>Ga0315296_10002009_pt1 | contig 17535 bp, 17 predicted proteins | sample YL17G14_18_MG_FD_203921 | JGI IMG/M metagenome (GOLD analysis project Ga0315296, IMG submission 203921) | Sediment microbial communities from Yellowstone Lake, YNP, Wyoming, USA - YL17G14_18 | ecosystem: Environmental > Aquatic > Freshwater > Lake > Sediment | place: USA: Wyoming | collected... | reverse complement strand
ACCACAAGAGACCCTCCATAGAAGCCGTCTACAGCTTCCTGAAAACGCAGTATAGCCTGGCCATCAACAAGGTTAGAGGCTTAAGGAACGTTGCTTGCTACGCGCTTTTCAGCATATTGTGCTTGGTCCTTAACAGAGAAGCAGCTGAAAACCTCAGAAGAACCGACAAAGCAGTCTCACCAACGTACTTCAACACATAATTTCGGGACAAGCCAGCGCGCTAAAAGATTATTACTCTGACCGCATTGATGGTGTCCATAAGAACTCGCAACAATGTCCTGAGGTTTGACAAGCATGAAAGCCTATCCATCATTCGACTGCCGGCGTCCTCTGTGACATTTTTTGAGGGAAAATAGCCTCCGAGAGATTACTCAAAGCTTATCTCTCTAGAACTGAAATTCATGACCTTAACCCTCCCAGAATAAAAAAGGAGTAGCGTCGTGCTACTTGGTGCGGATCTTTCTTATGAAGTATATTGCGGCGATTGCTAGGATGATACCCACTATGCTCCCTACAGCAGCCACGGTGATGACCATTGATAGCTGCGACTGTAGGCTCTCTACGGTGGTCTCCAAGCCGGATATGCGGTTCTTCAAATCTACGAGTTGATCTGTGATTGTCAAAGATTCAGGAGCAGTTCCCTTTCTCCACCATACATCACCCATCGGACCCATTGCCCACTTTGTCGGATCTTGTGGATAGCCGACAAAATCGTTGTTACAAACAGCCGGGTGTGTTTTTTGCAGTATGAAACCGGCAGCCACATCACTTGTGATGACATCTTGCAATTCCCAAAGAAGTTCTTTCAATTTTGTTTGATTCGTCTCTCGCTCAGCCGACGCAAATATTTGATTGACCCTGCTGTTGTTATATCCTGAAACGTCTTGTCCGGGTGTGTGCGAGATATATTGTGCATCAAATACCATTCTCCCGTCGACGGTGGGGTTTGGAAGGTAGGTCGTGCTTGTGAAGAAGACGTCGAAATTCCAGTTCCCCCACACTTCATTCACCATTGAACCGTATTCCATATACCGCACATTAAGGTTGATGCCAACGTCCTTCAGATTCTGTTTCATGATGTCCAAGATTTTTCTGTTTGCCTCGTATGAAGGACAGTCAATGCTAAATCTGTAGCCGTCAGCACCTTTAGCGTAACCCGCATCGTCTAGAATCTTGTTAGCCTTAGTCGTGTTGTACTCAAACTTTATGACGTTAGGATCGTATGCCCAATGCCAACTAGGTATGTTGCTTGAGGCCAACTGACCCAACCCGTATAACCAGCGATCGAGCATCATTTGCCTATCAAAGGAATACATAATGGCTTCTCTAACTCTGACATCAGTGACAGGAGTTGCTCGCCTATAGTTGAAAAAGAGCGTGTATATACCTCCCCAAATGTCCGACGTCTTAGCGTAGCCTGTTATGGTTGGCACCGCTGTGACTTCTTCCCATTGAGAATAATCGAACATGTCATTCCATTGAAGACCATGGATTTCTCCCTTTTCTAGTGCCAGCGCGCGCGATGTGGGATCGGGAATTATCCTAAATATTACCTGGTCAAGGTACGGCCTGCCCGATCTCCAATAGTGCTCATTCTTTACGTATGTTATATGATCTCCATGAACCCACTCCTTAAACACAAATGGACCTGTGCCAATCGGTTTATTATTGTACGGGTTGGTGAGTATGTCCGTGCCTTCATAGAGATGCTTCGGAAGAATATTCCCGGCCAATTGTCCCATGTACATATACCATAGAGAAAATGGATACTTAAATTCAAATTTAACCGTATAGTTGTCTGGCGTTTCAATGCTGTCAATGACCTTAGGGAATATGGCACTTCCCACTGCATGGGTAACGGCACTTATGTTCAATATACTGAATTTGACATCAGCTGACGTGAAAGGAAAGCCGTCATGCCATGTTGCGTTTTGCACCAAGTGGAAAGTCATCGTTAACCCGTCCGCAGAAGTCTCCCAAGACTGCGCTAATTCAGGTTCAGGTAACAACGAGAAATTGACGTTGACCAACGCATTGTACACGCCTGATGGAGCCCAAGAATCATAGCCAATCAGCGGATTCAGGCTCAAAGGATCAGCCTTCAAACCAAGTATAAATGTGCCACCATATTTGGGAGTCTCCTCCTCACCGGGATAGTGAGGTTTTTGACCACTCACAATCACTAGCTGCACACTCAATAGCATCAGCAAAATTCCTGATACAAGCAGTAGTTTCAGATATCTGCTATTTTTCATAAACATTTTCCCCTTTGCCTTTCATTCTAGAACAGATGATCTATTTATAACTTTTCTTACTATGACTTGTTCCCTTCTGATTCACGACGACCTTTGCCTCAAGCAAAGGTGACAAACACATCTTAACGTTGTTCAATGCCAACGTTCAAAAAGGTGCATTCTAGCTAAGGACGACACGTTTGCACGGCGACAACCATGGTTGAGTATCGTAGATAGACTTATAAGTTTTTACGGAATAATAGGAAAAAAAGTGCTCTTGGAGTAGGTTTCGCAAAATGATCATAAAGTTTGACAATATTTCGCAAGTTGCTATTGTTGTAAGAGATCTTGACAAGACTGTGAAATACTTTTGGAAAGAGCTCGGCGTGGGTCCGTGGAAGATATGGTACATGAACCCTAAAACCGTTAACGACATGACTTTGCATGGCAAGCCTAGTAAACATTCATTCAGAATCGCAGAAGCCATGGTTGATGATGTTTCTATGGAGCTTATTGAACATCTGGAAGGGGAAACGATCTACAAGGAATTCCTAGAAAAACATGGTGAAGGCATACATCACCTCAAGTACATTGCTAAAGATCCTGAGGCGATACTGGAGAAGTTCAAGAAGGAAGGAATAGGAATCCTGCAAAGTGGAAGAGTTGGCAAGTGTTCTTATTATTATCTTGACACGCAATCGAAGCTGGGTTTCATACTCGAAGTGTGCATAGGGCAACCTGACAGGCCTCCTGACCGAATATATCCCTCCGAGTAATTCGCCAGGTTTGGACCATCAATCAAATCAGGCAACTAACCAATATTCTTTCAGGATTTCAATCCTCTCTTGGACGTGTAAGCTGTTGGGTACAAGAATAAAGATCGACTCAAAGATCCTTAATGAACTAAGCCAGAAGATCATAGATGTCGCTAGAGAGATGTTCAACCGTGAACTCGTGGTTTCAACCTTTGGCGTTGTGAGTACAAGAATACCGAATTCAGACTACGTTTTGATCACTCCCAGCGGATTCAGCAAAGCAAAACTTGAAACAATAAACCTAATAGTTGTTGATCTAGACGGGAAAGTGGTTAAAGGAAACCTCAGACCTTCTGTAGAAACACCTATGCATTTATTCATTCATAGAAAACGTAACGACCTCCAGGCAGTAATACATACCCATTCAACATACGCTACGGCATTCGCTGCCGCAAATCGAGAGATACCCTGTGTTTCCTCGGAGCAAGCCTTCTACCTAGGGGGCAGAGTCCCGTTGGTCACGAACTACTCACTTCCCGGCACAACTGACCAGAAAGAACTACAAAGTATCGTAAACGCCCTAGAGGAGGCCAATGCTGCGTTACTGAGGAAACATGGCGCAGTAGTTGTCGGCAAGAGTCTAGATGAAGCATTAGATACCGCAATTGTACTTGAAGATGTCGCAAAACAGGCATTCTTCTCGATGCTAATATCTCCACCTTTGGAGTTTTCTAAGAATGAAATAGACCGCTTGAAGATATTTAAGCAGAAGCAATATGGCCAAAGAAAATCCGAAAAATAGGCCGGTTATATGAGCGAAAGCTACGTAGTCTCAATCGATGCCGGAACAGGAAGCTGTCGTTGCGCACTTTTCGATCAGCACGGGAATCAAGCATCATTTTCAAGCAGAGAATGGTCACATCCCACGATATCGCGGTATCCGGGTTCACAAGTCTTTGACACAGATCAAAACTGGAAGCTCATCTGCGCAAGTATTAAGGAAGCATTAGGGAAAGCTCACATTAAATCACCAGAGATAGCGGCTATTAGTGCGAGTAGCATGCGTGAAGGGATGGTACTGTACAATAATGAGGGACGCGAAATCTGGGCCTGCCCAAACGTAGACGCCAGAGCAAGAAAAGAAGCTGCTGAAATGATGAAAGAGGGGCTGGGTGAAAAAATCTACTTTGTCGGAGGAGACTGGCTCTCAATAATATCGCCGCCCAGATTTAGATGGATCAAGAGACACAAGGCTAAAGTGTACAATGAAATGGCTCACATGACTATGCTAAGTGACTGGATAACGTATAAATTGACCAATATGTTTACAACGAACCCCTCTATTGGATCCAGCTCCGGAATGTTCGATCTATCCGAAAGATGCTGGTCCAACGAGATAATCGAGACCTGCGGTCTGCCTGAAGACATTTTCCCTCCGGTTTATGAAAGCGGAACAGTGATAGGCGAGGTTACAAAGAAAGCTGCGCAAGAGACAGGGTTAAAGGAGGGAACTTCCGTGGTCATCGGAGGTGCCGATACTCAACTAGGCTTAGTAGGCATAGGAGCCATAAACCCCCTAGATATGGCGACAATTGGGGGAAGTTTTTGGCAACAAACAGCGATCACAGATAAGCCTGTAATAGACCCTGGAATCAGGCTAAGAACATTATGTCATATAGTTCCTAATCAATGGATGATAGAAGGAATAGGATTTTATAGCGGATTGGCGATGCGGTGGTTTAGAGACGCCTTCTGCGATTTGGAGAAGAAGCAAGCGGCAGAAAGAGGAATAGATCCATACTGCATCATGGAGCAAGAAGCCCAGAAAGTGCCGCCTGGATCGAACGGAGTATTTGCAATTTTTTCTAATATCATGAATGCGAAACGATGGATTCAGGCTTCTCCCATGTTTATCCAATTCGATCTTACATCTCCCAAAGAATCTGGAAGAAAAGAATGTATAAGGGCTATTCAAGAAAGTGCGGCCTATGTAGCATTCGGTCATCTGAAAATAATTGAAGCCATGCTGAACCATTCTCCTAAGGAAATTGCTTTTGCAGGAGGTGCTGCTAAAGGATTTATGTGGCCTCAGATTCTGTGTGACGTTCTAGGAGTGAGAGTGAGAGTCCCAATCATAAAAGAGTCCACATCCCTAGGTGCAGCCATTTGTGCATCAATCGCTCTGGGGAAATACAAAAATATGTCTGACGCTGTCAAGCAAATAGTGAAATATGAGCAGATTTATTCGCCTAAGATTGAAAATCACAAAATGTACATACAATCATATGAAAAATGGAAAGAGATTTATACTCTTGCCTTGAGGATTGTTGAGAAAAAGTTAGCAAGGCCAATGTGGTCTCCACCTGGCTTTTAGAAGCATCAATGAGTTGTTAGAATGCAACGTAAATTCTAGGTCGCTTGGTCTACATTGAAACTTTTAAGTAGAGTCAACATTACAGAAGATCTATGGAACATCATAACAAGGTTCAATATCTTTTGGGAGTAGACTGTGGCACAACCGCCTGCAAGGCTGCCCTTTTTGACCTTAACGGACGACGAATCGCTTCAGAGACCGCTGAGTATGGAGTTTTCCATCCTCACCCCACATGGGCTGAGCAGGATCCAGATTCGTGGTGGGACGCCGTGATCAAGACTGTAAGAGATTTGATTGAAAGAAAGAAAATAACCAGCAAATCTGTAATTTGTGTGGCGGTAGACTCTCAGAGGGAAGCCGTTGTTCCATTAGACGCCCATGGCAAGAAACTCTTTAATAGCATTATCTGGCTTGACAAGCGCACCATAGACACCGCCAAAGAGATAAGGAGTAGACTATTACAAGAGAAAGTGATCGAAAAAACAGGTGTTCCTATTGATTACTTCTTTTCAGCTGCCAAGATCCTATGGATTAAGAAAGAAAAACCTCAAGTATTTGAGAGAGTCAGAACTTTAGTTTTCCCAAAAGACTATGTTAATTACAAATTAACTGGCGCATTAGCCACTGACTACTCCATGGCATCGCGCACAATGCTTTTTGACATAAGAAAGCGCATCTGGGATGATGAAATCTGTGAAACTCTCGGAATTCCGCTCGAATTGTTGCCTCAAATCAAGGGCTCATGGGAAGTCGTTGGCGAAGTCACTAAGGAGGCTGCAAAGAAAACAGGATTGACTAAGAACACGCCTGTCGTGAGTGGGGGAGGAGACAGACCATGCGAGGCTTTAGGCGCGGGTGTAATTGCTCCGGGACTTGTGAACGTAGGTACAGGCGCGGCGACTACAATCGAAGTTCCGTTAGCTGAGCCGGCTCCTGACAAAAAGGGAAGAATCGACTGTTGCTGCCACGTGGCTCCAGACACTTGGGAGTACGAAGCAGTCATTATGACGACGGGTGCCTCGTTAAGATGGTTTAGAGATATGTTTGGACATGAAGAAGTTAAACAAGCCCGAAGAACTGGTCAAGACCCTTATGCACATTTTGACAAACTGGCTGAAAAGGTTAACGAGGGATCTGACATGCTTTTCTACTATCCCTACCCTATGGGAGCAAAGTCTCCGAAATTCAATGACCTGGCTAAGGCTGTGTTCTTTGGCTTTACACTTGGACATGGTAAACCCCACTTTATAAGGTCTATGTTGGAGGGCGTGGCCTTTCAATACGTTGAAACCCTAGAGATATTAGGGGAACTAGGTGTGAACGTGAAAGAGTTCTCAATGGTCGGCGGTGAGACGAAAAGCTCCATGTGGAACCGAATAAAGGCTGACATTGTTGGTTTGCCCATCAGAATACCCGAAGCATCTGAAACAACTGCTGCTTTAGGTTCGGCGATTTTGGCCGGTGTAGGTGCAAAGGTTTACAAAAGCGTCGAGGAAGGCGTCGAAAGATGCATTCGAAGCGTGGAGACTTACAACCCGAGGATAGATGTACATGAGAAGTACATGAAAATCTATGAGAAATATAAAAAGGTTTACAACTTTCTAGATGCGGCCTACAAAGTTATTGCTGTCGACTAGATTTTCCATTGCGTGTTCTCAAATGTCGTTTCGCGCGCGCCGAAAGTAGGTTTGATAGATTTCAACTATGAATGCGGTTTGGTTTTTCCTGGATCAGGATACTCGATTTGAGCGTTCTCAGGTCCATCGCCAACCGCTGGCGCTCGGAAAGGGGTAGGGCACTACGTTAGTCGGCTTTCTTGGCTTTTTCAATACCTTAAGCGCCTCCTCCACATCGGCACCTTCATGAACTACCAACCTCAAAGCCTTTACCATCCCACATGGATCATAAGCTTGGAAGACATTTCGACCAAAGATGACTCCAACAGCTCCGGCGTCCAAGGCACCTTTCGCCATCTCCAATGCCTCACGTGTCGTTTCAACCTTGGGCCCTCCAGCTATTAGAATAGGTACGGGACATCCTCGCACAACTTCTCTGAAACTGTCAGGGTCCCCCGTATAGTCTGTTTTTATGTAGTCAGCCCCAACTTCAGCTGCCATTCTTACATGAAGCTTCACATACTCTGGGTTATACTCATTCCCCTCAACCCTCTTACCTCTAGCCATAGGTTCAACAATATAAGGCATAGCGTATCTCTCGCATTCTCGAGCGATTAATGCAACATTCCCAAGATTAGAAGCTTCAGCTTCATCCTTTTCATATCCTATGAATAAGTATGTTATCACACCATCTGCACCATAGCGAACCGCATCTTCCACTGTCGCTATTAGAACCTCACTCCCGGTTGTCGCGGGAAGCACTCTTCGAAAGAGGTTGGTCCAGTCGAGGCGAAGAATCAAGGCCGGAGCGCCCTTTCCAAGGAAGCCGTTCAGACATATTCGGACTTGTCCGGGAGCCATTAACACGGCATCAGCCCCTCCCTCGATTATTTTCTGGAAAGTCTCGGCCGGATCCGTCAAGCCCGTGATTGGACCTAATGGCAAGCCATGGTCCATAGGCACAATTACCGCTCTATTCGTCCTTTGGTTCAAGAACCTACTGGACCGAATTCTTTTTCCCACATCAATTGGCAAGGTCTAAATCCCTACGTCATCACTACATCATAGAACGACTTCAAGATAAAATTTGCGGACATATCTCCAGGATCAATGTGCCCAACTGCTCTTTCGCCCAGATACTTTGCACAACCTTTCCTGACGAGCATGTCGCAGGTTGATTCGGCTCCCTTTTTGGATTCTGAAATTGCATCTTCTAAAGCTGTTACCAGAGACTTCTTCTGTTTCGCTGATTTCTTTAATGATTCTACAGTCGGACTCAAAGCATCAAAAAGGGTTTTTTCTTCTACTCGAGCTTCCCTCAGATCAATAGACCCGTTCAATGAAGCTTGAAACATCTGAGCTAAATCTCGAAGGCTGGCCGTTTCTTTCTCTCCTACTACTTGAGCTAATCTGAGAAAAATTGATCCGAAAAGCGGGCCTGTAACTCCGCCTACGGTTGACGTCAACGCGATCCTACAGTATCTAGGATTGGCCCAATCCTATCATCCTGAAGCTTACCCAGCTTGGATTCAGCCTCATTAAATCCTCTTACCATACTAACGCCGTGATCTCCGTCCCCGACTGTGCGTTCGCCATCTCGAGAGTAGTGCCTCCGTAACCCCTAAACGCAGGTTTCATAGAGACCACTTCCCAACCGACCACTTCTATTCATGCCTATTTGAGCATATTGTTTTTCCTTCTTTTTGATATAAAGATGGGGAGGGGCGCAAACACGCGGAGAAGCCCGTTAAACTGCAAAAGATGTCGTCCAACTGTTCAAAAAGAGACAACATGACCGTCTCACACACGCGCGCTAGCGCGGGCCACGTCCGAAGATGTGCCACAGTGATCTTGAACATTCTTTTAGGCGAAACCGTCATATTCGATTCTCGCATATTAGTGTATCTGGAAGAGGCTAAATGAAGAAGTTGATCAACGACCCGTTCAAGGTGACGGTGGAGAGCATCGAAGGCTACGCCAAAGCCTACGCCGATATCGTTAGGTTGGTCGGTCCTCATGTTGTATCGAGAAAGTATGCGCCTGTAAGGGACAAGGTCGGCGTGGTGGTAGGTGGCGGAAGTGGACACGAACCGCTCTTTCTAGGATGGGTTGGCTATGGCATGGCAGACGCCGTTGTCCTTGGCGAAGTCTTCGCTGCGCCTCCGCCTGCCTTGATCCTAGAAGCCACAAGGGCAGCAAATGGCGGAAGGGGCATACTATACGTTTACGGCAACTATGCCGGGGACAGGATGAATTTTGATATTGCTGGGGAGATAGCCAGAGATGAAGGGATCAGGAACGAGACCGTGAGAGTTTGGGATGATATAGCTTCGGCACCACCAGAAATGGCTCATGAACGAAGAGGCATAGCCGCTGATTTGTTCGTGATCAAAGTGGCGGGGGCGAAGGCCGAGACTGGTGCCTCCCTGTCAGATGTAAAGAGGTCGGCAGAGAAAGCAAGGGACAACTGCAGGAGCTTTGGCGTCGCCCTCTCCTCTGCTACGATTCCTGCGACAGGCAAACCCACATTCACACTGGGAGAGAACGAGATGTACTTCGGAATTGGAGCCCATGGGGAGAAGGGCGTGAAGAAGACGAAGATGGTGAGCGCAGATGAGACAGCAGAGATCTTGATGAAAGGCGTAGTTGAGGACTTACCGTTTCGAGGAGGAGATGAAGTCGGCGTCATCGTCAATGGATACGGTTCGACCACCCTGATGGAACTATACATCATAAACCGCAAGGTTCATCAGATTCTGGATGGCCTTAGGATTAACGTTCACCATACCGAGGTTGGCAGTTTCCTTACAACCCAGGAGATGGCAGGATGCTCGGTGACCCTGATGCGATTGGATGAAGAACTTAAGGAGCTATACGATGCCCCAGCATACACGCCTGCCTTCCGGAAATGTCCTAACTTACTCAAGTAGTATGAGCGCATGCTCTAGAAAGGAGAAAAAGCTTGGGGAAGAAGATCGCATATAATGACATGAGGATTTTCCTCCTGAGGTTGGCGGACACGATCATTCAGCAGAAAGACTACTTGAATGAGCTCGATGCAGCCTGCGGTGATGGCGATCTCGGCGTTGGAATGTACATTGGTTTTAGGAACGTCAGGAAGACCGTGGAGCAAGAAGAAAAGGATGAAGAGGACATTGGCGCTCTTTTGAAAGCGACTGGCAGGTCGATCTTGTCATCTGTCGGTGGTGCCTCAGGAGCGTTATTTGGGACGTTGTTTATGGAAGCAGGAAAAGTAACAAGTGGGAAAAGCCAAATCGATCTCAAGGACATTTCGATTATGTTTTGGGCCTCATCAGAAAGAATCTTCCAACGTACAGGATCAAAGCTCGGTGACAAGACCCTTATCGATGCACTTGAGCCAGCCGCAAGATCACTCAGAGAAGCTGCTCAGCAAGATCTTGAATTGACGCAGGCACTGAAGATGGCTGCAGACGCAGCGAGGAGGGGGGCTGAATCGACGAAGTTTTTGATCGCAAAACAAGGAAAGGCAAGATACCTTGGAGAACAAACACTGGGTCACGTAGATCCGGGGGCTGAGGTGACAAGGCTCATCTTCGAAACGTTACTGGCAACATGCCAAGTTACTAACTCGCGCGAAAACTCACAAACAGAATAATGAGGCAGGGAATGTCAAAAGGCCAATACCTACTTGGATGTGGCGAATTCCAGTTACCTATGGGAATGGTTTTGGCCGATCATTTGTTCCAGTTTCCTCATGGTCAGGAAGAAAATGTTGCTGATTATTGCCTCAGGTTCAATTCCCAGCTTTTCAGCGCTTTCTTCAAGTTTCACGTAGAATCGTCTTTCTATGACGAGGTTCACAAAGTCCGTGTTGGCATATTTCTTCACGACCAAAACTCTTTCCGCAGGTTCGGCTAGCAAAACTTCAAGCTGCAGAGTTGCACGGCATGCAACTTTACCTTCATATAATTTTTCTTTTACGTTTGTCAAATTAAATACGGGAGAAGGGCCTCCAACGCCATGTCTCTCTTTAAAATTGTCAGGCAGATACTTCATCACCCACCTGTAACTCATGCCTGTCTCCTCGGAAATTTTGCGAGCCAACTCCGTCCCCGGCTTCAAACCCGCCTTAACGTGTAATTCGCCAAGCTCTTGCAAGATATTGCTCTTCTCCTCAGCCGACACGTTTCGCCTGCACACATTGCAGATCAGCCTTGCAATAAGCCTATCCTCCTCAGACTCCACATGATCAAGCCTCATTTTAGGCCAGTTCTCATCCGCCGCCAGCCGATGCTTCCCATCTATAACGTTTCCATGCTTGTCCAAAAGCACCGGGTAAAGCCTTCCAACATGCCTAGAGGAAAACCTCAACCCCGCGCGCGCGCCAGCGTGTTGCTAAATTCGGGGAATTGACATGAACTTGTTTGTTCATGTTTTGGCTTGACTAGACACCCATGATTTGTACGTGGAAGTATTAGGACAATGCAACTATGTTGGAAGGTGAACAGAAATTGACACAAACAATTCGATTTAGCAACGCCCTAGCGCGCGCTGATCGGCTGGATCTCTTTTACCTCGGTTCTGACGTTGTAGACGGTGTCGGCTACTTGTGCGAGGATGTCGTTGTTTGATTCTATTGTGTCGCTCATTACGTCGAGGATTTCGCTTTTTTGCTCTATCAACTGACTCTCCACTGCGGTCTGTGTCTTGGCGTCTGAAAGTATCTTGTTCAGAAAGGCTTCCACTGGATTGTCAAACGCTATTGCACATGTGATTCCCCAGAATGTGACTGTTGCGATGGCGCTCGCTAGGAGATATACCATAGACGGTATGAGCTGCAGTTTCTCGCCTATGAGAGGATATAGCTGTAGCAGTTGTATTTTGTTGTTGAAAAGAAGAACAGAAATGGCTTCGGTCAGGTGTAGGAGGGATATGAAGGTTAGCGAGCTGAAGACCCAGACGGATATTCCTTTTTTGAACAAGCATGACCCTCTCTTGCGTCAGGCGGCTGCGCAGTAGTAAACTATGGTATCTTAATATTTAATATTATATTCCGAACTTGGAATATATCTAAATACGTAAACCTATAAGGAGTCAACACGAATCTATACGTGTGATGTTGTTGAAGAAGAAGACAGTTAAGGAAACTCGGGGAAACTTCACCTTCCGCATAAAGCTGGCTGAACACGAAGTTGAGATTAACGGGACACGAGAGGAGGTACTGAAGACAATAGAGGACTTACCGAACTTAGTTACCAAGGTTTCCAAGGCTTTTGAAATTGCCAAACCCAAAACAGTAGCCACTCTAACCGTGAAGACAGAGGCTCCGAAAGCAGACGCGCTCAGCGTTAAGGAAAAATACCCTAAAATCATGCAGACCGAAAACTGTGACGAGGCGATTCTGAGAATTCTTGAGACTGATTGGGGAAAGTGGCGCCCGCGCACTGTTGACGAGTTGAGAGAAGCTCTGAAGGCTAACGGGCTGCAGTATTCAGGACGCGTACTGGCCAATGTGCTAGCGGGACTTGTCAAGACAGAAAAGGTCAGGCGTTGGCAGACTGACGCCGGCTACGTTTACATTCTGGCCGAGAAAGAGGCTTTGGCCTAGAGGAGATGCTGAATGAAGAAGATTGAAGTACGCATAAAGACGCCTTTCGGAGAGATTGTCGTCGAAGGCGAAAGCCCGCAGGAGGTTCTCAGCATGCTCGAGACTTTTCCGGAGGACTTCATGGAGAAAGTCTCCAACGCCGTTTCAAGTCGGCTGGTTCCATCGGGAGCCCAGCTCAAAGGCATCGTGGAATCTACTACTGAAGGACCTGTCATAATTACCCGTGAAGACCTCACGCACTATAAAGCCATAGGTCTGACATTGTATGCTTCAGAAGAAAAGAAAAACACCGCGGCGCAGGTGACCAAACTTTTGGAGTCAAGCGGCATAAAGTCCGAGGTTCCGGCAAGGCTGAACGAGATGACGAAAAAAGGCCAAGTATTCAAGCCAGACCCCAACAGGCCTGAGTTCAAGCTTACGATGCAGGGCGAAAGATGGGTTGAAGACGAAATTCTGGCGAAACTCAGGGGCAAGATGAGTTGACTGAACAGGCAGACCGCATGACGATTCAGGTCAAGTACAAGAACATTGAGAAGACTTTTTCGGGCAGCCTAGAAGATGTTTGGTTGAGCGTAAACAGATTCTTCGCCGAATTTCTTCCGTCATTCGAAATAGCAAACAAACTGACGTTGAATGTTGACTTGCAGGAACTGGTAAGAGACTGCGAGAACATAATCGCTCTAGCGGACGAAGGCCCATACCTCATGGTTCCAAGGAACAGGCTAACGGACAACGAAACGCTAGCGTTGTTGCTCTTGGCGACCTATGTTGGCTGCAAGTTGGGCAAGCTTGGAAGTGACGCTGTTTCGAAGGAGGAACTGCTGTTGAAACTTGGAAAAGACTCGAAGATCACGAGCACGCGTCTCGGCGAACTTGTGAAGAGCGAGGTTGCAGCAAAAACTGCCGACGACAAATACAGAATCACCACATTTGGCATAGTTCAGATGCAGAAAGAAATGCTTCCAAGAATCAAAGCGAAAATCAAGGCTTAGACCTTCTTCCGCTATTGAATCTCCAGTTCCTGAACTGCTTTTGGCGCCATGGCAAGAGACGTAATCGTTCTATCTGCGACAATCTGGTCTTCCTTCAAGTTGCCAAGTCTTCTCGAAAATGAAACGAGTGACTTAGGATCAGATTCAGCTATCTTGTCCCGTCCCACTTCACTCGAAAAGTATATCGCTTTGAACCCTGCATTCTTGGCGCCCCACACGTCAACCCGCAGATTGTCGCCTATGTGAACAATATTGTGCGGGCTTACCTTGAACTTATGCGCAACCGAGCGAAATATTCTGGGGTCAGGTTTACGGATTCCCACCTCGTCAGAAAAAACCATCAAATCAAAGTATCTTGCCACGCCTTCCTCTTCAAGAAATCTTCGGATCGCAGTTCCCGGCGTCAGCCCTATGTTGCATATGAGTCCGACGAGCTTGTTTTGATCTTTGAACCGCCTGAGAACCTCGGGAACATCTGGGTTCAAGCAAGGCCGAACCGCGAAGATGGGTGAGACGTAGGCAGAGCTCAGTTCCTCCATCCATTCGTCGTTTATGGCGACTGAGCTTTTCAATGCATGCTTGAGGACGAGTCTGATCTGGTCTAAGTGGGTCACGTCCTTGTTTGTTTCCCATACTTTCTTGAGTGTAGAGGCTGTTTCATCCATGGCTGAAGCCATTTGTTTCAGTGACACTCCTACGCCGAGCTTGTTCAATGCTTGCACGAGGTTCCTGCAACGAGCAGCAGTTCTCCTAAGATTGGCTCCATCTTCTTCGAAAAGCAGAGTTTCCCAAAGATCAAAAGTGACCACTTTAATGGACGACTTGCCTGCGTTCAAGATGACAAACCCGCTGCATAGCAGTATGACGGTGATTAGCAATTATCTCTTTCAGTTTTCAGGGACTTTTTCCGCCTTTTCAGGGTGAAGAGCATCGCGGCTGAGGAAGGCGACAAAAGCTTGAAGTTTCATGGGGGTGGCCTTTTCTGGGCGTACTGGTATCTTCTCGGTTTTCCTTCTCTCGTCAGTATGCCGTCCTTGACTAGGTCGATCAGCGCGTGCGCTACAGCTGTGCGGTCGTAGTGGAAGCCTTTTCTTGCCAACTCGCTGTGCACTCCGCCCAGGCCCTTGGCGGCTGCGAACCAGCCTTCTTCCCAGAGCTTTTGAATTATCCCCTTGCAGGTTTCGGCTCTCGGCGGTTGCGCCGCCCTTTCGGTTATGAATGGTGTTTCCTTCAGTTTTTCGGTGACTGCAGAGAGGATTTTGTCAACGGTCAGCTGCAGTTGGTCTTCTTGGCAGTCTATTTCGAATTCTATTTCTCCCACTTTCATCTTGACATGTATTGGGGGCTTCTTTTCCTTTTCCGTCAACGTTCCACCTTGTTGATTATTGTATTGCGCATCTTGTTCATGCACAACACTTAAATACACCTTCCTTAGCCAATTGGCTATTGGTGAATCTTGGTGATTGCACAACACACTATTACAACAACACCAAAATATAACTTTCCACATCCCGCTATGGACACAACGTTGCCCCATCGATTCATAGAATTGAGCCTGTACTCTTTGAAGCATATGCAGAACCAGCCTTTTCAACTAAATCAACAAAGCCTTCAACAAGTCGGCACCCCAGAAATGCATCCGCAGACACTTCAACTGAGAACGCAGCCAATACTCTTGAAGCCAAGACACGAAGAAAGCATGGTCGCCGCTGTGGACACTTCAACAATAAAGATCGGAGAAACAAGCGCGGGCATGCTAATCGCAGTCAGAGGCGCGAACGTTTGGAGGCAAAACAGAAACTACAGATACATGAGATTCGGTCCCTTCATATTCCACTTAACAGAAGAAAACAAAAACGATGTCTACGCCGTGTTGCAAAGGGCGTGTTTTGAAACGCCACGTGGAGACTCGCACGGCAGCTTTCCGAATATCCTCCAGATGCCTATGAGAATGGCAAGTCTGCTTGAAAGATGGTTGCAAGCAATGCTTTCGAGAACGATTAGCAGGGGGCAGATTCTCTTCGATGGGTCACTAACCTCTGGAACTGGTGACGCACCGACAAGTCTCATCAGGGAAATTCTGGCCAACGCGCGAAAAAGAAACACCACTGTTCTGGCATTTTCGAAGATGACAAACCTGAGAGCCAACGGGCAACTCATCACTGACTTGTCGTTCGAGCACAAACCGCCTTACTTGCTTGAGGCAATTGGCATGAGGCCAAAACCACCTATGATTCTGCTAGGCGATGTCTTCGTGGCCAAGTTGACCAAGGGAAGCTACGCGTTCAGACTTGACATTGACAGAGAAATTGCCATTGAACAAAAAATCGAGGCGGTTGAGAGGCTGCTGGGCAATGATTCGGTCTCACAGAGCTACCCTGAAACGTTGCGGCTTGCGCACATACTCTGCACCTTCACCGCTAACGAAGTGATTGCCATGCAACATTTCGTCACCATGAAATGCGGGCTCAGACTTCTCAACAGGCCCGACATGCATAAGCTTCTGTTCGGTCCTTTCGGCAGAGGTGAGTACTGCTCATGAAGCTTTACAGGAAAGAAGGAAACATCATTCACATTCTGAGTTTTCCAAATGAAACTGTGGAGAAAGGCGATTATCTGCTTGTCGAAGATTCTGAAGCTGCGAAAGGATTGATCGTCCAAGTGATCGATGTGCAGTTTGCAAATGTTCCAGGCGTCTTCGAAGAGTTGCTACGCAGTATGCCCGACGGTGGGGATGTGATGCAAGGCGAGGATTTCGACCCGCTTGAGATTGCCCCTCACATAACGTATATCCAAGATGCCAGCCTCGTAGTCTGCAAGATACGCGCCACGGTAGAAAATGACAGCCTGAGTTCGACTAGTTCATGGCTTCCCTCACGGTCGAGATCGACGATAAAAAAGTTGCCGCTGCCTGTGCTTCTCAAACTTGCCAATATTGAAGGGAAACTGCCGATAGTGTTGGGCGGTACAAAAGACTCCTCGTTGTTGACGATTGATGCTTCATCCTTGGACGGCGGATTGAACATCATAACTGGAAAGAAGGAGACAGGGAAGTCCCACTTGTCCAAGCTTTTGATGGTTAACCTGATGCAGTACAAGGCCACCGTTGTTGTTTTTGACTTGAACGGTGAGTACCTGAGTCTAGGAATGACGAGTGATGGAAAAAGAAACGGCTATTACGACAAGATTCATGTTTTGACGCCTTCTCAAAACTTCAAAGTGGCTGTGAAGCAGTTGAATCTGCACGTTTTGCTGGGCATGCTTATTCATGCGCTTCATCTGCCTGGAACGTCTGCACGCGAGTTTCGCCGCATATGGCAGTCACTGAAGGAAAGAGACGCGCTTACTCTGCAGGAGTTGGGCGAAACGATAAGGAATTGGCAATGCAACCAGCACGTTAGAGACGCCCTGTTCTCACGCTATCATTCTCTAGTTAACTCTGGATTTTTCACAGACAATCTTGCTGAAGCCACGGTCATAGAAGAATTCCTGTTCAGGACTAAGGAGCAAGGCGGAACCGTGGTCATAAATCTGCGAAACACCTCAGCTATAGACCGCCAACTGGTTGTGGAGTATGTGCTTGGGAAGCTTGTTGAGTTGCTGACAAGTTGGAAGCTCAAAGCCATTTTTCTCTTCGCTGAAGAGGCGCATCTCTACTTGCGTGAAACCTACTGGGATGACATAGTTACACGCATGAGACATTTCGGAATTTTTACCACATTCATAACCAACCAGCCTGACACAATCAGGGAAAATATCTACCGACAGGCTGACAACATTTTTCTTTTTAACTTTACAAACGAGCATGATTTGGATGTTGTTTCAAGAGCCGCACGGGTGGATGCTGAAACAGTTAGATCAATCGCCAGAGACCTGCCACCGCATCATTGTCTTGCTCTTGGGAAGGTTGTGCGGGATTTTCCAATAGTGGCAAAGGTTAAAGCGTTGGATGTTAAGACTATGGGAGAGACAAG
>Ga0315296_10002008_pt1 | contig 17537 bp, 14 predicted proteins | sample YL17G14_18_MG_FD_203921 | JGI IMG/M metagenome (GOLD analysis project Ga0315296, IMG submission 203921) | Sediment microbial communities from Yellowstone Lake, YNP, Wyoming, USA - YL17G14_18 | ecosystem: Environmental > Aquatic > Freshwater > Lake > Sediment | place: USA: Wyoming | collected... | reverse complement strand
GAGTCGGGAGGCAAGCACATCGGTGTAAGCCCCCCAGATGAATACTGGATCCCGATCCGGCCATCCGGTCAAGTGGCTAAATCCAGCTAGAGAAGTGAGTTGGAGTCCCAATCCCGGCTGGGGGGCATGAGGCCCAGTTGCCCCCATCATCGAGGCGCTGAGCATGATAATTCCGGGGTTTATCTTTTGCAATTCATCGTAACTGAGACCCCACTGCTGCATCATTCCTGGGGAAAAACTCTCGGCGACAATATCCGCCCAGCTCACTAGCTTCTGAGCAAGTTCCCTCCCCATAGGGTGATTCAGATTAAGGGTAATGCTTTTCTTGCCCCCGTTATGGACAAGAAACTGAGCCGAACGGTTTAGTCCTGGCTGGTTGTCTTTGTAGGGTCCACTTACCCGGGTAGCATCAGGGCGGGTGGTTGATTCTACTTTAATTACTTCGGCACCGTACCCGGCTAGCCACTGGGTAATCCATGGCCCAGCGGCTACCCAAGAAAAGTCAGCCACCTTCAACCCCTCAAATGGCAGGTCTTTATGTTTTTCGGCTTTCTCCTCTTTGCCTCCGGTCTGAGGTGATGCGGGAGGGAAAGAGAGCCAGGCAAAGACACCGGGGAACTTGAGTTTCTTGCCCAACTCCGGAATCTCCTGCTCTTGCCAGAACCTCCGAGCCTTTAGTTGCTCATCTTCAAGGGTGTCGGCAATTGTATTCACTGGGAAAAGCTGGAGCCGCTCTTTCAATGCCAGCTCATAAAGTTCCTGACTGGTGTGTTGGCCAAAGAATTTGGCAAATGGCTCCCAAATCTTTGCCATAAACTCCGGGGTTGTTCTGGCCAGGTCAAGGTTATCCCAGTCTAGCTCCCGAAGGAAATCGGGTAGGTACCCCTCCATATCAATATACTTGGCGATAGTACGATTAGAATAGGCTCCTAGCTTACCTCCTTGTATCATGTAAGCGATATACCCTTGGCGACACTTCCAGATGAGGGGGTGGAGAAACATGGCTCCAGAAACCCCCAAGCGGTATCTCCCGGTTCGCTTGGGATTGATTCCCTGCCACTTCAGAAAGAAGGGGCCGTGCATCAGGATGTCAAGCAAACTTTCTTGGGCGGAGACATCAACCTGCTGTCCCTCCCCGGTAGCTCCTCTCCAGCAATGGGCAATGAGGGTGCCGACGGCAGCGCCTGCCGAAGCAACAAGATACGATTGAGGGAAACCTAGCCGCACTGGGGGGCGGTCGGAATCGCCCAAGAGATACATTACCCCGGCCATCGCCATCAGCTCAAGGTCAGAGACATTGAGGTCTTTATACGGGCCGGTCTGACCAAAGGAAGTGATTGAGGTGATAATTACTCTAGGGTTAGCTTCTCTCAAGGCGTTATAGCCTAACCCTAGCTGGTCAAGATACCCAGGCGGGAAGGATTCAATAACAAAATCGGCTTCCTTAGCCAGTTGGAGCACCCTCTCCCGTTCCGTTTCAATATCAAGCTCAACTAGTGTCTTGTTACAGTTATACGCCCACCACCAGAAGTCTCTTTTCACCCCCGGCTTTTCCAGTCGAATGACCTCAGCACCTAGGTCACCAAGGAGCTTACTGCAAAAATAGCCTTTCTCATCAGTGAGGTCGAGGACACGAAAGGGCGAGAGCAACAAGTGTATGCTAGGTTTTCTATCCATTCTTGTGTTCTCTCCTGATAAATTCGTCGGTCAAATCGTCGACATTGGCCATGCTCTCTTTTATCTCGGTCTCAGTGATGACATCGACATGGACATTATTGTTATAGATCCACACTATTGGGTCACTGCCCAAGTAACGCGCCGAGAGAGTGACCTTGGTTCTACCTTCCCCTTTAGTCAGTTCCCGTTCCTCGGTCACCGGTTTATGCCTTCTTCTTATCCAGCAGTCCTGTCCATCTTGGAAATAGCTCATGCTCTAATCCAAAGCTGTCTAGCACTTTACCTACGGTGTGGTCAATGATGTCCTGAAGTGTCTTCGGCCAATGGTAAAAGGCAGGTACTGGGGGCATAATGATGGCCCCCATTTCGGCCAGTTTTTCCATGTTCCTAATATGGCCTAGGTGCCAAGGTGTTTCCCTCACCAATAAGACCAGCTTGCTGCCTTCTTTAAGCGTCACGTCTCCGCCCCGGGTTATTAGATTGTCTGCGTACGAGTTAGCCAGAGCAGATAAGGTCTTCATTGAACAGGGGGCAATTATCATGCCATCTCGTTTGAATGAGCCACTAGCCAGTCGAGCACCAACATCATTAATGTCATAGCAAAAACTGGCTAGTCTTTTGACCGCATCCACTTGCCAGTCAGTCTCGTGGCTGATGGTTGTTTCTCCAGGCTTAGAAATAACCAGATGGGTTTCGACCTCAGTGCTGGCTGATAGCGCTTGCAACAACCTAATACCATATATCGCCCCTGAAGCTCCGGTGATAGCTACTATTAATATCATTTGCCCTCCTCTATTTCCCGATGAAAAGCCCTTGAGGGTCAAGTGAACGTAGTATGGCCAGCTCCTCAGCAGTGGGCAGCCCGATCTCCTCAAGAGCCTGAGCTATCTTCAGTTCCCAACCGCAATTTTCTTTTATTTCTCTAACTCTGGCTTCCTGCGTCAAGAACCCGGGTCCGGCAAAATACTTGGTCAAAGTAAATGTTTCATCTTTCTCCAGTTTCTCAAGGACTCCTAGGTTCGTCACCAATGTCTTAACTTTGCGTCCTGGGCAGTTAACGAAGGGCACATTTTCCACCAAGCGCTCCGGTGACTGCCTGGCCACGACTAAACTCTCCTGGGCATTAATAGCATCACCAGCACCTCCGGGACCAATGAAGAAAAGGTCATTTATTCTCTGGGTATTGATGTTGCCATATTTGTCAATTTGAGCTGCTCCTAGAACGCTAAGGCACCTGCTCCTTGCCCCCCCAACAAAAGTGCCATATATCTCCACAGTATCGGTTAGCATTTTGCAGGTCATCAGGTTAGACGGGCTCATCAGAAACGGGTCTCCAGCTCTTGGCGCATAGCCAACTAGCCCGGTGCCAGTCAAAAGATCCAGGTTATGCCCCGCTTTTCGCAGTAGGTAGTAGGCTAACCAGGCAGCTAGTCCCGGAACGCCGATACCAGCCAGCACCGTTTGGTACCCTCCTTGGGTGACCCTCCTCCCTATTTCTCTGGTGGCAGCTATGATCATCATTTCTGTGGGGTTTGATTCTTCACCACTTGAGATTAAGGTAGCCCCTAAATCATACTCCCAGGCACCGCGGCTCGCTTTTCCACCGAGGGACGCTATTCTCTCGCTTCCCAGTTTCCGCAGGTAGTCCTCTTGGTCTTGGCAGTCGATTATCCATTCATTAAGCCAGGCATCGAGCTTAGCAGGGTCTCGGCTTGCCTCCTGGTAGTCTAGGATGAAGTCATAGTCTTCACTATACCCCTGGTCAATTCCTATGGCGTTACTTGCCAAACCCTGAGGATGAGCACCAAAAGGTACTACGGATACCGACCTTACCAGATAACCGGGAATCTTAACCAGGCTGCTATGCTCCCTAATAAACTCCAAGGAAACCAATTTTTCTACAGTGACGATAACTCCGTTTTTACTGGCTCTTGGACCCCATAGGCTGGTGAAGTAAGGAGGTGATAAGATAGTGTTGCCATAGGTGTCGGCAACACACCCGTGGATAAGAGAAATATCGGGCTCAAGCGCTTTGACTACTCCTACCTTTGTTTTTCCATCGAAGGGGTCGGTAACCATCTGAAACGAATCTGCATTTTCTTTAGCCAAGCTGGTTCCCATGATGGACTTAGTGGGCAAAAAGCTAGTGCCCAATGCTCCCGCCATCAGCCTTTGTTCCAGAGAGTAAAGTGACCAGCTTTCAATCTCAATCAGGCCCTTCTTCTCTGCCTGTTGAAGGAGCGGAATTGGTCTGGGCGCTGGATAGGTGTAGGAACAGTTTGAGGTGATGGCTTTTTTGACCAGATGGCAGTGAATCAAGCTTATCAGATATGGAGTGGTGACACCACTTGAAATCAATGTAAATTTGGGCTTCGTGCCCCAGAACTGCCTTATGATTTCACGGAGAGCTGCATTGGGGTCATTTCCTAGGCATATGTGCAGCTTCATTCCGGGCGCTACCGCCTGCCGGATGGCTTCACTGAGCGGCATCACCTTGCCCCAGTTCTCATGCTCACGGACCTGGAAAATCTTCCTCATTTGGCGGCTCACCCTAGAATATCCCCCCACGGTACTCACCTAAGACCTTGCGGAGAACGGAGCATATTTCACCGAGGGTGGCATAGTTTTCTACAGCTTCCAAAACAAAAGGCACAAGGTTTTCCTTGTCCTGGGCTGCCTTCTGCAGCTCCTCCAAGGAGCGTTGTACCCTGCGGTTGTCCCTTTGCTCCCTTAGCCTCCTGACCCGCTCTCCCATCTCTTCTGCCACCCTGGGGTTCGGTTGCTGAATTTCAAAGGTTGTCTTTTTAGCGGAGACAAATCTGTTTACCCCAATGATGACCCGTTTCCCTTCCTCGCTCTCTCTTTGCTTGCGGTAGGCTGAAGCCGCTATCTCGGCTTGCATCCACCCCGATTCGATGGCTCTTACTATTCCCCCTCTTGATTCTATTTGTCGGAGGTAATGGGAAACTGCTTTCTCAATCTGGTCGGTTAGGGCTTCCACATAGTAGGCACCCCCCAGGGGATCAACAACATCGGCAACGCCACTCTCGTGGGCGACAATCTGCTGCGTGCGCAGGGCTAGGGTGGCTGATCTTTCCGTAGGTATGGCATGGGCTTCGTCAAAGGCGGCGACATGGAGGTAGGTGACGCCGCCTAGGACTGCTGCTAGGGTCTCCACCGTTGCCCTTATGATGTTGTTCTCTGGCTCCTGGGCGGTGAAGGTGGAGCCGCCGGTACCCGGACCGATGCTGAGGCGCAGGGAAGCGGGGTTCTCAGCGCCCAACCTCTCCTTCAGCGTTCTTGCCCACAACCTTCTCAAAGCACGGAACTTAGCGACCTCTTCAAAGAGGTTCGTGTGGACAGCACAGTTGAATGCCAGACGTGGTGCCACATCGTCAACGCTTAAACCCCTCTCCATGGCTCCCTCAATGAAGGCAAGGGCGGTTGCCATGGCGTAGGCTACTTCTTGGACAAGGGTGGCTCCAGACTCACGGACAGTGTAGGCATTGATGAGATAGCTTAGCTTGGGTATGTGCTTTAGGCCGTATTCCATGAAGTCAAGGGCAAGACGCATCGCCCCCCGGGGTGGAAAGATATAGGCTCCCCGGCCCAGGTACTCCTGCAAAACATCACTGTGGACATTGCCACTCATTTTGTCTATGGAGGCACCCTGCCTCCTGGCAACCGCCATGTACATTGCCCACAGCACTATGTGAGGATGGCATATCGAACCACGTATTGATATCCGATCTAACGGGATGCCATCAAAAATCGTCTCGGCTTCTTTTAGTGAGGGACAGGAAACGCCAACCACTCCCACCTCTCCTTCTGCTAGGGAGTCATCGGGGTCATAACCAAGCTGGGTGGGGAGGTCACAGGCTAGACTGACTCCAGTTTGCCCTTGCTCAAGGAGAACTTTGAACCGTCGGTTGGTGTCCTCTGGAGTACCGAAACCGGAGTATTGAGCCATATCCCAGAGACGGCTGCGGTACATTGTGGGGTGAATGCCGCGGGTATAGGGATACTCACCGGGAAAGCCCAGGTCTCTCAGGTAGTCAAGATGAGCCACATCCAGTGGCGTATAGAGCCGCTGCTTACGGAGCTCACCAAGGATTTCTCTTTCTGGAGTCTTCTGGAGTGCCTGCCTCAGTGTCGTCTCTTCCCATTCCTTCTGCGTGGCTTCTAATTGGGACAATTTCTCGGCTCTATTCATCTGCCAAGCCTCCTGTCTAGGGGCGAACTGCCTTGCTCTCTTGAGGGCAGGGCGATGATGGCGTAACCGGGCATGACCTCTTCACCCCTTTGATTTGTTGCTTTCGTCTCAATCTTTATACAGTATTCACCCTCCGCGTCCACGAACCTTTCGGTTACCCTGCCCGTTATCCGCACCATGTCAGAATAGTAGACAAAGCGCCGATATTCGGCGTAACTCTTCTTGAGCCAGCCCTCGTCTCCCATGTAGTTGGTCAAAAGGTGAATTTGCCAGCAGTGTCTCTGAAAGCCCACGTCGTACTGCTTGGGCAGCCCCATGGCTTTGGCGGCTTCCTTATTATAGTGCACGGCAAAGATTGGCTCTAAGGCGTAGCTGGCTGGGTCACGGAAAGCCCAGGCGGGGTGGCGGCGATAGAAACGAAGGGCTACTCCATGCGCTGCCAGCCTTGGTATTGGTGCCCCGCCACCGGCAATGAAGGCAATTTCGTCAGTCATCCCTATCGGCCCCTTGACCACCGGTTTTAACTCCTGTCCGATTTCGACATCCTCCCAGTAGCGGGTGTTGGCCCCGGCTATCTCCTCAGCTAGCACCTCCTCCTCGATCTTCTTGAGTTCTTCCTCTGTCCAGGGGTGCGGCAGCTTAATCTGATAGTATTTGCCCTTTCCCCTGGCTTTTGCCCTTTCTACTCTTATCACCGACCACCGAGCCTTGGCGACGAGTTCGTTTCTCTGGTTGGTGTACCGGTTCTCATACCAGTCGATTACCATCTTCTCGGCGAAGCTACTTGCCTTTGGCCCCTCAAAGCCAGTGAAGGTGCACTCTGGGGTAAGCCTGTCGTTGAGCAGGACAGGCTGGTGGAACTCTACCTCCGTAGCGTTGTGGAACCCGCCCAGACCGCGCCAGCCGAATTGTAGCCCGGCGAAGACGCTGAACACCCAGGAGGGTGGGGCAGCAAGGGTACCGTAGCGGGTCTTCTTGGCGTATTCAATATCCCTCCAGAGGGGATTGGGGTCACCAATACCATCGGCAAACTTCAATATGGCCAATCTGGTGGCTTCCTCATTGAATATGGAATGGTCAATGCGTAGCTTAAGTCCTATCTTTCCACGCATCTCCTCTATCATTTCGTCGGTGATGCGCGAATCGGTCATTTTAACTTCTTTGGTCTCTTTAACCATACTCCCTACCTAGTAATTTAAGGCCAGAACAGCCTTTGAGCTTCTTTTCTGAGTTCCGCCCTGAAGTCAGGATGAGCAATGGCAATCAGCTCCTCCGCCCTCTTACGCAAAGACTTGCCCCTTAGTCTGGCAACTCCATACTCAGTAACTATATGGTCAACACAGTTCCGAGTGACTGTTATCGCTGTGCCTTTTTCGAAGGACGGTACTATTCTCGAGATAAGCTTCCCATCTCTGGTCTTCGCCGTAGAGGGCAAGATTGTAATGCCCCGGCCTCCCTTGGACAGCAGAACACCATAGGCAAAGGCCGTTTGCCCACCGGAGCCACTGAGAATCTGATAGCCGATGCTTTCAGCGCTAATCTGGCCAGTAAGGTCAACAGTTAGCGCCTGATTGATAGCTACCATATTATCATTGGCAGCGATGTTTCGCACATCCCACAGGAAGTCCACATCGACCAGCCAGAAGAGGGGATTGTTATTGGCCCAGTCCATGTCCTCTTGGCTAGCGCCACCTAAGGAAGTAACTATAACCTTACCCGGGAGGAAGTTCTTCCGCTTCCCGTTAATAACACCTTCCCGAACCAATCTTATTACCCCCGGAGGTGTCGCCTCTGAGTACCAGCCTAAGTCGGCTCTACCCTCTAAAACTCCCAATCCCACCAAGCGTTCCGTAACCCTGCCTATCCCGATTTGCAGGGTATCACCATCCTTTACCAATTCAGAAACGTAGCCGGCGATATCCTTTATATAGGGTTCAGGTTTTTTGATCTCTCTACCGCCCAGGCTACCATCGGCCACAATGCCACCAGTAGTCTGATGAGGCACGAAGTAGTCTATCTCTGAGACATGGACAAAATTGTCGCCAAAGGTCCTGATGAGCTGGTCATTCACCTCAGCAAGCACTATTTTGGCATTCTTGATGTGCTTTCTCTTGTTCCACAGTGCCGCACCAAAACTACAGAAACCATTGTTGTCGGGTGGTGAAACTTCGGTGATTACGACGTCCGATTTCTGTAAGGTGCTTTCACTCCAGCAGAGGATATCGTTTACCTCAATATCACACCTTCGGTCATCAACCATTGATTGCGATGTTGCTGTGGGCATGTATATCGTTATCTGGAAGAACTGTTCGAAGCCGGGATCATACCAGCCAAAGTCATAGCCGGGGAAAGGTTGAAATACCTTTACATCACGCAGTTCTCCAACCCTGGCAGCAATAGCTAGTCCGATAGAGTAGGCTTCTCTGCCCAGTGTAAAGGAAACCGTATCCCCGGACTTAACGAGCTTGGCAGCTTCCTCAGCGGTAATCTGTTTTCGCTCATATTCTTCTCGCCAGTCCTTCACGCTAGCCTCCAGTCTTTATAAAACTAGAAGAGACCTTCCAGACCGGTTATTTGTTCGATGAATGCCTCGAGACGGATCTTGAACTGACCTACCGGAACGGTGACATCGAACTCAAGCAAATAAGTAGGAATATCATTTTCTTCTAGAAATCTTCTCAGCGCCGGAATATCAGCCTCGTGGGGGTCACAGAATGCCTGCTGTATAACAATAGCCCCCTGCACCCTCCAGTCTCGGGCAAACTGGAGGACGCGGTCAAACCGGGTGCGCCGTGGCCAGTCCTTGGTCGGGCAGGGAGTCCTTCTTACGTATCTCTCGGCAATAGCCATCAACGGGTCTTTGATGGTCTCGTCCACTTCATCCCAGAAATAGCGTGTGGTAGTGCAGTGCTCATCAATAACGACCGTCGCGCCGATAGTCTCCACCATCTTGACGAACTCGGTGTCATCATCCTCGCTACCGATGGTCATCAACCTCACGCCGGTACGCCTGTCCATCTGGCGGTCTTCCAGTTCTTGCAGGGTCTCTTCTACAGCCTTGGCGTGCTCTTCCTTATCGACAAAAAAGCTGCTTGTGGAGATATACATCCTCTCAAGGCCGGTAATCTTGGGAACATCGAGCTTGGAGTATTCGAAGGCCTTCTTCATCGCTCTCCGATCCCGGTTGAGGATAGCAATACCTCTTCTCAGGTCGTCATCGGTAATCTTCCGGCCAGTCCAATCCTCGATGGACTTCTTCATGAGCTTAAGCTCTTCGTAAAGGAAGGGAATCGCCCTCTTTGGATTCTGCACATGATGAGGCATGGGCAGGTAGTAGCTCCAATCAACCGGTTTGTGGATAGTCCAGCTGAAATAGGCCTGACGGATGTGGAGACATGACTGGGCAATGGATAGGCCATCGAGGTAATCATAGTAACCTCTTAGACCCTGCCCGAGAACATCACGGCAGAATGGGCAATACATGGACATGATGTGAGCACTTGATAGCGCCGCATCGGTCGCCCGGTGTCCACCCAGGATTCTCACCGGCAGAATATCAGCCGCATAGAAGAGCTCCTCAGGCTCATAGGTGCATAAGTAGCCGACTATTTTCTTTCCCGTCCTGGACTTATAGTCCTTTTGGTATTGATGACGGTTTTCGTACCATTCCTGGAATTTCTTTAGCTTTGTCTCTCGCGCCCTCTCTACTTTCATCGTCTCCCCCTTATGTTGCCTTAACCAGCTTTATTTTGTCGGAAAACTGCTCCATGAATAGCTGGATTTTGCGGAAGGTGGAAGCACGGTCAATCTGAGCTTCATCTGCCATGCTGCCTTCTACCATCAGGACAGGATATCCAGCCTTCTGAAGAGCGAGCCGGTTTTCAAGGACGCCCGTTGAGGAGCCTTCACAACCCAGGTTTAGATGCAAGATAACTCCGTCAACCTTCCACTGTTGAGCTATCATGACCATCAGCTGGCTCTTGAAATCAGCGTGATAAAAGGACTGGTATATCGGTTTGTAAAGCTCATATTCTACCAGCGCCCGGCAGGCTGATTCCCGGGTAGTGCCTGGATCGATGGGCTCCTTCGGGAGAAGTCTGCCTTCCCTTACCTCCCAGCCCCCCTCCAGACTAAAGGTATAAAGAGAACCGATAGAAACGGCGTTGTACTCCTTCTCGAAATGCCTCCACATATCCAGGAAGGGCCAGGGTGGCTGACTATCAGTCATCAGGCGGATCTGCTCATTGGGAATAGCCACAATTCCCCGCTTGACCCTATCCTTCACCTCTTCATAAAGCTCGTCATAGAAATTGGAGGTCTCTTTTGAAGCTCTTTCCAGTGTACCGAGTACGTAAAGGCTAAACATTTCCTTCTCACCCAGAGGTGCTGGAATTGCCTGATTGAGTTCACAGACCTTTGCCCATTTGTACATCGACTTCATATAATACTTGGTTGCTTGGAGGAACTTTTGGTCATCAAAGGTTTTCCCAGTTACCTTTTGCAACCATTCAATTCCATCTAAAAGCTGGCCGGCAACATATTCAATCCTGTGGGCTGGTAATTCCGAGAACGGTGGCGAAGCACCGGCTCCTATATCAACAGAGTACATAGGAATACCACCCTCTAGCTCACTTACATTTTCGTACCACTTGCTGTGCGTGCAGCAGATGTGCGACTGCCAGATGAAGTCGGGTTTGGGCATCGGCCCACCGAACACGTACTCATCAAGTAGAACGGAGCCGACATAGTTTCTGAAGTAGGCACACATGTCCTTAGCAAAGCCATAGGCGTGCGCTTTCTCTAAGGCACGTTTTGAAAACTCCGTGTTATAAGCACAAGAAGCACCATAGGGTTCGCCGGTTAAGGAATAGACCTCCCCGCTCAACCCTTTGGGAACGGGGTCAAAGTTCCAGGCGCCCCCGATATAGCGAAGCGCACCCCTGTTGTGGGCCTCAGCATAATCTCTGTAATACTTCAGCCTCAGCTCCTTCGCCTTTTGCCAGCATTTCAGCGGCTCAGTTGGATAACGTTGTACAGCACCCATTTAGCTCCTCCGTTCTTCACTGTTCCTAGCTACCTGCCTTTGAAGCTAGGTGGTCGTTTACTCTGCATTGCTTGTAAACCTTCTCTGGCATCCTGACTTGCCGTGGCGATGGCGGTTAAAGCCGTTTCGAAATCAAGTCCGTTTTCTAGGTCAATCTCGCTGCCCGAATTAATCGCCTGAAGAGCCAGACTTATGGCAAAGGGACTCTTCTGACACAATAAGGACGCTAACTTTTCACACTCACTTGGAACCTGCTCAGGAGCTACAACCTTATGAACCAGGCCCATGCTTAAAGCAGTGTTAGCATCTATCCTTTCGCCCGTTAAAATATAGTAGAGAGCCCGGCTCTTACCGATAAGACGAGTCAGACGCTGGGTGCCTCCGGCGCCAGGCACTGCCCCTAGCCCCAATTCTGGAAGGGCTAGATATGCCCTGTCCGACATCACCCGCAAGTGACAGGCCAAAGTCAATTCAAAGCCCCCGCCAAGGGCGAATCCGTTGATACCACAAACGAAGGCTTTTCCCATTTTTTCTATCTTACCAAAAACTCTGTGGCAAGTCTTGGAATAATTCATATTCCATACCAGGTCAAGCGCTCCAAGCTCCTTTAAATCAGCCCCGGCACAAAAGGCCTTTACACCCGAGCTAGTAAGAACTCCTGCCCATATGTTTTCATCCCGCTCTATTTCATTTAAGGCCGAGTCAATCTCGAGGAGAGTTGCCATGCTTAAGACATTCAAAGCTTCTGGCCGGTTAATAGTTATCCAGCCTACTTTCCCTTTCTTATCAAGGATAATGTTTTCATATGCCATCTTATTCACTCCTTAACATGATTTTTGGCGAAGAAGTCCGGTTACAACTTAAAGACCTTAATGGCATTATCCCGTAGCACCTTGCGTTTTGTTTCTTCTTTCAGCGGTAGCTCAAGGAATTGCTCCTTACAGCGCTTAAGGCCAAAGGCATTTGTCCCGAAAAGCACCTTGTCCTGGCCTCGTGTGTCCATAAACTGCACCAGCGACTTGTCCAGATACCTGGGAAGGTGGGCGCTAATATCAACACAGACATTTGGATGTTTCCAAGACATGGAAATCAGCTCTTCGCACCACGGCCAGCCCGTATGCGAGGCAATAAAGGTTAACTCAGGAAAATCGAGAGCGACCTTATCAATGTAGATTGGCCTCCCTACCTCACTGGGCATAAGCTCAAGGGAATGCCCGATCTGCATAGAAAAGGGGATGCCCAGTTCAACGCATTTTGTGTAGCAGGGATATAACCTTCTATCATCGGGGCGGGCATCCCAGCCCAGAGTGTGGGCATATACCCCTTTGAAACCGTATTCCTTAACAGCGGTCTCGATTTCGCGTAAGCTCCCCATAATATTGGTGGGGTCATAACCAGCCATACCTATTAGCCTATCGGGGTGATTCTTGATCATTTCATACACTTCTCGGCAGGTGAAATCATTTGCCAGCCATCTGCCTCGATACGACCCCATCTTGATCGCACTTATAAAAACCTTTTCATACCCTGCCTGGTCCATCTCAGCGACAAATTGCTCAGGGGAAACGCCACGAGGAGCGTGACCCCCCAACACCCTGTCCGCCATTTCTTTCATTTCAGGACTTGACCAGAACTTCTTCATGCCTTCTGGGGTAAATGGATAATTCATTGCGTCGATGGCCATGATTTCGTCGCTCATTTCCCTGCTCCTTGATTTATTTTCCCTGAAATTTTGGCTGCCTCTTTTCCAGGAAAGCTCGAATTCCTTCGCGATGGTCTTCTGTTTGAGATAGGTAGGTCTGAGCGCTTATCTCTTCCGCCAATACCTCAGCTAGTGTCATGTTAAAGGCTTTATTTAACACCTTCTTTGCCCTGGCGATAGCGAGTGTTGGCATGCTTGCCAACCTTTTTGCCAGCCCCATCGCCTCTTTCTCAAGATCATCGTGAGGGACTACCTTATAGACAAGACCCATTTTGCCAGCCTCTTCGGCGCTAATGGCACTGCCAAAGTATACGAGTTCTTTGCTCTTCAATGGGCCAAGCAGGCGAGGCAGAAAGTACAAAGCACCAAAATCAGGAATAAGACCCAATCTGACAAAAACCTCAGAAAACCTGGCTTTCTCAGAAGCAATGGCAAAGTCCGCCGCTAAAGCCAGATTAAGTCCCATACCGAAGGCATCGCCATTAACCGCAGCTATCACCGGCTTTTCCAGGTTTACCAGCCGCCAGAGGAGACTCTGCGACTTTTCCATGACTTGGCGTGACTCCTCTGGTGTAAGTTTTGTACCTATCTTTTTCATGTCACCACCGGCGCAAAAGGCTGGTCCCCGCCCGGTAATGACCAGTGCCCTCAGTTCATCAGCATGCTCAACCTCACCCAAGGCAGAAATCATCTCCTCTTTGGTTTCCTCGGTTAATGGGTTCCTGCTCTCGGGATTATTTAGCGTAAGAACAGCAACTCCCTCTTTTTTTTCCAGAACAATGTACTTAAAGGTCATGGCTTACATTCTCTCTGGTGGTACACCGACAACGATAACAGCACACACGAATCTCCCGGGATGTCCTCCCTGATTATGAGCTAATCCTAAACGCACCTTCTCAAGCTGTCTTGATGGTTCCTGTGCCTTTCTTTGAATTTGTTTGTATATCTCATACACTTCTCGGCCACCACTAGCGCCGACGGGGTGGCCAAATGATTTGAGCCCGCCACTGTGATTGATGACCAAAACGTCTTCAGGGAGGCGGCTAATCTCCTCTTCGGTGGCTCCCCACTTCCTCATCACCGCTTCTCTGAACTGAGGCGCAATAAAGGCTCCGTTATCAATAAGTTCTTCTCTGGCCTTTCCCTTGGGACAGAATCCCAGACTCTCCATAGCGATAAGCTCAGCAATGGAGAAACAGTCGTGTATCTCAGCCATGTCCAGCTCTTTTCTGGGGTTAGTTATCCCGGCCATTTGGTAGGCTTGTCCAGCGGCATACTCTGTCTCTGGCCAGTGGGTGAAGTCGTAATCTTCCTTGTTCTTTCCCCACCCCGGGCCCGCCGAGACTCCTACACCCTTGATGGTGATGTAGTCATCCAAATGGTGCGGCGCGTATTTCTTGACGTCCTCAACCCGGCAGAGGATGGCTGCTGAACCTCCATCAGTCACTCCGCAACAGTCGTGAAGACCAAGAGGCCAGGCAATTATCGGGGCATTGACCACGTCGTCTATAGTAAGCTCACGGCGGAGGTGTGCCTTTGGATTGCGGGCACCGCTATAGTGGCTCTTGACCGAAATTTTGCCCAGTGTACGCTTCCCCTCTTCAGGAGTCAGCCCGTAGCGCTGGAAATACCTGGTAGCTGCCAAAGCATAGCGTCCTGGGCCAGTACCTCCTGCCGGGTAGATGGGATGGAATTTATCTGATAGCTTTCCGGGATGCAGCCCGGGATAGCCGACATCCTTTAGCTTTTCAAAACCGACTGCCAGGACTAAATCATAGACCCCAGCCACGAGAGCATGCGCCGCATTCCGGATGGTCTCAATACCGGTAGCACAGGCATTCTCCACCCTGGTTGCGGGGACGTACTGTAGCTGTAGTGGGGCAGACACAGAGCTGGCGTTGACGCCGCTATTGGCCGTCCCACACCAGACCGCCTGAATATTTTTCATCTCGACTTTAGCATCTGCTAGAGCTTCGTAGACTGCATCAACAATAAGGTCATCAACATCCTTATCCCAGAGTTCACCAAACTGGGTGCATCCCATGCCAATTATGGCTACTTTATCTTTCAAGCTCTCAGCCATATCTCCTCCTTAACATCTCACCGGACGACATTTCCAGGAATAGTTGTGGAAGCCCGAAGCATCATGGAATTTTCTGAAGGTGAACTCCATGTCCATCCCTACCTCAAGCTTCTTGGGATCCCTATCTGTCGCCTGGTTATAGACCCTGCCACCACCTTCTAGATCAACAATAACCAGAACATTAGGCAGATCAAGGGCAAAGACAGCCCTTTCGTCCAAGCTGAAGGTGAATAATTTGCCCCTTTTGTCGACAATTCTTACCAGTTGAAATTGGTCTTTCGCCTGGCACCACATGCAAATCCGCTGTGGTGGGAACTGAACATGGCCACAAACCTGGCACTTGTGGCCATAACCTCTTATTAGTGCCCTTTCCTCCCGGTAGAAGACATTGTCCGACGACTCTGGCGGGGGGAAAGGTTTAGCCTCCCATTCCATGAGGTCACGGAACCTCAAATATGTGCCATAGTCGGGGAGCATCATCTTTGAGGTCAAATGTCGCTCTATCCCTCGCCTATCCTTGGCTTGCTCTATCTGTTCAGTAACCCGAAGGAGTAAAGCGTCAGCACCGTCACCATAGCTAGCCGACAAAATTCTATCGCCTGCCTTGGCTTTCTCTAGTGTGGCAACAAGGATCATCATAAAGAAGGGACTGCCGGTGTTTCCTAGAACATCGAACATCGGCTCTTGAACCTGCTCCTTATCCAAACCCAGTGCCCGAGCCATGGTAGCATGGCTCCTGGCATCTGGACCATAAAACGCTGCCTTGGTTATCTCCCTTGGCGTTAGCTGGTTCCTTTTTAGAAGGTTGGTGACTGCCTCTCGAAGGTGGGCCATGTAGCCCTTCTCAATAATGAACCGGTCTTCCCAAGCTCTGATGTAGCTATCGCCCCTCTCCATGCGCCATATATCTAGGAAATCGCTGGTGATGGTATACCAGTCCTCAATAGTGGCAATAACATTATCTTTGCCCACTAGTAGAGCGGCGGCCCCATCACCCAGAATGGCCTCAAAGGCCGAGTTTGGCGGTGGTAAACGGCAATCAGAGGCAACTACTAGAAGCCTCCTCGCCGAGCCGGCATTCACTGCGTCCAGGGCCGCTTTTAGAGCACTTGCTCCGGCACCAAGTGAATTACAAAAATCAGCGGTAGAGACATCCCGGCGCAGGTCAAGGGCAGCAGCGACAATGCTCGCTGATTGCTTTTCTCGATAAGGAGGAGTAGTGGAGGCAAAGTAAAGCCCATCCACAGTATCGCTTTCGACCCCTTTAAGACAGTCAGTAGCTGCCTCTATTGCCATGGTAATGCTGTCTTCGTCACAGTTAGCCACTGCCTTTTCCCCCCTCCTGAACCCACCTCCCCAAACCCTGGCAATTTCCTCCCGGCTTAATCTATATATCGGGACGTAAGCACCATAGGATACAATTCCAGCCTTCATCGGCCTCCTTCCTTATTTCCCTTTGTAAACAGGGGGTCTCTTCTCTAGGAAGGCCTTGGCTCCTTCCTTCAGGTCTTCGGTGCTAAAGCATAGCGCACACAGGTCTGACTCGTAAGCCAGCCCTACCGAAAGGGGTGTTTCCAAGGCTTTGTTGACTGCTATCTTGGCAAATTTCAAAATTATTGGACTTCTTTTCAGTAGTTTAGCCACTAACTCCTCAACAGTCTCTGTTAACTTTTCCTTGGGAACTACCTTGTTTACTAGGCCAATCCGTAAAGCTTCCTCGGCGGAAATAGTATCTCCGGTGAAAACAAGCTCCTTTGCCCTTTTTTCTCCTACCAGCCTTGGTAGAAGTTGAGTTCCCCCACCTCCTGGAATGAGCCCCACCCTTATCTCGGGCTGTCCAAACCTAGCATCCTCAGCGGCGATGATTATGTCACAAGCCATTGCCAGTTCACACCCGGCACCCAAGGCAAGCCCATTGACCATGGCAATAATAGGTTTTGGTATTTCCCTGACTAATTCAGTTGGTCTCTTCTTCCCTTTGATTTGCAAGCCGATTTTCTCCATAAACTCAACCGGGTTTTGCGGAAAACCGGCGATATCTCCACCAGCACAGAAGTGCTCTCCGGCACCAGTGATAACCATGAGGTACACCTCATCATCGTCCCGACCCATCTCCAGAGCCTTTGTCAGTTCTTCTCTGGTAAAAGGGTCCTGGGCATTTCTAACCGTGGGGCGATTCAGGGTGATCCAGGCTACATGGTCTTTCTTCTCGTAAATAATCCTCTCAAATTGGCGATCACTTTCTGCTACCACCGGGATAAGACCTCCTTCCAGAAATCGTAGATCCCTTTCTTCCCAGCGCCCCCGGGATATCCGGCTCTCACCATCACTCTTATCAGGGGATGAAGGCGCCCCTTTTCGGCGCCGAGCTCTCTTATCCTGTCCTGCTCCATTTCGGCTCGCCTCCCCCAACTGCCCAGCATATCTCCAAGCTCAAGTGGGCCAAGTGGCAAGTTATACCCCAGTTTCAGTGCCTGGTCGATATCTCCCGGAGAAGCTACCCTCTCCCACACCATTTGCACCGCTTCCTCTCGCAATGCCTCATAGGCACGATTGGCTAAGAATCCATAGCTTGTATCCCTACAGACCACAGGCTCCTTACCCAGTTTGCGGGCTAGTGCCACAACTACAGCCACGGTCTCCTCTGAGGTATGGGCTCCTCTAACCACTTCGACCAGCTTCATAACCGTCACCGGGTTAAAAAAGTGCATTCCGATAACCCTTTCTGGCCTCTTAATAACTGAGGCTATCTCAGTTATGTTTAAGGTGGAGGTATTGGAAGCTAAAATAGCCTGGGGGGCATTCTCATCCAGCTTCC
>Ga0315296_10002007_pt1 | contig 17543 bp, 12 predicted proteins | sample YL17G14_18_MG_FD_203921 | JGI IMG/M metagenome (GOLD analysis project Ga0315296, IMG submission 203921) | Sediment microbial communities from Yellowstone Lake, YNP, Wyoming, USA - YL17G14_18 | ecosystem: Environmental > Aquatic > Freshwater > Lake > Sediment | place: USA: Wyoming | collected... | reverse complement strand
ATTCCTCGTCAGTGAGGCCGGCCTTGCGAATGAGGTCGTGAAGGAGGCCGCGCCCGACGGGGCTATGAAGTGGCACTGAGAGCGAAACGATGCTGCCTGGCCTGGTCAGCACGACATGGCTGCCGCGCTGCCGTGCGCGCTCCCACCCGGCTCGCTCGAATGCGCGCACCACGCGCTCGCCGCTGACCAGCGGCAGTTTGCTCAAGGAGCGGGGACCTCCAGCTCGCGCAGCGGAACCGTGAGCGGCAGCCCCTTCTCCTTGCGGACTTCCAGGCAGAGCGCTATTGCCTCACGCAGATTCTGAACGGCTTCTTCCTCGCTCTGGCCTTCGCTCATGCACCCGGGTATCTCAGGGCATTCAGCGATGAAGCCGCCGTCAATCTCGTCTGGCCGCGTGACGACCGACAGTTTCACTGTTTCGTTCCTCCAGCGGGGCTAGTTGCGCTGCCTGAGTCATTATACCATGCCCGCCGCGAGCAGGAAATCGTGGCGGACGGGGAGTCCGCAGGGGAACTGCCAGTGTTGCGGCTCGACCCCTCACGGCGGCCCTGGCAGGCTCAGCGCGCAGCTGCCTGCGCGCTTGCAGCCAGCGGCCAGGATGACGGTCAGCGCGGTCGCCACCAGAGCGGAAACGGACAACCGCTTTGCCATCATCCGCGCTTTCCCAACCTCATCAGTTCTGCGATGGTGACGAATCGGTAGCCTCTCTTGAGAAGCCCATCCACCAGTATCGGCAGCGCCTGCATGGTCTTCTCGCGGTCAGCAGGGGGGCGGGGCTCGCCATCGTGGGCGAGGATGATCATGCCAGGGCGAATCTTGCGCAGCACGCGCTGGGCCATGGCCTGCGGGGTCTTTGCGGCGTGATGCTCGAGGGCTACCGACCACAGGATCATGCGGTAGCCGATCGCCTCGGCGGCAAGGAACGTGTCGCCGTCCCACATTCCCTTCGGCGGCCGAAACAGGTTGGTTCGCTTGCCGCAGACCTTCTCTATCTCAGCCTCGCAGCGCTCCAGTTCTTGAATGTCCTGCCGCTCGGTATCATGGGTCATGACGGGATGGTCCCAAGTGTGGTTGCCAATCAGGTGCCCTTCCGCCACTTCTTGCCGAGCCAGTTCGGGGTGAAGCCGTATCTCGCGGCCGATCAGGAAGAACGTGAGCCTTATCCCCTTCTCGCGGGCAAGTCTCAGCACGCGGGGGGTGTACCTCTGAGATGGGCCATCATCCAGCGTGAGCGCGACGACTTTCTTGCGAGTGGGCACGCGCCAGATTATCTCAGGCCATCCTGGCTCCGAAGACTGAATGAGTTCTGCCTCGGTTCGGGCCGCCCGCGTTCTGGTCCCGCTGAAGCCAGCAGCGGCAAGCGCACAAAAAAGGATCGCAGGGGCTGTCTTGAACGCGGCGCGCGCCAGCGACGGTCTCGCGGTGGGATGGCCGATGCGTGCAGTCAGCCTGGCCAACTCGTCGTCTGCCCTCCGACGCATGCTTCCTCACACCCGCAAGAAAACCTGCTAGCCAAGGGCTTGCGGCGCAGTGGCAGTTGTGATAGAATGGCCCGCCGCCGGCTGGTTGGCCGGGGCGCGTCGAAGCAAGATTCGTAGAACACGTTGCAGCAGAGAGGGCAGCCGTGTATCTCAAGCAGATCGAACTGCTCGGTTTCAAGACATTTGCGGAGAAGACCGCGCTCGTTTTTGGCCCAGGCATCACCGCAGTAGTCGGCCCCAATGGCTCAGGCAAGAGCAACATCGCCGACGCCATCATGTGGGCCCTGGGCGAGACCAGCCTGAAGTCGGTTAGGTCGTCGCGCTCGCAGGATGTCATCTTCTCCGGCAGTGATTCGCACCGCCCCCTTTCCATGGCCGAGGTGCGCCTGACCCTGGACAACTCGGACTTCGCCCTGCCCAGTGAATTCTCCGAGGTGATGATCACAAGGCGCGTGTTCCGCTCGGGCGAGGGCGAGTATCTGATAAACAAGGTTCCCTGCCGCCTGCGCGACATACACAGCATGTTTCTGGACACCGGGCTGGGCCGGGCCGCCTATTCGATCGTGAGCCAGAACCAGATTGATTCCGTTCTCTCTCTGAACCCGCAGGACAGGCGCGCGATATTCGAGGAGGCGGCTGGCATCCAGAAGTTCCGCCACCGGCAGATCGAGGCGGAGCGCAAACTGGAGGCGACGCGCGCGAATCTACAGCGCCTGGCTGATATCACGGGGGAACTCGAAGCGCAGTGGCCGCGTCTCGAGGAGCAGGCGCGCCTGGCCGAGCAGCACAAAGCCTTGACCGAGGAACTGGCATCGCTCTCGCGCGCGGCCCTCATCTGCCAGGCGCACGACCTCTCTGCCAACTGCGTCCGGCAGGACGAACAGCAAGAACGCGCGGGCCAGGAGATCGAAGCGGCGCGCGAGCAGGAGAGGCTGCTCGCCGAGCGACTGGCAGCGCTTGGTCGGCAACTGAAGGACCTGGATCGCCGCCTGGAGGAAGCGCACGACACGCGCGAGAGAATCGCGACGGAAGCGCAGGACGCGGAGCGCGTAGCGGCCGTGGCGCAGGAGAGGCTGCGCGCGCTCGCGGCTCGCCGGCAGGAACTGGCCTCCGAGGTGGAGGCGTCGGCGGCGTCGGCAGCGGCTGCGCTGCCGGAACTGCGGAAAGAAAGGGAACTGCGCGCTGGTCTTCGCTGCAGGTCCGCCAGCCTGTCAGCGCGCGGCAGCGAAGTGTCGTTCCTGCTGCGGCCGATGGCGGAACTGGCATCGGGAATACAATCTCTCTTGCAGGAATGCCGGGCCGCTCACCTCGATGCGGTGCACGGGATTTCGGGCGTTCGCAACAGGCTGGCACAGGGGCAGGCACTTCTGCGGTCAGCAACTACCGCGCTCGAGCGCGAGACCCGGCAGACCGAGACCGCGCGGCAAGAAAGCGACGAGATCGAGGCGCGGGTTTCCGGCCTGCGCGACAAGATCCAGGAGATCGCGGCGGAAGTCGCACGTGCGCGGGGCGCGCTCGCGGGCCTGGAATCGCAGCGAACGGCGGCACTGGACGAGCGGCAAGCAGCAGAAGAGCGGGCGCAAGCGTTGCTGCGCGAAGCGGCCGCTCTGCGCGCGCGCCTTGGTGCCGTGGAAGAACTGAACGCGCAGATCGTGGTCGGCGGCGCGGCAGCGGCGCTGGAGGCCGCCCGGGAAGGGATATTGCCGTCCGGCCTGGCGATGGTGCGTGATGTCGTACGAATCAAGGAGGGGTTCGAGCGAGCGGTTGAGGCAGCGCTCGAATCGCGACTGGAAGACCTGATTGCATCTTCCCCCGAGGCGATCTTCGAGGTCCTGGATTACCTGTCGTCGGCCAATCGCGGCCGCGCTGTGGTGTGGCCGCTGGAGCCCGCGACCGCCGCGGAGCGATTGCCTTGTCCGGCGCCCGGGATCGCAGCAATGGATGTTGTCGAGTGCCAGGAGCAGCACCGCAGGGTGATCGTCCATCTCCTGGGCAGAGTGGTCGTCGCGCCGGACCGGGCGGCAGCACTCGCCCTGCGGGATTCAATCTCGGAACCATGCCTGATAGCGACTTTGCAGGGGGAGGTCTCTTATCCGGGCGGCGCGGTGGCTGGCGGCGGCGCTGCGGCTCCGCGGCTTTCTCTGCTGCGCGACATGGAACAGGTGCGCGCAGAACTGGCAGCGCGCGAGGAAGAGGCCCAGCACCAGGAGGTCCGCTCGCAGCAGGCTGCGCTGGCCGCTCAATCCGCCGATAAGGCAATCGCTGCGAGTTCGGCGCGCATCGCAGAATCGGAGGCGGCACTTGCTGAGGCGCGCGTTTCGCTCAAGGGCGCCGAGCAGGATGCCGCGCGCGCCACCGAGAGCGCGACATCTCTTGCCGAGGAATGCTCTCGCCTGCAAGCGGAACGGGATGAGGCCCTGCGAACGTGCGCGGACATCGAAGGCGAAATAGAACGAGCCAACCGGCGGCTTGCCGCCCTGGAACAGGCCGCGCGGGCGATTGAAGAGTCGGGCGCGTGCGCCGGACGCGCGCGCGAGGCAGCCGAGCGGGTCGCGGCGGCGCTGGCATTGTCAGTCGCTCGCCTGCAGGGCGAGATTGCCTCATCGGCGCGCGGCAGCGGACAGCGCCAGCGGGCAAGGTTCGAGGCGGTGGCAACCGCTCAGGCGAAACTCGAGGCAGCGCGGGCGGTGCAGCAGCAGGGCGAAGATCTCGGCCGCGAACGCGACCACGCACTCGAGGAAAGCCAGGCTGCAGCGGCTCGCCATGAGCAAGCGCGTCAGGGGATAGGCCGATTGCAGTCGGAGCGTCAGTCGTTCGATGAAGAGATCGCTGCCGCGCAGCAGTCATCGGAGGAGACGCGGCGACGATTGGAAGAAGGCAATGCCGCGCTGTCCAGGATTCAGGTCCGACGGGCGAGCATCGAGGGTGAACTGAAATTCGTTGCCGAGGCGCTGCAAACGGAGCACTCGCTCGGCCTGTCGGACGCCCTGGCGGTGGAGCGGCCGCGCATCTCGCGCAGCGCAGCGCAGGAAACCTGCGCTGCATTGCGCGCTCAGATCGAAGCCCTGGGGCCTGTCAATGCCGCTGCTGCGGAGGACCTGAAAGCCCTCGACGAGAGGCTCGCCGATTACCAGGCGCAGAAAGCCGACATGGAAAAAGCGCAGGATGACCTGCTGCAGATAATCGTAGAGATCAAGAAGACCGCTCAGCAGAAGTTCCTCGACACCTTCGAGAAAACCCGCGTCGAGTTCCAGAACGTGTTCTCGCGCCTGTTCGCCGGCGGCGAAACGGAACTGGCTCTCACCGACCTGGAGAATCCGCTCGATGCCGGGGTGGAGGTGCACGTAACAATCCCTGGCAAGCGGCGGCAGAACCTGCTGCTGCTGTCGGGAGGGGAACGGGCGATGACAGCCCTGGCCTTGGTGCTGGCGCTGATCAAGGTTCACCCCACCCCGTTCGTGGTCTTGGACGAGGTGGACGCGCCCTTGGACGACGCCAACGTGGGCCGCTACGCGGAACTGCTGCGCGAATGGTCGCAAACTACCCAGTTCATCCTCATCACGCACAACCGCGGAACGATGGAGGTCGCCAGCACGCTGCACGGGGTAACGATGCAAAAGGCGGGCATCTCGAAACTGGTGAGCGTGCGCCTGGAAGACTGGCAACCCGAGAACGCTTCCGAGATAGAAGCCGCGGCCACCTCCTGACCCTTCCTTATCGAGGGGCCGTCGGTGCCAGCGCGAACCCTAACGGCTGACTTGGCATCGAGGCCGACGCCGGTTACAATTGGGCAGAATGCAGCAGGGCGTGGGCGCGCGTTTGAGCATTCCACGTCTAACACATGATCGAGGAGGCCGAAAATGACCGCGGCGCAAGCCACAGCCGAAGTGTTCTGGAGGGCGTTCGCAGCCATGACTGAGAAAGAGCGAAGAGCATTCCTAGAACGGCTGATTGCCGATCCTGCCCTTCGCGAGGACCTTCTGGACGCCGCGCTAATCGAGCAACGCAAGCACGAGCCGACCCGACCTCTGGATCAGGTGCTGGCCAGCGGGCGGCGCAAAAAGGTGCGCCGCACGCTAAATGTCTAGCAATGGGGGAGAGACGACCGTGAGCCAGGGACCGCCCAAATCACCCAAGGTCTTCAGAGACCCGGTTCACAACCTCATCACCTTCGATCCAGAAGACCGCGATCTGCTGCTTGCCATCATCCAAACGGCAGAGTTCCAACGCCTGCGCAGAATTCGGCAACTAGGGCTGTCGGCCTTGACCTTTCACGGGGCAGAGCATACGCGATTCACACACAGCCTGGGGACGTACCACGTCGCGAAGCGCATGTTGGAAAGCCTGGAAAGGCGGAAGGCGGATTTCCCCGACCTGTTTCAGCCTTTGCAGCCGCATCGCCGGGAGATTCTTGTGGCCGCTCTCTTGCATGACATCGGCCACTGTCCTTTCTCGCACGTGCTTGAGAAACTCATCGTGCCACAGCCATTACCACCCGGCTATGCGAAAGACCACGAGGGGTGGACAGAGAGAATCATCCGTGATATAATAGCGAACACCAGTTCCGACCTGGACTGGGAGTTCGTGGGGCGGCTGTACAGCAGGATTGGAGCGAATGAGGGAGTCGCACGAGATATCATCAGCAGCCAGCTCGACGCTGACCGCTTGGACTACCTGCTGCGAGACTCCTATGCAGCAGGTGTGCCGTACGGCCGCTTCGACCTCGAATGGCTGTTGCACTCGATTCGAATCGGACTAGTGGAGGTGGCCGGAGTCGCTGGCAAGATGCCACGCCTGTGTTTCACGACACCAAAGGCCAAGGCAGTTGTCGAACAGTATGTGTTGGCGAGGCAGTGCATGTACCTCCAAGTGTATGTCCACAAGACCACGCGAGCGTACGAAGCGCTCTTGCGCCATATCATTGAGCTGGCACGCTTTGTTGTTGCCGGCGGCGGCTCACTGCCTGAGCGCACGCCGGACCCAGTGAGGAAGGCATTGATGGGAGACTGTCTCACGCTTGAAGAATACCTAGAGTTGGATGACTTCGTCCTCTGGACAGTCCTGCGAGATTGGGCACGAATGCGCGAGAGCAAGTGCCCTGCGGCGAAGCTGCTCGGGGAGAAGGCCGACGCACTGGTCAACCGCCGAAAGCCATACAGGACAATTGAGTTGCGCGAGAGGGGCCAGCAGGACGCAGCACTGGAGGTGGTAAACACGCTGAGAACGCAGGGCGCAATGGAGCAATTCTCGTGCTACCGGGACTCGTATGAAGACGTGCCCTACAGAAACATCTTCTACAAGGGTGGCAAGGAGGAGGAGGAAAAGCGCGTCCGGCCAATATATCTCCTTGACTCGGAGCGGAACACCCATTTGGCGGAAGAGCAGTCTGAAGTCATAAGGGCCCTGTCGGAGGTGCAGATGGAAGTCTACCGGCTGCATTACGACGACAGTGCGCCTGGAGTGGTCAATCTCCTGCAAGAGAAGAGACTTCTTTAGGAGGTGAAGAAATGAGAGACGTTCTCGTGGCCGCTGTTATCGCTGCAGCAGGCAAGGTTAATAGCCGGGTGAAGCTGCAAAAGATGATCTACCTCCTGGAGAGCTTCGGATTCGACTTGGGTTTCTATGACTCCTCCCTACGGGACTTTGGGCCGTTCTCCAGCGACCTCGCATCCACAATTGACGCGCTCTCCACTCCCACCGGTATGCTTACAGAGAGCGAGGCTAGGGACCCAGGCGCCCAGGGTCAGGCCATAGTGAGGTACAGCTATGAAGCCCGGCCAGAGTTGGGACCGTTTCTCGACGGATGCCTGGAAGCCAATTTCGGCGAGCGGGCCGCAAAACTCAGAGAGCTGGCGAAGGGGCTTTCCCGCACACGGACACGAGTATTGGAGGTCGCGGCCACGGCGGCTTACCTTCGCCGAGAAGCAAGCATTGAGGACGAGGATCAACTATGGGCCGAAGTGCGCCGCCGCAAGGGGCATCTGGAGGAGCATTTCGCTGAAGCCAAGAGCCTCCTTGACGAATGGGACAAGCAAGGACTCTTGCGGCCTCGGTAGGAGCGCGCAGGGGCTTCCGTGCTGTACATTGGCGCCGGCCTGTCGAGAAGAGCGGCATGCTCAGCGTTTCCCAGCCCAGGGTCGGGGTTGCTACGGAGGGTCAGGCGGCGTGGGCGGAGGCGAGCAGGACGTAGCAGCCGATTGGGCGGATGCGTTCGACTCGGAAGTGCGGCTCCAGCAGTTCGCGCAGCATCTGCGAGGTGAACCGCCGGAAGTATATCGCCCCGCTGTGAAGACCTTCCCGCCGCCCAAGCAGCCTGCTCCACCAGGTATGATGATAGGCCGTCAGCACGAGCCGCCCGTTGGGCTTGAGCGCGCCTCGCCAGGATGCAATCGCGCGCGAACACCCCTCCGGCGGCAGGTGCTCGATGCACTGACAACTGACGACCGCGTCGAAAGCGGCCGGGCGAAGCGGAGCCCGGCACACGTCGGCAGCGATCAGCCTGGCATCCGCTGCTTTCTCGGAGCAGAGAAGCAGCGAGCCGATCGAAAAATCTGCCGCCACCAGCCGCCCGCACCTGGAGGCCAGGGCACTGGTGAGCCGCCCGGTGCCGCAGCCAGCCTCGAAGATTGCATCCGTTGGCATGGGCCTCAGCGCCCTGAGCACCGCCGGGATTTCCAGCGCTGACAGCAGGCGCAGCATCAGCATTCTGTCGTAGCGGTGCGCCTGGGCGTCTCTCGCGCCGATCTCGCTCTGCTTCAGGCTTCTCTCCTGCTCGTCCCCGCTCAGCCCCCCGACCAGGAAATCAACCACGCCCTGGCGTATCGGATAGCGCGCATCGCAAGCGCTGCAAACCAGGGCGGCATAGTCGTCGCTCGGCAGGAGCGGGTGGCTGCCATCGCTCGGGCAAGCCAGCAGATCGAGCATGGATGTCGGCAAATCAACGCGCATCGCGTGGTTTCAGCGGCTCTTCGTCGCGCTGGGTGCTGTCATTCTCGTGTTCGCTGTATTTCTGCTGACGTGGTCGCAACGCCTGCGGCCGGTTGCTTGTTTCACCACATCGCTGGCCGACCGGAATCCCGAACAGATGAGAAACATCCGCATCGCCGTCAACGCAATCAATGGCAGGAACATTGCTCGGGGCGCTCGCTTCTCATTCAACTCCGACGCTGGCCCCTACACTCTGGGGCGAGGCTATGTTGAGGCTCCCGCGATCATTCGCGGGCATCTTCAACAGGCGCCGGCAGGCGGGGTGTGCCAGGTATCTTCCACGCTGTATAATGCCGCGCTGCTGGCAGGCATGAAGGTGGTGGAACGCCATCCTCATGCTTCTCTCGTATCGAGCGTGCCTCCCGGTCGCGATGCGATGGTGGCAAGCGGAAGGGCGGATCTCATCTTGCTCAACGAGGGGCTGGAGCCGGTGCAAATATCGGCCAGCATTTCGGGCGAACGGCTCATCATCTGCATCATGGGGCACTCTGGCAAGAAGCCGGACGTAACGATCCGCACGGAGCGCCATCGGTTGGGGCCTGGTCGTTTCGAGGTCGCGACCTGGCGCATCACCAGGGCGCATGAGGGCGAGAAGACGCGCGAGATGGTCGAGAGGGTATCGCTCGACCGCTACGAGCCGCCGATGAGCGAGTAACAGCGCCTCAGGAGCGGCTCCTGCGCGCGCGCCAGACAGCCTCGACCAGCAGCCAAACGAACACCGCCAAGACGCCGACCTGCAGCACGCGCGCCTTCTGGGCGCGCGACAGTTCGACCTGCAGTTCCACGATGGCGGGCGAGAACACCAGCGCCACGAAGCCGCTGAAAAGGGCGCAACCTATCACTCCCGCGCCCGCCGCCCTCGGCACCGGGGCGGCACCGGCGAGCAATGATAGGAACACCACCACAACGCTCGCCAATGCAAGCCCTACCAGATACCCGCCAACGGCCTCGGCGCGGAAGAAAAACCCCGTCGCCAGGGGCGCGGCCGCCGATAGGACAGCAACCCAGAAAGCCTGCCCGCCGCAAACCAGGCCCGCCGCGAAACCTGAAGCGGGCTGCTCTCTTGCGGGCCCGAGTGCAGTCCCGCGCAGCAACAAGGCGCCTATGGCGAAGGGCATGAGCGCGCCCAGAACTATCGAAGCGAAAGTATTGGCGCGGTTCGCATCAATCACGTCAACCTGGTGGAATGCGGTGTAGCCCCTTACCAGCGCGGACAGGAGGATTGCGGCTGCAGCAGCCATCGCTGCCCTGGCCGCCAGCAATGCCGAAGCACCTGTGCGCTGCAATTCCTCGTCGCGCTGCTGAAGGCCCCGCTCTCCGGCGCAGGCCAATGCCCCGACGAATGGCAGGACGGCCAGCGCGCCAATTCCAGCAAGCGAGACTCCATAGCCCTGTGCCAGGCGAAAGGCGACAGCAATCGCAAGCCCAAGGGATATTCCGCCGATTCCGACAGCCTCTGCGCTCGGGCCCGCAGGCGTAGCGGCTGCTTGCTGGGCCAGTATCAAGACGATCAGCGCGCACAGCATGCCCGCCCCGATGCTGGCGAACATGTTGGGATAGTCGAACACCGTCTTCTTGACGAGATAGTCAACCGGCAGGGCGACGACAACGGCTGCCACGGAGCATACCGCGAATCTGGCCCTCGTTATCCGGCCTCCGGCGAGCGTCAACCCGATGGCGCCGACCAGCAGCCCGACCGATGCTGGCAGGAAGAGGTAGGCAATGCCGCCGTCTCTCTGGCTTCCCAACCTTGCCGCAATGCAAAGGGCGGATGTGCTGAGGGCGAAGAGTGTGCAGCATGAGAGTTCCGGGAACCAGGCTTGCTTCTCGCTTCCCTGGAAAAAGCGCGCGCAGATGGCTGCGCCGTGCAGCACAGCAGCGCCCGTCAGCGCGCCGAGCGCAAGGGCGACAGGCGCTGATCCAGCAGCCCAGCGGGATGCGAGCAGGGCGAGCGAAACCGCAACCATTGCTTCACCCCCGGCGCCCCGCAGCAGGTTCTCCCGGCTGCCGCGCCCGGCGGCGACCAATCCGATCCAGGCAGTGAACAGGGACAGCAGCCATCCCAGAACCGGCCATCCGGTAACAGGCTCCCCGACCGCCTTCATCCCGATGAGCAATATGACGAGCGCCAGGACAGATACCAGCAAAGCGCCTGCCATGAAGCGAGCGGCTGCCTGTCGCCTGCCGCCGTTCTCGGCGCGCGGCCCGGCGAGAAGCAGGACAAGGCCGTAGATGAAAACCAGAGCGCCGACCACCACCGGGGCTGCTATGCTGGGGGCGTGCAACTGTTGCGCGTTCATTGGGCCCTCCCGCAGGGGTATTTCCGCGCCCCCGGCCATTCTCCTGCCGTCCACTTGCTGTTCCCCCACGCTCCATAGGCAGCCTGGCAAGGATTTCCGGGTCCGGGTGCCAAGATAGGGGTTGGCTTTCGGCCGCGCGGGCGGCCGCTCGCACATCAGCACAGGATTCTGGAGGTCGCGATGTTCAAGGCTTGGCTTTGGGTTGTCATGGTTGGTGTTGTTGCTTGCATCACCGCCGCGAACGCAGTTGAGGAGAAGGCAGCCAGCCCGTGGTGGAGGGCAGAGCCCATTCGCATACTGGTGGACAAGGTGTTCGCGCTGAGCACGGCCGGGCACGAGATCGCGCCCGAAGATTTCGCCGTCATCCGCGATGTCGGGTTCAACGTAATCTGCCCGCGGTGGGGCGCAGAGGATAATGACCGCATTCGGCGCGATCTGGCCCTGGCCGAACGGAATGGCCTGCTGTATCTGCTGTGGCTTCGGGGCACGCTCACCGCGCCGAAAGGCGACCCGCACTGCTTGACCTGGGCGGATGGCACGGTGCAGAATCTTTACAGCCCCAACTCGGCAGCCCTGTGGGCCATGCTTCAGGAGCGAATCCTGTCCTACGCCCGCCTGTCGCGCGGGACAGTGCTCAAGGGAGTTTTCCTGGATTTCGAAAACTACGCCGAGAACAAGCGAGGCAATGGGTATTCGCTTTCCTATGACAGACCTACCCTCGACGCCTTCGCTGCCGAGCAGAAGGTCAGCATTCCTGACCTGCCCCCGTTGGAGCGCAAGCAATGGCTGGACAAGAACGGACTGCACGATGCCTTCGAGCGATGGCAGCGCGCCCTGTGGCGCGAGCGCGCCCAGCAACTTCGCCATCGGGTGGATGAAATCAACGCTGACTTCATGTTCATCGTCTATCCCTACGCAGATACGCCTTTCCTTTACGAGGTGATGCCAGGGTGGGCCACGGGGCGGGCACCTTCGGTCGTAGCGTCAGCCCTCACCTATCGCACGGGGCAGTTGCCCTTCGATGACCGCTACATGCTGGAGAGGAACGCTGCCGACGTCAGGCGCGAGGTCGCCGAACTGAAGGCGCGCAAGTTCCCCTTTCTGTACATCGGCGGCATTGACCCCATTGTCTCCGGCGCCGACCCCGAGTTCTGCGGCAAGAACGCTTCGGTAACCTGCCAGAACAGCAACGGCTACTGGGTTTTCTACGAGGGGCCGAAGCCGGCTTCACCAGAGCACAATAGATACATGGCGTGGTTCAGCAAGGCTAATCACGATGTCATCTCAGGCTGCTACCGGCTTGCGCAAATGCCCCGCCGTGCGCAGGCCTTGCCTACAATCACGCGCACACCGGGCGTTCACCCTGTCGCGATCCTGGGCGAGCCCCGCGATGCGCTGTTCAAGGTCTTCGCGGAGGCACCGGATTTCAAGGCCCGCGTTATGGAGGGGGCCACGCTCGAGTATCTGCAGCAGTTCGACCTCGTGGTTCTCCAGGATGCCGCAGTCCCAGCGAAGGACCGCCCGGCGCTGCACGAACTGCTTCGCCGCTATGTGGAGCAGGGAGGAGCGGTGCTGCTCGCACACAAGACGCTGACTGAATTCGGCTCTCCGTTCCCGGACATCCTGGCGGGAATCGGCAAGCCGCCGCGAGGAGCGCCGGTCTCGGGCCCCTTCGTTGACGACACGACGATGATAGTTGCCGAAGACGCGCTGGCCGGGTTTGCGCGCGGCGAACGCATCGAGTTTCACTGGGGCCAGCACTATGTATTGAACCCAGGTCCTCGTGGTCGGGTGATCTTGCGCAACGAGTATGATGCGGCCACCGTGGTAGTCGGCGCGCACGGTCGCGGGAGGGTCGCATTCGTGTCGCCGCACCTGGGCAGAGGCAAGTCGCCGACCCCGCGCCAGCGCGATTTCCTCATCGCTCTCAGCCGCTGGCTCGTGAGCCGGTAGGCCCGAGAATCAGGCGGTAGTGCATGGAGCCTGCCTGGCACGGCGGACACCCGGGCATCATTCCAATTCGGAGGAACATAGGGGACTGCTGGCAGGGGCAGATAGCAGGGGCGGCGTATCTGTTGGCCGACTCGGTAAGGCCGGCAAACCAGGGTGTGCCGGGGATGCTCACGCGGTGTGCAGCGCTCGAGTATGCCCCGGCGTATGCGGACGCCAAGAACTGCAGCGGAAGTTTCGACGGACGGTCGAACACTGGCCAACTGCTTGTCAGGGCCGGAACGAAATAGGCGGAGATGAATCATGAGCGAGGTGCTATGGATGCGTAGAGCAGTCGTCCTTTTCGCAGCAGCGTTGGTGTGCGCAGCCGCACAGCACGCCGCCGCGCTCAAGATGAGCGAATCGTGGAGATTCGAGAGCAAGTCGAGCATTGGCACGCTGACTCTGTTTCGCGCGACTGAACGGGGCCCTGTCGAGGGCGTCGTGTTCGCAGTGGCTGACGGGCGGCTCGTGCGCCTGGACGGGAAAGGCCGCGTGGTGTGGGAGCGCCCGGTGGCGCGTCTGTCGGACGCGGTCCCCGCGGTGGCCGATGTGGACGGTGACGGGAAATGCGAGATCGTCTTCGCTGATTTCGATGGGATTTTGCATTGCCTGTCCGGCGACGGCTCGGTCGAGTGGACGCAAGAACTACGCGGCGGCGTGTCGGGCATGGGCGGCGCGGGGATATGCGATCTCGACGGCGACGGACACAAGGAGATCGTCATCGGTGACAGGGCCGGGAAGGTCTGGTGCCTCGGCGGACAGGGGCAGGTTCGCTGGACGCTCGACGCGGGGCAGCGCTATCTTTCGATGCCCACGTTCGCCGACCTTGACGGCGACGGCAAGCGGGAGATCATAATCGGCGCGGTTGACAAGCACCTCTATTGCCTCGACTCCTCGGGCCGCTGGCGCTGGGAGATGTGGCGCCGCGACGATGTATTCGGCTACTCGGCATCCGCGGTCGCCGATCTGACCAACGACGGGGTGCCCGATGTGGCCGTGGGAGGGGGCCACAACCATTTCCTCGCCCTCGATGGGCGCAATGGCAAATACATTTGCGAGATAAACACCCTGCAGCATATCAATTCAGCCATGGCGGCTGCGGACCTGGATCATGACGGCCGCACCGACGTGGTTTTCGGCACCCGGCAGGGAACGCTCTACCGGATCGGCGAGCAAGGTCGCGTGGTATGGCAAAAGCAGTTCCCCAATGCCGTCTTCGCCACACCTTGTATCGCCGACCTGGCGGACAACGACGGCTACGAAATCATCGTCGCTCCACTTCATCATGACCTTGTGGTGATGGATTGCCGTGGAAACGGAATCGCCCAGTTCCCTTTTGTCGGCGGGGGAGAGGCCAAGCCCGCGGTGGGAGATGTTGACGGCGATGGCCGTCTCGACATCCTCCTCCCCGACGCGCGAGACGCCAATCTCGTCTGCCTGCGCACGGATGCGCCTGCAAAAAAGAATGCTGTTGCCTGGGAATCAATGCGCGGCGACGCCGCCTGCACGGGAAACCCGCAAAACATCCGCGCTGTGCGCCCTGCTCGCGCGCCGATTGCGGAGGCCCGCTCGAAGCGACTGACCCGCGAGGGCGCTATCCTCTGGTTCGCCGGAAACAACGAATGGGCGTATCGCGTTCAGAACCCCGGTGCAAAGCGGCTGCTGGTCTCATTCGAGTGCAAGAAGCCGGGCGGCATCGTCGAACGAGCGTTTCGACGCGCGGAGCGATCCGCCGATTTGGTCAAGTGCGCGGTGTCGGTTGACAGGAGCGGGCGCTATCTGTTGGATGCTCAAGTGCTCGATGCCGACAGCCGGGTCCTCCTTGATAGTGACCACTTCTCGGAGAACGTGGACCTGTTTTCTCGAGATCTGAAATACGCCGAAGGCGCTCTTCCCCGGCTCGACAAAATGATGCTCGATCTCCAAGGCGAAGGCGCTGCCATCATCGAGCGCCTTCAGCAGGCTCGGTTCGAGGTCCGCGGCCATATTGACCGGCTGCGAGAGGCGCGGCGACAGCGCATCTCGCCGGAGCAGGGGGCCGACATCATTGCCGAGGTTACCGCTTCGCGCGGCCGGATCCACCGCACCCTTGCTCTCGCTGACGTCATCCGCAGCCGCAAGCAGGCAGGCTTGAATCCCACCTTCGTCGTGTGGCCCGCTTTCCCGTGGCACTCGTTCGACTGCAAGAATGCTGTGCCCCCTTCAACCCCGGCGCGCTCGATTGACCTCGAAGCGTATGTCGGCGAGCGGGAATGGGCCGCGATCAACATCACCTCGTTCGCCGACCGCACTGCTCGCTACCGCATGGAAATCATCCGAGCGAAAGGCGAGGCGGCTGTTTCCCCACTGCCGGCGGAGTCCTTCCGTCTCTTCGAGGCGATTGACGCGCCGACGATTGACAGCCAGATGGTGGCGGATGCGCTCGTGCCCCTGGGCGATTCGCGGATGGTAACCGTCGCCCCGTGGGAAAGCCGCCAGGTGTGGGTTCGCCTGGGGGCGCGGAATGCGAGCGCGGGGCAGCACAAAGCGATGCTGAGGATCACGTCCGTCGAGCCCGTGCCGAAGAGCGAAGACATCGAACTGCAGGTGCGCATCTGGCCGATCGAGATTCCCTTGCCCGGCCGCTTGCGGTTTGCGAACTGGGTCGTCTCCAGCGGCAAGAGCGAAGCCTTCAACGATGAATTGGCGCGCGAGGTGATCGAGCACGGGGTCAACGTGTTTCCTTTCTCATCGCCCGCTGCAACGTTCGACTCGAGCGGCCGTTTGACGGCGCCCATTGATTACTCTGAACATGATCCCTTCCTAAGGCGCTTCGCAGGCCGCGGCAAGTTTCTGTTCTCCAGCCCGCAGCACCGCGTGAAAGTCGAGGGCGCGGAGATGTTCTCCGAGAAGTGGGTTGCAGCCTACAGAGATTACTTGTCCGAATGGACACAGCACCTCGCAGAGATGGGGATCCGCACCGAGGACTTCTTCCTCTACCCGGTGGATGAAGCCAGTATCGCCGGCAGCCCAGACCTTATCGAACTCACGCAGACCGCGTGCATCACCAAGCAGGTCGCCCCGGAGATCGGGGTCTTCGCCAACCCGAGCATGGGGGCGACTGTCGCCGGGCTGACTGAACTGGGGCAGTATGTTGACGTGTGGTGTCCCAGCCAGGAACTGATGGACCGCGAGGGAAAGCCGCTGCTGGATTTCTTCAAGCGCACAGCCCGGGAGGTGTGGTTCTACGATGCGCGCGGCCCATCGCGCACGCTGTCGGGGCTGGCGTTCTTCCGGCGGCAGGCATGGCAGGCGTGGCACCACGGCCTGCAGGGCATGGGCTTCTTTGCCTGCATCGCATCGCCCGAGCTGGCCTGGATCGGCCCTCATTCGGACTACTTCGATGTCGTGTATCCGGGCAGCAGGCCGGTCTCCAGCAAGCGCTACGAGGGCTCCGCCGATGGGCGCGAGGACTTCGAGGCGATGGCGATCTTGCGCGAGGCGGCGCAGAAGGCGAAGGCCGCGGGCGTCCACGCCGAGGCCGTGCGGGAGGCGGAGGAACTGCTGACATCCGGCGCGGAAAAAATCTGGCTCGGCATTGATGCCCTGGAGGACCGCTGCGAAGTGCTGACCGACGGGACGGAAGCCAGAGAGGCCTGGCAAATGCTGCGCGCTTTCCGGCGCCGCGTGGCCGAACTCACCCTCGCCCTCGCGGCACAGTAGCGCAGGCTGTGGAGACTGGCCGGTTGCCATCGCGCCCGCGGATCAGCATCGGCCGCTTATATTGGATGCTGCCGCCCTGTCATTCTGAGCCCGCCAGTCCGCCCACTGGCGGACGGGCGAAGGCTGGTGCCCTGCTGCGCCGAGGCTTGGCAGGGCACTCTGCATAGCCCCGATTTTCAGGGCGACGCAGAGTGGAGAAAACTGACCTGCCACCGAAACGATGGGGGAGCGGACACAGGAGCGCAAGTCTGATCCCAGGGCAGGCCAAACCACGAACCCGGTGAAAGAGAGCGGGATGTTCAAGATGGTCCGGCCCGTGGGGCGGGTGGCGGTGGGCTGTTGGGTGACCCGGAAGGAGCGGGCGCTGCGCGGGTCTCGCGCTTCAACCGCTCCAGTTCCCGGCGCATGGAGTCGCGCTGCTTCGCATGGGCCGGGTCGAGCGCCAGGTTGCGCATCTCGTGCGGGTCGCGCTGCAGGTCGTATAACTCGTCAATGTCGTCAATCTCGGGATAGGTGATATACTTCCACCGCCGCGTGCGCACGCCCAGCATGGTCGGAATCCCCGGCAGCCACTCCTCTTTCCAATACTCGTAGAGAAAGGATTTGCGCGGCTTGTACCGCCCGCCCTCCAGCAGCGCGCGGAATGACCGCCCCTGCATATCGGCCGGCGCCGGGACGCCTGCGAGATCGAGCAGCGTCGGCGCCAGGTCAATGTTGAGAACGATCTCATCGGCCGCGCGCGGCCGCCTCGCAAGCGGCGCATAGCGCACGAGCAGCGGTATGCGAATCGCCTCTTCGTACATCAGCCGCTTGTCGCCGCGCCGGTGCTCTCCGTGGAAGAACCCGTTGTCGCCGGCAAATACGATGACCGTGGAGTCGAGCACTCCCAGTTGCTGCAGGGCAGACAGGACGCTGCCGACGCTCTCGTCAACGGCAGCAAGCGCCCGGTAGTAGTTCAGGCGCCCCTCCTCGTGAGGATTCCACTCAGTCGGAGCGATCGCTGGCGGCACAGGCTTGTCCTGGTTCGCGAGCCACTCCTTGGATCGCGCCCCGCGCACCATGCACGCCCGGATCCAGGCGG
>Ga0315296_10002006_pt1 | contig 17545 bp, 20 predicted proteins | sample YL17G14_18_MG_FD_203921 | JGI IMG/M metagenome (GOLD analysis project Ga0315296, IMG submission 203921) | Sediment microbial communities from Yellowstone Lake, YNP, Wyoming, USA - YL17G14_18 | ecosystem: Environmental > Aquatic > Freshwater > Lake > Sediment | place: USA: Wyoming | collected... | reverse complement strand
TAAAAATCAAAGAAAAGGACAACCTACGGTTTTCTTCTTTCATCATCTTTCCCTCTTTGTATGTATATTTATTTTAGGAGAATTCAATATCATATTTTTTAAAAATATTCTCTATATTATGAAATTCATTAAGAACTCTTTCAGTTCTATTTCTACCATTATTCACTGTCCTTATACTTACGATATCGTTACATTTATAAGTAGCCCACGAAGGATGAGAACATCTTACCCTACATGTTATCGTAAAACCTGGATTTAAAGATTTTAGTTTATCTCTAAAATCTTCTAATTCTTTATCAAATTGCATTTTTCTATCATAATTTGGGAAAGTACCATTGATGTAATAATAGTCTTTATTTCCTTCCATTTTATCACTAACCTAAAGTAGGAAAAAAATCTTTAAATCTCTATTGCTGCCTTCATCAAACTGTGGAGAATATAATATGCACAGACGGTACTATTAAATAGCCTGACGCTAAACAAAAACTCTCCAAGATTAGACACAGCCAGTATCCTCCTATCAACGCCCTAGAAGCCATTCCTATCGCGAACACGATGAAAAAAATGTTTACGTGACCCAGAACACCCAAGACAAAGGCTAGAGGATAAATAAGAAACATCCTGATGCTGCCTGGCAGTATCGATTGAAAAACTAGGCCAAGTATGAAAATCAAGGCATATTCTAACATTTTTACACTTGCTTTATTTTCATGTAGATATTCTTAAATATTAGATATTGTTGCCCTCACATCAAACGGTGAAGAGCATCATGTGTGCGGAGGGCAGGATTTGAACTAGCGCAACATTACCAAAGCATTACAAATATATTAGTGTATAAGATATTCATAATAGATAGAAATGTCTATTTTTGACTCAATAAGATTTGTAAGAAATAACGAAATGGTCTATAAAATTCTTATAGATGGACAGTGGATAGAAGCTTCTGATACTTTTGAAATAAAAAGTCCTGCAGATGGTTCTTTAATAGCAAGAGTTCAGAAAGCTAGTCAAAAAGATGCAGAACGAGCTGTTCAAGCAGCATTTAATGCAAAATCAAAAATAGCAAATACGGACGCTTCTGAAAGATCAAAAATGCTTGACAGAATGGGAGATTTGTTAGAACAAAATAAAGATGAATTTATAGAAATTATCATGAAAGAGTCTGGTAAAACACTTAAACTTACTCAAGGGGAAGTGAATGCATCTATTGATAGATTACATTATGCTGCTGATGAAGCAAAAGAAATAAGAGGTGAAATAATAAGAGGTGATATTGCTTCTGAAAGAAAAAACATAGGAATGGTTATTAGACAACCTTTAGGAGTTTTATTAGCAATAACTCCATTTAATTATCCCTTGTTTACAGGCGTAGCAAAAGTTGCACCCGGAATAGCAGCTGGTAATTCAATTGTAATAAAGCCTGCAAGTGATGATCCAATTTGCCTTTTAATGTTTTCAAAGATTATGCAGGATTCTGGTTTGCCAGATGGAGTAATAAATACAATTACAGGTTCTGGCTCAGAAATAGGAGATTATTTATGCTCTCATCCTAAAGTTGATATAATTTCATTTACAGGAAGCAGTGCAGCTGGAAAACATATAGCAAGCATTGTTGGAATGAAAAAATTGAATCTAGAATTAGGGGGAAAAGCACCAGCAATTGTTTTAGAAGATTGTGATTTTAATTTAGCTGTTAAAGAGGTTGTAACTGGTTCTTTAAAATATTCTGGTCAAAGGTGTGATGCAATAAGCAGAGTTTTGGTTGTAGAATCAATAGCTGATAAGTTTGTTGATGCTGTTTTAAATGAAGTTAAAAAATGGAAATTTGGAGATCCAAAAGACCCTGAAATACTTGTAGGACCTTTGATAAATGAAAGAGCTGCAAAAAAAGTAGAGGAACTTGTTAACGATGCAATTAGCAAAGGTGCAAAACTTTTATACGGTGGGAAAAAATATGCTTTAGGTTATTATGAACCAACTGTTTTAGACTTTGTTAACAGAAATATGAGAATTGCTTGGGAAGAGACTTTTGGACCTGTTGTTACAATTATAAGAGTTATAGATTTTGATGAAGCAATTAAGCTTGCAAATGAGTCTGAATATGGATTAGATGCTTGTATATTTACAAAGAATATTGATAAAGCATTTGATGCTGCACAAAGAATTGAAGCTGGTTCTGTTCATATAAATGCTCACCCAACTCATGGATTGGGTATATTTCCATTTGGCGGAGATGAAAGCTCTGGAATGGGAAGAGAGGGAATTAAATACAGTATAGAGGATATGTCAAAGATTCATGCAATGGTTTTACATTCCCATGATTAGATATTTTCTTAAATAAGGATAATAATTATTATGGACATTTTCAGAGCTTATGATATTCGAGGTATTTATGGAGAAGATATAATAGATGAAGTAGCGTTAAGGTTAGGTAAGTCTTTAGGAACCTTCTTAAAAGGAAAGGGAGATGTTTGTGTAGGATTTGATACGAGATCTTCTTCACCAATTTTATTTGATAACTTTGTTGCTGGTTTAACATCTATCGGTTGTAACGTAATTTCTTTAGGAATGATACCTAATCCAATTGCTTATTTCTATGCTTGGAAAAACAAAATATTTGGTTGTCATATAACTGCAAGTCATAATCCTGCAACTTGGAATGGATTTAAGATTTTTAAACCAAACGGAGTTAGTTTCATTGAAGAAAATAAAGCTATTAAAAATATTTTTAATTCAAAGAAATTTATCACCAACGGAAAGGGTGAGATTAGAGAAGAAAAAGGTATAATAAAAGAATATAGTGATTTCTTAAAAAGCAGATTTGGAAAATTAAAGGGAAAAATTGTTGTTGATTTTCTAGGGGGCGCTGGCATAAAATCATTAGAAATTTTAAAGGAACTTGGATTAGATGTTATACCATTGCATGAAAAGCCTGATGCCAGTTTGTATGGTTTTCATAGACTGGAATCTTGGGGAGACTTGTTGAATACTGCAATGGATTCTGTTAGAAAGGAAAAAGCTGATTTTGGTGTTGCTTTTGATGCAGATGCTGATAGGTCTATTTTTATGAATTCTGCTGGTGAATATATGGACCCTAGTGTTATGCATGGAATTTTCACAAAAAATATATTAAAAAGTAAAAAAGGAAGAATTATTGCAACTTTTGATTCTGCTACTGAATTAGAAAAGCTCTCTAAAGATAATGGTGGAAAACTTATATGGTCTAGGATTGGGCATAACTTTATTGAACAAAAAATTTTAGATGAAAATGCTTTATTTGCAGGAGAACAGAGCTCTCATTACTATTTTAATGAATTTTACCCATTTTCAGATGGTATTCTAACAACCTTAAAACTTTGTAAAATTTTAAATGAAACTAAAAGAAATTTCGATGAATTAATTAAAGAAATAAAATTCCACCCAGTTGTAAAATTATACATTGAAGCAAAAACAGATGAGAAAAAAATAGAGGTAGTCGAAAAACTAAGGAAAAGATTTCCAAATTCTATAGATATTGCAGACGGATTTAAGTTTAAACTTAATAAAATAGAATGGATTATAATAAGAGGAAGTCAAACTTTACCTGAAGTAAATTTGTGTATAGAAGCAAAGAATAAAGACAGGTTAAAAGAATTAATTCAAAAATATTCTGAAATTATTAAAAAGGAGCTTTAATGTTTTCTTGCAATCTCTGCAAGTTTTTCAGGAGAAATGTAAGGAATAGTTTCATTCATTGCTTCAACATATCCTTCCCAAGACTTAGTCCCAATAGATAATGGAGCCTTAGGAAATATTCTAAACTGATTACAAAAATCATCTTTAGGAGAAGCACTAAGGTTTACTATGTTAAATTGATCACTTACATTATCCATTGTAATTTTTATTGCTTTTTCTAAAAACTTTGCAACAGCTTTTATTTCATTGTCATTCATGTTTTGAAAGCAAGGATTTTCTAAATTAATTATCACTAATTCTGTTTTTCCAAAAGCAGGAGACCATTCAACATAAAGAGCAGTCTTACTTTCTTCATCAAAATCTATAACCAAACCTTTTTCATTAATCGATTTAACCCAAGACTTCCACCAATTGCTGCTTTTCTTAGATAATTTTCTTGTTAAATTCATACAAAGAAGAGTTTTTGATAAAAGTTCATCTTCGCAATTAAATTGACCATGAAAGTGCTGTAGAGATGCTGCAGCCTTAGGGCCGCAATTAACATTTAAAGAAATATATTTTTTCTTTGATTCTTTTCCTATTTGTTTAACAAGCTTTATACCGTCTATCCAATTATTTAAGGTTAAATTTCTTGGGTCTATTATATGTTTTTTATAATTATAAACAACTACACCATGTATTTTTCCAAAAGTAAAAAGGTTTGAGAATGCAGCAGAGTCATTTAAGAAATATTGCTGTTTTAAACCAGTTTCTTTAGCAAATTTTGCACCCTTTTTTAATGGATCGCAAAAAAAGCATTCATTTGAAGGTTCTCGTAAAACTTCTATGGTTTCTATTTTTCTTAATTCTCTCTCAAGAGCTATTCTAGCTTTAGAAAAGAAAGCAGGATTGCTTCTTATTTTTATTTCATAAGTTTTTAAAATTCCAGAAGGTTCTATAACAGAAGATTTAATTGTTTTCTCTAATTTTTTTAAGTTAATTTTCTTTATATTTTTAAGATAATCTTCAAGCATAAAAATATTTTGTCTAAGCTTTATTAATAGCTTTAAAAATTAACTATTTATTGCCCTCGCTGGGATTTGAACCCAGATCGGCTCCTTTCTGTCTATAGACCGCAGGGAACTATGTTATCCAAATTACACCACAAGGGCATTATTAGAATATTAATAGCATTAACTGTTTAAGTTTATTGATAATAATAGAGTAGTGTTCAAATCGCGGTAGGGGCATTTATTAATAAATACAAATATTATTATGCAAAAAACTATTCAAGAACAAAGAATTCATCAAAAAGCATATCATCATATTAGAAAACATCAAAAGAAATATGTTAGATTCTTGGCATTCTTTGTATTCTTAGTAATATACAGTATTATAGAAGATTTGATTGCTGTTACAATACATGGCATTGAGTTCGATATAATTGTTTTAATAAACGTAATCATAATTGCACTTGTATTTACAGCAATAGCTGAAGTAACAGAAAAATTGTTTAAAAAAGAAGAACCTAAAATAGAAAAATTTATAAAAAAGGAAGAAAATTTAATAGAAAAAGAAGAAAGGTTAATTAAAAGGAAAGTAAAAAAGAGTAAATTTATTTGATTTTTTCAACTATTTTAGCTATTTGAACAAGGGTTTTTTCTATTGGTTTTGTTTGAATTTTTTTAGAAGTTATAAATTCTATAGAGGTTACAAAACCGTTCCATAAAAGAAAATTGGGTGTAATTTCAAAAAATGCTTTCTCCTTTTCTACAAGTTTTTTTAAAGCTTTGCTTCTATTTAAAAGTTTGCAAACCTTTATAGAATTTTCTGTTTCTAAAGAAGAAATTCTAGCTAAGCCAACAAAAAAGTTATAAAATCCAAGTGTTAAGAAAATAATTAAAATGGTTGCTCTAAATATTAGAAATTCTAAAGAATAAGTTATTGTTGAGAGTATTAAATATGATACGTATAAAAGCAATAAGCCAAACAAAATTGTTATCCCAGCTTTTATAGGAAGTTCCCTAAAATCAGCTGTTCTAAACATTCTTGCTTTTTTATCATAAACAATCCATAAATCCTTTGTTTTAACATACGCTCTAAAAACAAAGTTTCTAACAAATGTAACTTCTTCAATTCTTATTTTTCCTATTTTTTTAGTTTTAATCTCTGAAAGAAAGTGAAAAAGACCTATAGCAACAATTAAAGCTGATAAAAAAGATGTTATTCCTGCAAGCATTGGATATCTGTAAAAAATTAAAGTAAATATTAGGAAAACAAAAAACAATATCATTAATATTCTTAGCTTGTACATAAAGTATAGATAGTTTTTTATTTATAAAAACCAATCTTATTCCCTATGATAACGATAGAAGATTTTGCTAAGCTTGATATAAGGATAGGCAAAATAATTGAAGTTGAAGACGCAGAAACAAGAAAACCAATGTATAAAATAAAAGTTGATTTTGGTCCTTTAGGAATAAAACAAGCAATAGTAGGCATAAAGCCTAATTACAGTAAAGAAGAACTTTTGAATAAGAAATTTGCATTTGTTTTTAATCTAGAACCTAAAAAGATAGGAAATGTTTTATCAGAATGTATGATTTTAGCTGCAACACAAGGAGATAAAGTAATTGTTCTTCAACCTGAAAGAGATATAGAAACTGGATCAAAGGTTTCTTAGTGATTTGATGGTAGATTTATGGATAGAATTTGTAAAAGCTATGTTTATTCTTTTTCCTTCGTATGCAGCTAATGGTTTTCCTCCTTTAGCAAGAGGAAGAATTCCTATAGATTTTAAAAAGAAATGGTTTGATGGAAATAGAATTTTAGGCGATGGGAAAACATTTGAAGGATTTGCAATGGGTTTAACAGCAGGAACATTTGTTGGTGTTTTAGAAACTTTAGTTTTACCGCTTATAAATTCTTATGCAGCAGTTTGGAATGTTCAAATACCTGCTATGAATTTTTTTATTGGATTTTTAATTTCATTAGGAGCTCTTTGTGGAGATATGTGCGGAAGTTTTATTAAAAGAAGGCTTGGATTACCAAGAGGTAAGGAAGTTCTTTTTTTAGATCAATGGAATTTTGTAATAGGAAGTATAATATTTGCTTTTGCTTTTACAGAAATAACTATTTGGATGATTTTAATAATGCTTTTAATTACTCTTCTAATTCATAGAATAGCCAATATAATTGGGCATAAGTTAAATGTTAAAAAAGAACCGTGGTAAAATGAAATTTGATTTACACAGCCATACGATATACTCTAAGCACTTTTTCTGGGGGTTTGACGCTTTAAACACACCTAAAGAAATGGTAAAAGCAGCAATAAAAAAAGGTTTAAATGGATTAGCAATAACAGACCACAATACAGTAAAAGGAAGTTTAGTAGCTAAAAAAATTGCTAAGAGATATAAAAATTTTATAGTTATAACTGGATGTGAAATAAAAACAAAATCTGGTGAAATAATTGGCCTAGGAATAAAAGAAAATATCCCAATACTTTTAAGCCTAGAAGAAACTATAGAAAAAATTCATGATTTGGGTGGTATAGCAGTAGCTCCTCATCCATTTGGTAAATATTTTTTTAGAAAATGTGTTGAAGATAATGCTGTAAAGGCAGATGCAATAGAAATTTTTAATTCAACAGTAACTAAGTCTGCAAATGAAAAAGCTTTAATTCTAGCAAAAAAATTTAAAAAATCTGTAACAGCTGGAAGTGATGCTCATTCTGTAAAGGAAGTTGGAAACGCTGGGATAATTTGCGAGAGCAATCCTTTAGAAGATATAATTAAAAATAAGGTAAAAATTTTTGGTAAAAAAACTTCACTGATAAATACAACATATTTGATATCTAGAAAGTTTATTAGATCTATTGAATGGAGGTTATCAAAAACTAGAGATAAATATACTTAATCTCCAAAATACTGTAGGACCCAATTAATTCCATAAAGACCTGCATATGCTATAATTATATGCAATATTAATTTTCCAATTAAAACTGCTAGAAAAAATTTTCTGGCAGGATATTTTATTATACCAGCTACAATTCCTGTTATATCATCTGGCAAAGGTGTTGCTGCAAATATTGTTATTACCAAAAAACCCCCATATTTTTGAAAGAGCTTTTCTACTTTATTTATATTACCTTTCCATTTTTTCTTTATTGCCCTTCTTCCGCCCAAGCCTAGAGCATAACCTGTAAATTCTCCTATAGCTGCTCCAAATCCAGCAAACAAACCAACTAAAAGTGGATTTAATAATGCTCCTGTAGCAAATACAAAAGCTGCAGACGGTATTGGAAAAATTATTGTTGATGAACCAATTAAACTAATTAAAAAAATTCCAAAATATCCATAACTTGCCAAAACATCAAAAATATTCATTAAATCATCTTACTATACTCTTTTAAAAATCTTTTTCCTTCCATTAGCTCATTAATTCCTTTTTTAGTAATTTCATAATAAACAGTTTTCCCTTCTTTTTTAGATGTAACATAACCACCCATTTTTAGTAAATAAAGAACCTTATAAGATGTCATTAAACCTATAAGAAAACCAAAATTCTTTTTCATAAGTTCTCTTAGTTCATTACCGTATCTTCTCTTTTTGTATAAGACACTTAGAATAAATAACCATAAATTCTCCTTCTCTATTTTTCTCTTTAATCTTTCAGAAGGTCTTTGAACCATAAGATATATTTTACAGTTGTAAAACATTTAAATATATGTTTTACTGTATTATAAAATATGATAAAAATAGCTATAGTTGGTTTAGGAAATTGTGCTTCCTTTCTTATACAAAGTATAGAATATTATAAAAATAAAAAAAACGTTCCAGAATTAGCATATCCTCTAATTGGAAAGTATAAAATCTCTGATATCGAAGTTGTTTGCGCTATAGACGTTGATTCCAGAAAAGTTAACAAAGATATATCAGAAGCTATATTCGAGCCTGATACCATAAACACAGTTAAAATAGCTGATGTTCCAAAAAAAGGAATTAAAGTAATCAAAGGTCCTGTTCTAGATGGTATTGGAGAATATCTAAGTAAAATTGTTAAAATAAATCATAAACAAAGACCAGTAAATGTTATTAAAAAAATAAAAGAAAGTGGAGCTGAAATTTTAATAAATTATCTTCCTGTAGGAAGCTACAAAGCTTCTCGATATTACGCAAATGCTGCATTGAAAAGCAACTGTGCGTTTATAAATTGTATTCCAGAATTTATTGCTTCTGATAATAATTGGATAAAATTTTTTGAAAAAACAAATTTGCCTATAATAGGTGATGATGTAAAAGGCACAGTAGGTGCATCTGTATTGAGTAGAACATTGGTTAGATTATTTACGAGCAGAGGTTGTAAAATTGATAGAATGTATCAATTGAATTTTGGTGGGAATACAGATTTTTTTAACTTATTAGAGGAGTCCAGATTAAAATATAAGAAAATAAGCAAAACAGAGACTGTACAAAGTCAGATGCCTAAGAGATTAGAAGATTATCAGATTCATATTGGGCCTTCAGACTATGTTTCATGGTTGAAAAGCAGAAAAATTGCTCATATAAGGATTGAAGGTAGAACTTTTGGTAACATTCCAATTAACTTTGATGCTAGACTAGATGTTGAAGATAAGTCTGTCTCTGCTGGTATAGTCGTTGATGCTGTAAGATGTTGTAAATTAGCACTTGAGAGAAATATTGGTGGCATCCTTCATTCTCCTTCTGCCTACTTTATGAAACATCCTCCCATTCAGATGAGTGATGAAGAAGCTAGAAAAAGATTAGAAATGTTTATAGCTGGAAAAATAGAAAGATAAGTATGCTTTACAAAAGGAGAAGTTATTTTGATAATTTAGGAAGAAAAATAGGCAAGATTTTTTCTAAGCTTTCTTTGTCTCCTAATCAATGGACAATATTAAGTTTATTACTTGTAATTATTACTTTTTACTTTTTAATTAAAGGGGAATTTTTAATTGCTTCAATTGTTTTTGCTTTTACAGCTTTTATTGACATGATAGATGGTGCAGTTGCCAGAGAAACTAAAAAAGTTACAAAAGCAGGTGGATACTTGGACAGCATTATAGACAGAGTAATAGAATTTATAATAATTTTAGGATTGTTTCTTAACAACTATCCTGACTTTTTCTTGCCAATAAAAATATGGTTATTATTTTTGTTATTTGGGTCTTTCATGTCAACCTACACAAGAGCAGCAGCATTTGAAAAAGGAGTATTTAAAAATCTTAAAGGCGGTATTTTGGAACATACTGACAGATTAATTCTTTTGCTTTTAATTATCATATTTTCTAATTTTTCTCTTCAATATGCTTCTTATTTAATTGTAATAACAACAATTTTAGCAAACATATCAGCTTTGCAGAGATTTCTTAAAGTTATAAAAAGATAAATAGAAGAAAAACAGATTTGGTTTTATGAAGCAAACCATTGTTATAAGAACTGATTTAAAGATGGGAAAAGGAAAATGTTGCTCACAATCTTGTCATGCTAGCATAGCATCTTTTTTAAAATCTAAAAAGCAAGACAGAGAAAAATGGATAAATGAAGGTATGAAAAAAGTTGTTTTAAAAGTTTCTAGTGAAAAGGAATTGATTTATTTATTTAATTTAGCAAAAAAGGAAAAACTTCCCTGTGAGCTTATAAGTGATGCTGGATTAACCCAAATTAGAGCAGGAGCCATAACTGCCTTAGGAATAGGTCCTGCAGATAATAAAAAAATTGATAAAATAACAGGAAAATTAAAATTAATGTGATCTAATGAAGAAAAGAAGAGATGATTTTAATTTCAAATGGAAATTAACTGAAAATTATTTTAATGCTACTATAGTTTTTATATTCACTTTGCTTATTATCTATGCTTTTGTCTACAATAGCATAATACATATTATTCTAGCAGGAATTTGGGGGTTAGTTTGCCCATTTATAGCAACCTTTATTGACAAAAAATCCCATGAAAAAACTAAAAGAAAATAGTGTTTAAATGTTAGAAGAATTTATTAATGAAAATTTCCTAAAACCTTTATGCTATTACTACACACCAATTGGAACAGTGACTTATGGATTAATTTTAATTTTAGCAGTTCTAGGAACATATAAGCTTTTAAAGAAATTAAAATTAAAAATAAATAAAAAGTTCTTTTTAGCTCTACTGCCTTTTATTATTTACGGTGGTTGGACTAGAGCATTAAGAGATTATAGTCTTGGCGTATATGGTCAAAGTAAGCTTTTTTGTTCACCGCCAATTTACTTTTTTGTTTATGCTACTACATTAGCGTCTTTGCTTTTTAGTTTATTAATAGAAAGAAAAACTAAGAAAATATCTTATGAAAAAATAATGATGATGATTGGAACTTTATTTTTATTATACAACCTCTCATTAACAACTATAAAAAATTTCTTTGGTTTTAGTATTATATTGCTTTTAATCAGTTTATGGTCTTTAGTGTTTTTTGGTATACATAAAATAAAGCCAAAATTACTTTCAATAGAAAACGCTGGAATAATAGTTTCACATCTTTTTGATGCGTCCTCAACATTTACAGCTTTAACATTCTTCGGTTTCTATGAACAGCATGTCTTACCTAACCTTTTCATAATAAATTTAAGTTTAGGACCCTGGATAATGTTTCCATTAAAAATATTGGTTGTTTGGATCGTTCTTTATTATATTGATAAATCCAAAGAAAATGTCTTTTTCAAGAAATTTTTAAAAATAGTGATATTGATACTTGGATTAGCCTTAGGAATAAGAGATTTTTTAACAGTGAGCATGCTAAGTCTTTAAAAAATTATCTGAAGTAGTTATTTATATGGATATAGTTATAGACATTGTAAATCTAATTTTCGTATTCGTTGGAATATACTTTACATTTTTGTTTATGTTACTATTTTTTGCACATGAAAAAAGGTTGTTTAAAAGACCAAAGCCAAGGGAATTTCCTTCGATAAGTATAATAATACCTGCTCATAATGAAGAAGAAAATATAAAAGAGACGATTGAAAATGCTAAAAATCTAGATTATCCCAGAGATAAGGAAATAATAATTGTGGACGATGGCTCAACTGATAGAACTTTTGAAATAGCTAAAAAAATTAAAGGTGTTAAAGTTTTAAGAAAGAAAAGAGGAGGAAAAGCAAATGCATTGAATTTTGGCATTAAGCATGCAAAAGGAGAAATAGTTGTATGTATAGATTCTGATTCTTATCCTGAAAAAAGTGCTTTATTAAAGACTGTTCCATTTTTTGAGAAAAATGTAGCTGCAGTAACAACATCAGTTTTTGTAAAAGATGCCAAAGGGATATTAGAAAGGCTTCAAGAAATTGAGTATATGATGATAGCTTGGTCCAGAAAGCTGTTTGAGTATTTAGATGCAATATATGTAACTCCTGGTCCAATGAGCCTCTATAAAAAAGATATTTTACAAAAGCTAGGAGGATTTGATGAAAAAAATCTAACAGAGGATATAGAAATTGCATGGAGATTAATTAAGCATAATTATAAAATAAAAATGTCTTTAGATACAAAAGTCTTTACTAGCGTTCCTAAGACAATTAAGAAATGGTGGCATCAAAGATTAAGATGGAATATAGGCGGCTTACAAACAACTGCTAAATACTTTAGCTTATTCATGAAAAAAGATTTTGGAAACATCGGAACATTCCTATTACCTTTATTTTCAATTTCTTATGCTCTCTCAATTATAGGAATTTTGTTTTTATTTTATATTGGATTTAATTGGATTAGATATTTGATAGGATCTTTTATTTTTGGCTTTAATCCTATAGGTCCTTTTTTGTTTTATTTTATACCTGACATATTCTTTATTTTAGTAATAATTAGTTTTCTTTTAACTGCTTTTTATATAAGGATGAATTTTAGAACAATGAAAAAAATTGTAGAGTTTCCTAAAAAACTTGGGGATCTTTTGTTATATGTTTTTATTTATATTTGTATATTTCCTTTTAATCTATTACATAGCAGCATAAAGTTTATTACAAAAAAGTATGAGTGGTAGGATGAAAAAAATATTTTTAAAAACGCTTGCCTTAACTTTATTAGTTTTCATTATTGGATTTTATGCCGGAATATTTTTTGATAACCTTAGACTTGAGGAAGTTAAAAGTAGGATGACCGAGATAGACAATTTATGGAATGATGTAAGACTTTTACAATCCTTTATTCAAGAGTTATCAGATAATAAAGGCTCTTATTGTAATTTCCTATTAGAAGAGAATCTAAAAGTTGGAGACAAAATTTATAATGAAGGAAGCAAGATAGAAGAGTATGAAAAGACAAATAGATTTACTCCTACTCTTATTCTTGAAAAGGAAAGATATGCTTTGTTAGATTTACAGTTCTGGTTAAATTCAATAGATTTGAAAAATCTTTGTAATGCTAATTACTCAACTGTAATTTACTTGTATTCTCAATATAACAAAACAGTTGAACAAGGTTTTCAAGATAGAGTTTTATGGGATTTAAAACAAAAATGCGGACCAGAAATAATATACATAACATTTCCAGCTGATATTGAGATATCTACTATAGAGGTTATAAAAAATATTTATAATATTGAGAAAATACCCGCAATTCTAATAAATGAATCTATAGTTTTTTATAGCCCCGTAACCATGAGGGAATTGGAAAATTATATAAGGTGTTAATCTTTCATTAAGACTAACAATATTTTATCAACTGATAAATCTAAGTTTGTATAGGTTCTATTAATTTCTGTAAAGTTTCCACCTTCAGCCATTATAACATAATTTCTGGCAGTAACTGCAGTTATATTTGTTTTAGACGGACCTAAAAGAAGTATAATTGGTTTTTCCTCTCTTGCAATATCAAATGCGTCTGAACTTGTATTTAAAGGAATAGAATCTATAGGTTTTACTTTGTTAAAATAATATTTGTTTATTATTGTTAATTTATATGCTAATTCATAAGATGCTGCTAAGTAAAAAGCATTTTCAGTTTCATTGGCTATGTAAGCTATTCCTATTTCTTCTACTACATCACTTAAAAGGAAATTTCTTAAAGTTAATTCATCAGGATAAACAGAAACATTTTCTGCTTCATCTAGATTTGCCCTAAAATTTAATAAAAGACCTGCAAATTCTTTTTGATAAGGATTATGAGGTTTTTCTATACACCCTGATATGAAAATTATTAAAGTTATTAGTAAAATTAATTTTTTCATGTTCTTACCTCTGATTTAATAAAATAAAAAGAAAAAAGGAAGGGTAGAAAACTACCCTAAATTCTTATCTATTACGAATAAGCTGGTGATGCTACGCTTCCAGTGACTTCTATTGAAGATCCAGCTTTCTGAGTGTCTGTAGCTCCTGCGAATCCTGTTTGGACAATTCTAGATGCTAAGTCCGTGTCGGTTGCTCTTGTACCAGCAATTACCAATGCTGTTTTCCCTGTTGCAAATGCGTCAGAAATCAATTGAGCTCTACCAAAGTTTCTTCCTGGCCAGTTTGCACATGTGTACGGGAATTTGCCAGCTGTTGCTAAAGAAGCTACTAGAGTGTTGATACAAGGTCCACCTACTAGGACTAAGTCGTTAGCAGTCTTGTCCGCATCGGTTATTTCACTATCTAGTTTAACAACATCAGCAGTTATTGGCAACACAGTTTGTGTTGTTACAGTACCTCCAACTCCCCCACCTGAGGCAGCTGGTGACTTTCCAACAGCAACTGTTGCTTGTGCTTGACTAGATGGATATGACAAACTGAATGTTCCTGGTGATGTTGAATCATATAATACATATGATCCAAATTGGTCTACATACTTGTTTTGTGTTGTTCCACTTATACCTGAGCTTGTTGTTTTTGTTCCAGTAAATGCTGGAGCTCCTGCTATATTAACTCTTGTATAAGTTCCATCAGCCGCTAATTTAACTGCTATTACATTTCTCACTGTACTTTCATCCAAACCTTCAGTTATCATCACACCTGGTGTTGCATAGAATAATGGTGTTGATGCGCTGTCTGTAGCTTGTATAGTTATGTTTGCATCTAATGTAGGAGAGGTTGTTGAGTTGGCTGAACTTATATTGTATTTGGCAGCTCCTACAATGTATGTAGTACCTGTAGTAAGTGTTGCGTTAACTCCTAACACTACTGTTGTTGCACCTGTTGGTAAATTAAGAGTGTATGCTGTACCATTTACAAGTGCTGTCATGTTTGCGGCTGAACCTGATATGGTTACTGGATTTGTTATTGATACCCAAGCTCCCTTGCTAGATTGTATTGTAGGATATACATCATATGCTGAACCTACATTACAATAGTTTGCAGAGTCGCCCCAAGTAAAGTAAACATTTGCTGTGGTCGCTTTTACACAAACCTTGTAAGCTTGTCCATCTAAATACATTGTTGTATTTCCACCTGTTACAGTCAATGTCGTTCCACTGGCAACATCTTGAAACTGAGATGTTGATGTTGAAACATTTTGTATTGTTAGTATTCTTAGTATGTGTCCGAATGGATTTTGAGCAAGACCTGCATAGCTGTTCTGTCCTAACACAACATATGAATTCTGAGTTGCTGCTGCACCCTCTAAAACTTGAAGTGCATAACCGCCAGCATCTGTAAATGTTACTGCTGTTGCAGACGTTGCTTTAACAAAGTTTTGGTTCAAAGTATTTCCATCAGCAGTCTTAAATGATACACCTGCAGTTGTTCCTGATGGTGTTATGGTTATTGCTTCTCTGTTGGTTGCATCATCTAATGCAGGACTTATTCCACCGAAGAATATCTTAAATCCTCCTGACACCGGATCAGTCAAACTTTTTCCAGATGTTACAAATTGTTCTAATGAAGGTGTCCATGCTAATTCTATTGAATTTAAGGTTGTTGTACCTGCTGCTGATGCTGTTCCTGTTCCAGTCGATCCTATCATTCTTACTGTTGCATCGGTTATAGAAACTCCGTTTACTTTTATGCCTGCGTAATAGCTCGTATCAATCATATTGGTATCTTCCAATTCAAGTTTATCTGCACCTATAAATATTGTGGCACTATCTATTGATCCTGTTTTTGTTGTTGTAAATATTGATGTTACACCAATAAGTGTCCCATCAGACAAAGACTTTGTTCCGCCACTCAATATTTGCAGTGTTTCTGCTGCTGCTAAGCCTCCTCCTGAAACTGTTACCGTTGCAGCGGCAACGAGGTTAATTGTACCTACAGCTACTAACGTTACTGTATAGGTTTTGTCGCCTACAGTATAAGTAGCTGGAGCCTCTGTTGTAACAGTTTGAGAGTTCTTTCCAGATAACATTGTAAGGGCTGTATCATTCGCTCCGATTACATTTGCTGATGTTACTGTCCAAGTTTTCCCTAGTATATTTAATTGGGTGTTAACCATGTTTGTTATAGAACCTGCCGTTGTTGACGTTTCTGAAAGCTGTTTTGTAAATGCTAATAGATAGTTATACACCTGATAACTTCCTGCGAACTTCAAACCTAAAGATGGTGAAGTTCCACCAGTAGGTGTCTCGTAAACTATTTGACCATTGTTAAGGTTATTTGTAAAGGTCAAATATTGCGAGTAAGCGTATGATACACTATTTGCATCTACATATGTTCCTGATGCTAATACATCTGGCAAATCAGTTGCAGTTAAAACTTGTTTTGAGCTTGCAAATGGATTCCACAACACTAATGGATTTGATGTGGTTGCCATCGAAACTCCACCAGTTATTGAGGCTGCTCCTGTAGTTGTTGTTACAGTTGAAGTTGTTTTTGCATTAGAAGCTAAGTTGACTGCTACATCAACTGCTCCTGCTACATCTGATGTTGCTGCTGTTGCTCCAATTACAAACATTGGGAAGCTAACTGTTGAATCTGTTACACTAACTAGTTTGTTAATATCTTTTAAAGCTGTTACTGTTGTTGCTAATACTGGAGCTGCTAAACTAAGACCAGCCATTAAAGCTGAACCAGTTATTGCAGCTAATTTTTTAAATTGCATATTTTATTCCTCCATATTTTTCAGTTGATTTTCATCAACTGCTTGCGCGGTGAATGCGCTTGTTTGGCGCCAAAATTGCGCTTACGCGCCAAAAAGATTATACTGTATAGTGTAATCTAGACGCCAATTTTGTAAAATATATTGCGTATATATGGGATATATAAATTCATAGAAACAGTTTCCGAGGCACTTTGTTATTGTTTCTTGATATGTATAGGATTAATATTAAACATTTTTATGTCATTTAACTGTTTCCGAGGATGTTTTATGACTTCTTTTCAAAATTCTTCTCTATATAAACCTTATTTGATCTACCAATTCTCTCGAGCTTAACAAGTCTCCTTTCTTTCAAAGAATTTAGAACTTTTGAAACTTTTGCCTTAGAATACCCACTATCCTTAACAATTATCTTTTGATTAACACCATTACCATGCTTAATAATAGTGTCAAAAATTTTTTTCTCATCTTTTTTAAGCACAGGTAAAATTAATTTAATATTTTTTCCTTTCCAATAAAACTGATAAAATATTCCTAAACTAGAAAATGCTATTAAAATAATTACTAGAAAAATTTCAAAGGGAAATTCAGAAGTCGATTCTCCTATTTTCTCAAAAGCAATAGAAACATCAAATTTTTCTCCTGATTTTAAATTATTTTTTACCCAACTTATTATTGGTCTTCTACCATCAGAACCAATTAATGCACCACTTGGATTGTAAGAATTTTCTGTTGGTTCCTTTAAGCCTGTTCCTTCTGGTAGTTTAATTAATATAGAAATTGTCTTTGTATCTTTTGTTAATTTAAAAGAATCTGTAAATAAAAAATAATTATCTCTTTTGCTTACAGTATTTGAATCATATTGTATTGTTACAAGAGTTCTTTCAGA
>Ga0315296_10002005_pt1 | contig 17551 bp, 25 predicted proteins | sample YL17G14_18_MG_FD_203921 | JGI IMG/M metagenome (GOLD analysis project Ga0315296, IMG submission 203921) | Sediment microbial communities from Yellowstone Lake, YNP, Wyoming, USA - YL17G14_18 | ecosystem: Environmental > Aquatic > Freshwater > Lake > Sediment | place: USA: Wyoming | collected... | reverse complement strand
CGGCACCCTGCTTGCCTCGTGCGCGGTGTATGCCGCCGGTATCCCCGGCGGCCTCTTTGCGGCTCTCCTCGTGTATATCGGCAACCGGATCTGCTTTGATCCCGGCTATGCAGGGACCACCGGGACCCTCACCGCGACCTTCATTGTCTACGGGTTCACCCAGATCGGCTTTGCCGCTACCGATTTCATTGCCGGCATGGTCATCGCCATCCTGACGATCCAGGGCCTCTCCCACGTGCACGCGAGCCGGCTGCTGGCTACCCTCTGGAGGTGGCGGTCCTGATCGCGCTCGCCGTCGTCGCCGGGATTGCGGCCTATGCTGCTGCCCGCGTGGTGCTGGAGCGCAACACGATGCGCAGGCTCCCTTTCCTGAACGTGGTCTCCTTCGCCATCACCGGATCCCTGATGCTCCTCCTCCCCGGCCCCCTCACCATCGTCGCCTGCGCCGCTTACTTCGTGGGCTCCACCCTGGAGTCCAATGCCATCGCTTCCACCTGGTCAGGGGGGATCCGGAAGCATGAATGAGATCTATGCGGTGGTCTTCGGCCTGATCACGCTGCTCGGGGCCGTCACGACCGCCATGTACCGGGACCCCTTCGACAAGCTGATCTCCCTCTCGCTCCTGGCAGCCGGGATCTTCCCGTTCCTGGTGGACCGGGGCTACCTGGACGTGGCGGCGGCCACCGCCCTCATCGCGCCTCTCTCCACGATCTTCATCCTTCTGGTCTGCCGGAGGAGGCCCGATGGCGCCTGAATTCGTGCTGGGGCTCCTCCTCCTGGTTGCCGGCGGCATCTCCTCTGCCTGGCCGGTGCCCCGGACCTACCTGGCCCGGCTCATCAACCTGGAGATCCCGGCGTGGGGCCTGCTCCTCATCATGCTCTCCTACGACGAGGCCCTGGCCCTCCTGACCTTCGGGGGGGTCTCGGCCCTCTCCACCTACATCTTCGTCCGGGTCATGGAAAAGCGGGGGGAGCCATGATCATCGGCCGTATCTCCCGGTTCCTCTCGGACTTCGACAACCTGATGCCGGTCTTTGCGGGGGCCTGCGCACTCCTCTTCGTCGCAGGGATCCTGCTCCTCCCCCTCCCCTACCATGATGCGCAGCTCTATCCCAAGCGGATCGACCGGGCCTCGTCCCTGGACCCCTACGACCGGGGCGGGGTGCCGTTCACGAAGACCAACATCACGATGCAGTATCCCGAGAACTCCCCCACCGCCGGCTACGTCACCACCTACCTGACTCCCTTCTCCTGGTTCCTGGCCGATACCACCCTCCACCTGGGCACCACCATCGTGGCCCACCCCGGCGGTATCCTTGACGAGATCCTGTACAACACCCGGGGCCTGGACACGGTGGTGGAGCCCACGATCCTCTTCATTGCCTTTGCCATCGGCTCGTACCTGTTCCGGAAGGGGATCTGAGATGTGGAACCAGTATTCCATCGGCATGGCAGCGGTGCTGGCCTCGGGCGTCATTGCCTTTGTGGCCCTGGCTTTCGAGCGGGACGACCTGCACCGGCTCCTGCTCATCGACCTGGTGGAGATCCCCTCGCTGGGCATCATCGCCCTCCTGGGGACCGATCTCGCCGAGGCCCTGATCCTCCCGGGCCTGGTGGTCGGGATCGCGGAGCTGCTGGCCCTCTCCCACATCTACCTGCTGAAGGAGGGGCTGCGGGACCGGCCCGAGGGAACCCTGCCCATCGAAGTGGTGGAGATCGGTCATGCCCCTGTCATCATCTCTGCCCTGCTTGTCGTGTACGGGATCATCCTCTCCGGGTTCACGGGCGGAGGTATTGCAGGACTGGGCGTGGTCTTCTTCTTCATGGCCAGGGGCCACCGGGAGGACTTCACCCTCCTGGAGGCCGCGGCCGGGATCTCCTGGGGCATCTGGGTCTGCTCCTTCTTTGTCTTCATGTTCCTCCCCGAGTACTGGTACCTGGCCGTCATGGGGGCGGGCGGCGGTATCCTGCTCAAGGTGACGGCCAAGATGTCCCTCGTGGGCACCATGTGGGGAAAGCCCCATGAATAGCATCGGGGGCCCGCCCCTCTTCTTCCTGGAGTTCGGGGACATCGTGCTGTACTTCTCCCCGTACACGGTCGCGCTCTTCCTGCTGGCACTGGTCTTCACGGTGCTCGCCATCGTGAGCCGCCCGGAGAACCAGGTGGAGATCCTCTTTGGCACCGACGCCTACTACGGGAAGGAGATCGGGGTGGACGAGATGCGGTTCCGCAGGTTCATGTCCATCGCCTGCGGGCTCGCCTGCATGGGCGCCATGGTGACGGGCGACCTCTTCGACTTCACCCTCTTTGTCTCGCTCGTCGGGATCTGCAACGTGGGGATCGTGGCGGCGGTGAAGACGAAGCATGTCCAGAACGCCGCGTACCAGTACGGGATTGTGGCCCTCACGGCCACCGTCCCGCTCTTCGGGGGAGCGGCCATCGCCGCTGCCACCACCGGGACCCTCTCCATGATCGCGCTGGGGTCGGGTCTCGCCGGCCCCGCCCCGTTCATCACCCGGGCGGCCCTGGTCCTGGGCGTCATGGGGGAGGGGATGGCCCCGTTCTATGCAGCGAAGGCAGAGATGTTCCGGGCCCCCGGCGCACCGTATGTGATCATGTGCTCCTTCTCCTCCCTGCTGATCTTTTTGCGGGTGGTGGAGGTCGTGCTCACGATCTGAGGGACCATGAAGAAGACCACTGCACTCGGGATCGCGATCCTCTGCGGGGCCGCCATGCTGCTCGCCTCTGCCGGCGCGGCGGCGGGCCCCGTCCCCCCGCTGCTGGCCGCGGGTGTCATGATCCTGGCCTTTCCCGCCGGGGCGATGGCGCTCTTCCTGTGGTGGTGCGCGGGCGAAGGGGAGGAGGACATCCCCTTCCTGGGGTACTAGCCATGATCGGTGAACTGATCGGCGCAACGGTCTTCGGGCTCCTGCTGCTGGGGATCCACCGGAAGGTCATTGCCCGGATCCAGGGGCGCCCCGGTCCCCCGGTCTGGCAGGAGATCCTGCACCTGCTGAAGTTCTCCTTCAAGGTGAGCTGGGTGCCCCGCACCGCCTCCCGGGTGCTTTTCGTCGGCATTGTGCCCATTGCCATTGCCATCTGGGTGGCCGCCTACCTGGTGGTCCGGGAGGGGGGGAGCCTCCTGATCCTCTTCGGCATCTACATGCTCCACAAGATCGTGGAGCACGGGTTCGGCCTCTCGTCCGGCTCCCCCTACGGCAAGTTCGGCGGGGTCCGGTCCGTCATCTCCGCCGCATCGGAGATCCCGCTCTTTGTCTCTGTCTCCGGCATCGTGCTGGTCACCGGTTCCCTGCTCATCTCCGATATCGCCGGGTGGCAGGCGGTCCACGGCCCCCTCCTCCTGGCCCTGCCGCCGGCAGCCTTTGCCATGTATCTCGTCCTCCTCTCCAAGATGCCCTGGGGCCCCTTCTCCATCGTGGAGTCCAAGGAGATCGTCTCCGGCTACAAGACCGAGCACTTCGGCATCTGGCGGGCCGGTCTCGAGGTCTGCAATGGCTTGAAGACGTCCGTGCTCCTCTACAGCTTCATAGTGGTGTTCATCGGCCCGCTCCCGCTCCACTGGGTGCTCCTCCTCATGCTCGGCATCCAGGTCTCGCTCTCCTTCGCCTGCGCGCTCACCCCCATGCTCTCCCCCTTCGACAGCGTGACGGTCCAGTCCCTGGTGGCGGGCGCCCTCCTCCTCTACTTCCTGGCCCTGGGGGTGATCCTGTGATCCGGAAGGCCATCATCGCCGCCTGCGCCATCTACCTGGCCATCACCGCGCTCCAGGTGATCCAGGTGGGATCCGTGTTCTGGGAAGGGATCGTCTTCGGCACCGTGCTTTTCGCAGGGAGCGCGCTCTACCTGTACCGAAACGAGCACCGCCTGGAACGCCTGGAGATCGGCGTGCTCTGGCTCTGCGTCCTCCTCTTTGCCCTGTACATGGCGTTCCGGCTGGCGGGGGTGGTCTAGTGGGGATCTACCATGAGAAGGACCTCCGGATGCTGAAGTACCACATCCTGACCTCGCCCCGCCATGACCGGGCGGTCCGGGACCTGGCAGGGATGCTCTGCATGGGCGTCCAGCCCCTCCGCCGGCTCCTGATCGAACGGCTGGACATGCAGTACCTGGAGAACCTGGCGGGCCGGTACGAGCAGTGGGTCGCACGGGGGGACCAGGGGGATCCCCTGGACAGGGGCGTGGGCCGCGAGCTCTTCACCCGGTACCTCCCCCTTGTGGACCCGGCAGGGATGGACCGGATCCGTGCAGAAGCCCGGGCATCGGTGGAGGCAGGGGTTGCCCCGGACGCCGCTCTCGCCCGTGCCAGGGCGCGCCTCGCGGAGGTCCTCCGGCCATGAGCCTCCTGCAGGACGTGAAGAACTGGGTCAGGGCCCGGTCCATCCATGTCTCCTACGTGGACGTTGGCTCGTGCAACGGGTGCGACATCGAGGTGCTGGCCTGCCTCGCGCCGCGGTACGACATCGAGCAGTACGGGATCTATGTCCACAACAACCCGCGGGAGGCCGACATTCTCCTGGTGGTGGGGGCCATGACGCCGCCGTGGGTGGAGAGGCTCCCTGCCCTCTGGGCGAAGATCCCCCCGCCCAGGGCAGCCATCGCAATCGGGAACTGCCCCATCTCCGGGTGCGTCTACAACCGGCGGGAGACCTACATCCTGGGGCCGGTCTCGAAATACATTCCCATCGCCGCGGAGGTCCCCGGCTGCCCGCCGCGGCCCACGGAGATCCTCTCCGCCGTCCTCTCCGTGGCACCCACCGTCTTCCGGGACTACGAGGTGAACCGGCCGTGAAGAAGCTCGTGGATGTCTCGATCCCCCTCGGCCCGGTCCACCCCTGCTGGAAGGAGCCGGCCCGGATCAAGTGCGAGACCCGGGGGGAGAAGGTGCTCTCCGCCGAGGTGGAACTCGGGTACATGAAGAAGGGGATCGAGCGGATCATGAAGGGGAGGCCCTGGCAGGAGGTGCTCTTTTTGGCCGAGCGCGTCTGCGGCATCTGCTCCGTGATCCACAACATGGTCTTCATCGAGGGGATGGAGGCCATCAGCGGGATCACGGTCCCGGACCGGGCGGCGTACCTGCGGGTGGTGGTGAACGAGCTGGACCGGATCCAGTCCCACCTGCTGGCCAACTTCTCCTTCTGCTACACGATCGAGCACGAGACGCTGGCCATGTACCTGCTGAACACCCGGGAGCGGGCCATGGACAGCCTGGAGCGGATCACCGGTGCCCGGGTGAACAAGGCCTACATGATCCCCGGCGGGGTGCGGTTCGACCTCCGCGACGCTGACCGGGCCGCCCTCTGCGCCGACCTGGATTACATCGAGGAAGCCGTGAACCGGTATGCCCGCATGTTCGAGGGTGGGCCCCTCATCGCCACCCGGGCGAAGGGGGTGGGGATCCTCACCCAGGAACAGGCCCGGATCGCCCGTGCGGTGGGCCCCACTGCGAGGGCCAGCGGCATCGCCGAGGACCTGCGACTCTCCCACCCCACCTACCGGAGGCTGGAATTTGCCCCCATCGTCCGCACAGAGGGGGATAATTTTGCCAGGATCATGGTCCGGTTCCAGGAGATCTTCCAGTCCATCGGACTGGTCCGCCAGTGCCTGCACGACCTCCCCGCCGGGCCCATCCGCGGCGGCGGCACCTGCGGTGCCGGGGAGACGGTGAGCCGGGGCGAGGCCCCGCGGGGCGAGCTCAGCTACTTCATCCGGTCCGACGAGTACGGGAGGATCACGGATATTGCCATCCGGACCCCCTCCATCATGAACATCGACGCCTGCACGCACCACATGCTGCCGGGGGTCACCTCCCTCGCGGACGTGACCTCGGTCTTTGTCTCGGCAGACCCGTGCATCGCGTGCAACGAGAGGTGAAGGGGATGCGATCCGTGATCTGGTACCTGCGCGAGTTCCTCCGGGCTCCATGGGTCCACGCGTTCCTCTTTGCCAGGACGGCCCCGCTGGTCACCCCTTCCCATTTCCGGGATTACCCTTCCCTCACCGACGTGGAGTGCACCCACTGCTTCTCCTGCCGGATGATCTGCCCTGCCCCGGGGGCCATTGAGGTGCTGCAGGAGGGGGGGGGCTGGCACCCGGTGATCCACCGGGGCCACTGCCTCCGGTGCGGCCTCTGCGTGGAGGCCTGCCCGGAGGGGGTGCTTGCGAGCGGCCGGATCCTGCGGTGGCAGGAGGAGGACCGGACCTCCTTCCGGGCCACGTTCCGGATCCAGGTGGACCATGCGAAGTGCATGCGGTGCGGGAACTGCTGCGTCTCCTGCCCGGTGAACAAGGAGCAGGACCCGCAGATGGCGAGCGGGGGCCACTCCTCCAACCTTGAGGTGATCATGCGGATTGCGGGCGGGAAGCACACGGTGATCCACGAGGAGCGGTGCGTGGGCTGCCGGACCTGCGAGGGGGCATGCCCCAACAGCGCGATCCGGGTCGCCCGGATCCTGGAGGGGGTGCAGGGGGTGACAGAGGGATGAGGATTATCCTGAATACCGGCCGCACCATCCCCCAGGGGAACTTTGTGGAGTACAAGCCTTCGCCCGAGTACGGGGCAGAGACCTCCCGTGCCTTCCTGGCCCCCCTGGACCTGATGGACCTGGGGATCGAGGCCGGGGACCGGGTCCGGGTCTCCTGCGGCAGCCGGTCGGTGGTGCTCACGGCGGCGGCCAGCGACGATGTGCCGCCGGGCACCCTCTTTGTGCCCTATGGTGCCCACGCGAACCACGTGGTGCCTGCCGCCACCCACGGTACAGGGATGCCGGACTTCAAGGGCATCGGCGTGGATGTGGAGCCCACCGACGAACCGGTCAAATCCGTGTGGGAGCTGATGGAGGACCTGGGGGGGAAGCGGTATGATCATTAGGGACGTGATCTGCCCGTTCTGCGCCTGCCTCTGCGACGACCTGGACGTGCACGTGGAAGAGGGGAAGGTGACGGCCGTCGACAATGCCTGCGACCTGGGCTCCCACAAGTTCCTCACCGACCACCGCATGAAGGGCCCGGTCCGCCGCACGGCCTCGGGGTGGCAGGAGATCACCCTGGAGGAGGCGATTGCAGAGACGGTGGAGCTGCTCAGTAACGCGGAACGCCCGCTGCTCTACGGGTGGAGCAGCACCTGCGGGGAGGCCCAGTCGGCGGGCGTCCACCTGGCGGAGCGGGTGGGCGGGGTCATCGATGCCACCACTTCCGTCTGCCACGGCCCCTCGATCCTGGCCATCCAGGAGGTGGGCCACCCGGGCTGCACCCTGGGGCAGGTGAAGAACCGGGCCAACGTGGTGGTGTACTGGGGCTGCAACCCCATGCATGCACACCCCCGGCACCTCTCCCGCTACACCACCTACGCCGACGGGTTCTTTGTCAGGAATGCGTTCAAGGAGCGGAAGGTGATCGTGGCGGATGTCCGGGGCACCGACTCCACGAACGTGGCCGATGAATTCATCCGGCTGCAGCCGGGAGGGGACTACGCCGTCCTGGGGGCGCTCCGGGCTATCGTCCGGGGGAAGGGCGACGTTGTACCGGAGGAGGTGGCAGGGGTGTCACGGGAGCAGCTCTTCCGCATCGCGGATCTCTGCAAGTCGGCCCGGTACGGGGCCTTCTTCTTCGGTATGGGCCTGACCCAGACAGCCGGCAAGTACAAGAACGTCCGGAACGCCATCGAGCTGGTGGACGAGCTCTCCCGGCACACCAAGTGGACCCTCACCCCCATGCGGGGCCACTTCAATGTCTACGGCTTCAACGAGGTCTGCACCTGGATGACCGGCTACCCCTTTGCCGTGGACTTCGCCCGGGGCATGGCCTTCTACAACCCCGGCGAGACCACGGCGGTAGACATCCTGGCCCGGAAGGAGTGCGACATGTGCCTGGTGGTGGCGAGCGATCCCGCGGCCCATTTCCCGGCCGAGGCGGTCGAGCACTTGGGCTCCATCCCCGTGGTGCAGCTGGATCCGTTCCCCAACCTGACCACAGCTTTCTCCCGGATCCAGATCCCGGTGGCCGTTTCAGGGATTGATGCCGAGGGGACTGCGTACCGGATGGACGGTGTCCCGCTCCGGCTCCGGAAGGTCCTGGACCGGGGATACCCTGAAGATGCCATGATCCTGAAGGAGATCACACGGAGGATCGCAGACGGGGGCGGACCTTGACGCGGCTTCTCATCAAGAACGCCTACGTCATCGATCCCCTGAACGGTATCCGTGGCGAGGTCATGGATATTGCCGTAAAGGACGGGTGGATCGTGGAATCCGTGCACGATGGTGCGGAGGTGATCGATGCCAGAGGCTGCCTGACGCTCCCCGGCGGGATCGACTCCCACACCCATATCTGCGGCACGAAGGTGAACTTCGGCCGGTACATGATGCCCGAGGACATGCGGGCAGGCCGCACGCAGCGGCGGGGGGTCATGCACTCCACCTCCGGCTACAGCGTCCCCACCACCTACGGCAACAGCTACCGGTACAGCACCATGGGCTACACCTCGGTGCTGGAGGGGGCGATGGCCCCCCTGGAGGCCCGGCACACCCACGAGGAGTTTGCGGCCACGCCCCTGCAGGACACGATGGCCAACACCCTCTTTGACGGCAACTGGCCGGTGATGGAGGCCGTCCGGGACCGGGACGTGAAGCGGGCGGCGGCCATCGTGGCCTGGACGCTTGCAGCGGTGAAGGGCTTTGCCATCAAGCTGACAAACCCCGGTGGATCCGAATGCTGGGGGTGGGGGAAGAACGTGAAGTGCATCCATGAGACTGTGCCCTACTTCGAGGTCAGCCCCGCCGAGATCATCGAGACCCTGATCCGGGCCAACGAGATGCTCCGGCTCCCCCACTCCGTCCACCTGCACTGCAACAACCTGGGGGTGCCGGGGAACTACCAGTGCACGATCGGCAGCATGGATCTCGCCCCTGACCTGAACCCGGACCGGCAGAGCCTGTACCTGACCCACGTCCAGTTCCATGCCTACGGCGGCACCAGCTGGAAGGACATCTGCTCCAGAGCCGAGCCCGTGGCCCACGCGGTGAACCGGAAGCCCCAGGTCACCATCGACATGGGGCAGATGATGTTTGGCAAGACCACCACCATGACAGCCGACGGCCCCATGGAGTTCAACCTGTACCGGCTCCACCACAACAAGTGGTCCAACCACGACGTGGAGCTGGAGACCACCTCCGGCATCATCCCGGTGTACTACAGTAAAACGAGCGTGGTGAACTGCGTGATGTGGGCCATCGGCCTTGAGCTGGCGCTGCTCGTTGCGAGCCCCTGGCAGTGCCTGCTCGCCACCGACAACCCCAACGGCGGGCCCTTCATCAAGTACCCGGAGATCATTGCCCTTCTCATGAGCCGCCGCTACCGCGAGGAGGAGCTCCGGACGCTCGCGCCCGAAGCGCTCTCCCGGATCACCCTCCCCTCGCTGGACCGGGAGCTGGACTGGCACGACATCGCGGTGATGACCCGGGCAGGGCAGGCGAGGGCCCTCGGGATCCAGTCCATCGGGAAGGGTCATCTCGCGCCCGGCGCAGAGGCCGACATCGCCATCTACCCCATCCGGGTGGATGAGACCGATCCCTCCCGCCAGTTCCGGGACGTGATCCGTGCGTTCCAGAAGACGTCCTGGACCATAAAAAGGGGGAGGCCGGTGGCCCGGGACGGCGAGATCCTGGTGGAAGGGACCAACAAGACGGTCTGGGTGAAGCCGAAGGTGCCGGATCAGTACGACATGGGGAAGGACCCGGAGTTTGCCCGGAACTTTGACCGCTACTACACGGTGCGGATGTCCAACTACCCGGTGCAGGAGCTGTACCTGCAGCGGTCCCTCTGCATGGAGAGCGAGGCGCAGCTATGAGGGTGATTCTTTCGGCAAGGCCCCGGAAGAACCCGTTCATCCCCGTGGAGGCAGAGGGCATCGTCCCGGCCCGGTTCCTGCAGCCGGCCGAGGGCATCACCGTAGCGGTGGGGAACCGCGACCGTCCCCTCACCGATGTCTTTGAGGTGGCCATCGAAGGTACCGCCACGGATGCTGCCGGGGTGGAGGTGGTGCTCCGGGGCGACACCTCCCGGGTGAAAAGGGTAGGGGAGTACATGGAGGCCGGTAAGATCCGGGTGGAGAGGGACATCGGCATGCACTGCGGCAACTTCATGTCCGGGGGCGAGATCGAGATCCTGGGCAATGCCGACGGCTGGCTGGGCCGGGAGATGCGGGGCGGCAGGATCCTCTGCCACGGCAATGCTTCCCACTACTGCGGTTCCGGCTACCGGGGCGAGAAGCACGGGATGAGGGGAGGATATCTCGAGGTGAAGGGCGATGCCGGCGACTTCACGGCCGAGTACCTGGCCGGGGGCGAGGTGATCATCCACGGGAACTGCGGGGACATGCCCGGGGTGGAGATGAAAGCGGGTACCCTCACCATCATGGGCTCCTGCTCCCGGCCCTGCGGCAACATGACGGGCGGCACCTGCACCATCCTGGGCACTGTCGCGGGCATGCTCCCCACGTTCAGGAGGGCAGGCACCGCAATGAGGGAGTCTGGCGGGATCAGCCTCACCCGCTTTGAGGGGGACGTGGCGAACCGGGGGAAGGGAACCATTTTCATAAGAGACTGGCAATACACTCTTTGATGCTGAAGCACTCGTGCGGGTACGAGGCAAATTTCCACTGCAAGAACTGCCAGAGCCCTCTCGTCCATGATGACCGGATCGGCCTCCACTGCCCGCAGTGCGGACGGCGCATCACCACCATCTGCCCGGGGTGCGGACGCCGGTGGTGATCAGGCCTGGTTGAGCAGCCATTGTGCGTACTGGGCACGGATCCGGGAGACCTCGGCGGGGGTGAGGTCCTCCTTCCCTTTCTGGTGGAGGTACCGCTCCAGCTGCCCCACCACCGATTCGGCCTCGGTGTAGTCCCGGACCTCGAGATACGCCGTTGCCCGGGCCACGGGGATCACCTCTCCGCAGACATGGCAGAGCTTGTGCCGCTGGTAGCGGTCCACGTAGGTGAAGGTACGGCAGCCCGGGCAGCGTATCACCACGTACATCACAGGGGGATATCTGCGGCGGGAGATATAGTTTCTGCTGGCCCGGAAGGAGCAACAGGGGAAAAAACAGGGTCAGTAGATCAGGTTCAGGATGAAGACGGCGACACCGATGACCACGACCGCGATGATGACCGCCACCGGGCTGACATGGACGGCCCGCCGGTCCTCGCTCTCGTAGTAATTCACGAGCCCTGCCGAGGAGATGAGCCTGCCGCCACCTTTTTTTGCCATGCCTGTACTTTTTGTCCCGTGGCCGTATAAATAGGTATCACGCATGAAAGGAGAGGGGGAGATCACGCTGGAAGGGCAGGTCCTGCTGGGGGAGGACCTGGAGATCCGGCCCGCGAGGCTCGCCATCCGCGGCGGGAGGATCGCACGGGTGGAGGAGCTGGGCCGGGCCCCGGACCTCTGGATCCTTCCGGCCCTCTTCAATGCCCACACCCACCTGGGTGATACGGTGGCCATGGACCTCCCCCTGGCCGGCAGGCTGGAGGAGGTGGTGACCCCGCCCCACGGGCTGAAGCACCGGATCCTGGCCGGCACCCCCCGGGACACGCTGGTGGCAGGCATGCGGGCCAGCCTGGGCGCCATGGAGCGCGGGGGTTGCGGGGGCTGCGCCGATTTCCGGGAGGGCGGGCCCGACGGGGTGGCAGCCCTCCGCGAGGCAGCCCGGGGGCTCTCCCTCAGGCCGGTAATCCTGGGCCGGGATGGCGGCGAGCATGCAGGGGACGGCATCGGGATCTCCAGCGCCCGGGACATACCGGACCTGGAGCGGCAGGTGGCGGAGACCCGCCGTGCCGGAAAGAAGGTGGCGTTCCATGCCGGGGAGAGGGACCCGGATGACGTGGAGGCGGCGCTGGCATACCGCCCGGACCTCCTGGTCCACTGCACCCATGCCACGGACAGCCAGATCCGGAGCATCGCCGATGGTGGGATCCCGGTTGCTGTCTGCCCCCGGGCCAACTGGAGGCTGGGGGTGGCCCGGGATCCGGATCATCCCCCCGTCACCCGGATGGTGGCGTGCGGGTGCACTCTCTTTCTCGGCACCGACAACGTGATGGTCGCGCAGCCGGACCTCTGGCGGGAGATGGAGTTCGTGGCCACGGTGTACGGCCTCCCGCCACGCGAGATCCTGAAAGCGGCCATCGCCGGTGCCGGCCTCTTTGGCGAGATCCCGTTCATCGCCCCGGATCGGCCCGCGCGGATACTGGTGGTGGATCCGGGCCGGTCCAACCTCTCGTTCACGCGGGATCCGGCCGGTACGCTGGTAAAACGGGTGTCGGCAGGGGATATCAGGGAAACGTTTTTATTCTCACCGCGAGAATAAATCTCCCATATCTTATTTTGAGGCTCACCCATGTTCGGGACAATATTGGCAGCACTTGATGGCTCGCCGAGGAGCGAGAACGCACTCGCGAAGGCGATTGACGAGGCAAAGGCATGGAAGGCCAGCCTCCACGCGGTCTATGTGATCGAGACCGGTCTCTTCTCCTCCATCCCGCTGGACAACACCTGGGAGGTCATCTTCGGGCTCCTGGAGAGCCAGGGGAAGGAAGCGCTGAAGGCTGCGGAGCAGAAGGCGGCGGCGGCAGGAGTGGAGATCACCCCCCACATGACCCAGGGCCATGCCGGCAACGAGATCCTGAAGATGGCGGGGAAGGTGGGAGCGGACCTCGTGGTGGTGGGCTCCCATGGCAAGAGCGAGATTGACCGGCTGCTGCTGGGCAGCGTCTCCTCCTATGTCGTGAAATACAGCACCATAACCACCCTGGTGGTGAGATCATAGGCCATACAAGCATCAAGGATTTCATGACCCCCGACGTGGTATCGGTGGAGATACCCGGGAACCGGGACGATGTGCTGAAGATCTTAAAAAGGACCGGGATCTCGGGGGTACCGGTCCTCAAGGACCAGAGGATCGTGGGGATCATCACCCGGAAGGACATGCTGCGGAAGAGCGATGAGACCCAGCTGGGGCTCCTCATGAGTCCCAACCCGGTCACCATCAGCCCTGAAACACGGCTGGGGGAGGCGGCGGCCCTGATCCTGAAGCACCGGGTCCGGCGGCTCCCGGTGGAGGAGGACGGCAGCCTGGTGGGGATCCTCTCGGTTGCCGACCTGATCACCGCCATCGCCCAGCTGAAGTTCAAGGACGAGATCAAGGACCGGTTCACCAGCACCACCTTTGCCCTCTGGGAGGATACTCCCCTCTCCCTGGTGGGGAGGATCATGGAGATCTCCGGTTTTGACGCCATCCCCATCCTGGATTCTGACGGGATACTCTCCGGGATCATCTCGGAGCGGGACCTGATCAAGCACTCTTCCATCGAGGACAGCGTGGAGACGAGCGACTTCTCCAACGGCATCGATGATGACGAGTGGACCTGGGAATCCATCCGGAACCTCCACACCATGTCCTTCGGCGTCTCCCGGGTGAAGCTGCCCCAGAAGCCCGTGAAGACGGCCATGATCACGAGCGTGGTCTCGGTCCCCCAGAATGCCGAGGTGAGCGAGTGCGCGCTCAAGATGAAGCGGGCCCGGGTGGACCAGCTCCCGGTGGTGAACAGCGACAGGAAGCTGGTGGGCATGCTCTTTGATCGGGACCTCATCCGGGTCCTCTGTCCGGCAGAGGGCCGATAACAACCTTTATGACCGAACACATCGTGGGATCGATCAGGCACTTTTCCGAAGTTACTGCCTGGGAGAACGGGAGGTATTCATGATGCAGTCACAATCCCCTGAGATAATGACCGGGACCACCACCGTCGGGATCGTCTTTCGGGACGGCGTGGTGCTGGCCTCGGAGCGGAGGGCCACCATGGGGAACCTGGTGGCGAGCCGGAGGGCCAAGAAGGTGTACCAGATCGCGGACCGGATCGGCATGACCACAGCCGGCGGGGTGGGGGACGCCCAGCAGCTGGCCCGGATCATGACCGTCGAGTGCAACCTCTTCTCCATCCGGAGGGAGAAGCACATCTCGGTGGGTGCCTCCTCCACGCTGCTCTCCAACTACCTGAACCAGAACCGGTACTTCCCGTTCTTTGTCCAGCTGCTGGTGGGAGGCGTGGACGAGCAGGGGCCATCAGTGTACTGCGTGGACGCCCTGGGCGGCGCCACACGGGAGCAGGACATCGTGGCCACAGGCTCCGGCTCCCCCATGGCATACGGCGTGCTGGAAGACCGCTACCAGAAGGACATGTCCGAGAAGGAAGCCATCGAGCTGGCCATCCGCGCCCTGAAGGCGGCCATGCGACGGGACGTGGGGTCCGGCGAGGACATCAACGTCGTCGTGATCACGAAAGAGAAGTTTGAAGAATTCAATGTGCAGAATGACCAGAAGATCTCCATCCCCGCATCTGCATAACCCACTTTTTGGACGAATTTCATGTCTGTTGAAGACCGGTTACGGGATCTGAAAGAGAAGATCCACACCATCATCCCCCGGGGGATCACCGTCTCCCAGGTGGAGTTCGAGGGTCCGGAACTCGTGATCTACACCGATGACCCCAAGCGGTTCGCCGACGAGGCGGACCTGATCAAGACCCTCGCCCGGGACCTGCGGATGCGGATCGTGGTCCGCCCCAACGTCCTGGAGGACCCGGAGAAGGCCATCCCCCAGATCAAAACGGTGGTCCCCGAGACCGCGGGGATCACGGACCTGTTCTTCGACACCGACACCGGCGAGGTCCTGATCGAGGCCGAGAAGCCCGGCGTGGTCATCGGCAAGAACGGGGCCACCCTCCGGGAGATCACCAAGTGCATCGGCTGGACCCCCAAGGTGGTGCGCACACCCCCCATCGAGTCCACCACCATCAAGCAGATCCGGCAGTACCTCCGGTCCGTGAAGGAGGAGCGGAAGACGTTCCTCCGGAGCATCGGGCGCCGGATCCACCGGGAATCCACCTCCAAGGACGAGTGGGTCCGGGTCACCACCTTGGGCTGCTGCCGCGAGGTGGGCCGGGCGGCCTTCCTCCTCACCACGCCTGAGAGCCGGATCCTGATTGACTGCGGCGAGAAGCCCTCCAATGCCAACGGTACCCCCTACCTGTACGTGCCCGAGATCCATCCCCTGGGCAGCCTGGATGCCGTTGTCCTCACCCATGCACACCTGGACCACTGCGCCCTGATCCCGCTCCTGTTCAAGTACGGGTACGAGGGGCCGGTGTACAGCACCCCGCCCACCCGGGACCTCTCGGCCATGCTGCAGCTGGACTACCTGGAGGTGATCCAGAAGGAGGCGGAGCGGACCCCCTACACCTCCTCGGATGTCAAGAACTATGTGAAGCACTCCATCACCCTGAACTACGGGTCGGTGACAGACATCGCCCCGGACGTGAAGCTCACCTTCCATAACGCGGGGCACATCCTGGGCTCGGCCATCGCCCACTTCCATATCGGCGACGGCCTGTACAACATCGCGTTCACCGGGGACTTCAACTACAGTAAAAGCCGGCTCTTCTCCCCGGCGGTCTCCCAGTTCCCCCGCCTGGAGGCCATCTTCATGGAGAGCACCTACGGGGGCTCCAACGACGTCCAGCCGCCCCGGAGGGAGGCGGAGGTGAAGCTCTACGAGGTGGTCACCGCCGTCCTCTCCCGGGGCGGGAAGATCCTGATCCCCGCCTTTGCGGTCGGTCGGTCCCAGGAGGTGATGCTCGCTCTCGAGGAAGGGATGCGCCTGGGCCGGATCCCCCGGGTGAGCGTGTACCTGGACGGCATGATCCGGGAGGCCACCGCCATCCACACCACCTACCCCGAGTACCTGAACTCGGAGCTCCGGAACCAGATTTTCCACGACGGCGTCAACCCGTTCCTGGCCGCGTGTTTCGTGCAGGTGGACTCCCCGGACAAGAGGGAGAAGGTCATCACCGGGGACCCCTGCGTCATCATCACCACGAGCGGCATGCTGAACGGCGGGCCGGTGATGGAGTACCTGAAGGGCCTCTCCCCCGACCCCAGGAACGCGCTCGTCTTTGTGGGGTACCAGGCGGAGGGGACCATCGGGAGGAGGATCCAGAAGGGCTGGCGCGAGGTGCCGCTGGGCGGGCGGGAGACCATCGCCATCAGCCTGGAGATCTTCACGGTGGACGGGTTCTCCGGCCACTCGGACCGGAGGGAACTCGTCAACTACGTGGCCCACCTGCAGCCCAAGCCCGAGAAGATCTTCACGGTCCACGGGGACGAGAACAAGACCATCGATCTCGCCGTCTCCCTCCACAAGCGGTTCCACATCGAGACCCACTCCCCGATGAACCTGGAAACCTACCGCATGGTCTGAAATGCCGCGGAGGCTCCCGCTCCACCTCGGGATCTTCGCGGTGATGGCGCTTTCCAACGCCATCGTCCCCATCCTCCCCTCCTACGGCACAGGCCCCCTCTTCCAGTCCGCCATCTACGCGGCCTATTTCCTGGGTGCCTTTGTCACCGTGATTCCGGCTGGCGTGCTTTCGGACCGCGTCGGCCGTGTGCCCGTGATCCGGGCCGGCCTCCTCCTCACTTTCATCTCGGGTGTGCTGATCCTGGCCTTCCCCGCACCCCTCACCGTGCTGGGGGCCCGGGTACTGGAGGGAGTGGGGGCCGGCCTCTTCGTGGCCTCAGCGATGGCCCTCGTCAACTCCCCGCCGGACCATGAATCCCTCTCCGGCATCTTCATGGGAGCCCTGAACATCGGCCTGGTGGTGGGGCTCCTCGCCACCGGTTCCATTGACCAGGCCATGGGAATGGGGACGGGGGGCATTCTCCTCTTCACCATCCTCACCGCAGTCCCCCTGGTGCTCACGGTCCTCCTCAGGGAGGATGCGACCCTCCAGCGGCCGGAAGCGGCCTTCCCGCAGCTGATCCGGGAATACGTGTGGCTCTACCTGTCGGCGGTGGTGCTGGTGGGGATGACCGGTGCCGTGACCGCCATCTATCCCGGGTTCACCGGCGGGGAACCCGCAGCCCTCGCCACCGCCCTTGCCCTCATGCACCTGGCCACCATCGGGGCCGTTGTCCTGGCCTCCCGCCTGCACCTCCCGCCGGTGCCCACCCTCCGGGCCGCCTCCATCGCCATGGTGGCCGGCGTGCTCCTGGTCATGGCGAGCCCCCTCGGTTTCCTGGCGGTGGGCGCCATCGCCGGCGTGGTGATGATCGCCCAGATGGCGTTTCTGGGTGCCACCGGCCTCCGCCAGGGTCGCGTCATGGGCCTGTACAATGCCGCCAGTTACCTGGGGATGACGATGCTCCCTGCCCTCGCCGGGGTGACTGCGGAGCACCTCTCCTTCACCGCGGCGTTCCTGGCGGTGGCGGCACTGAACCTGCTGGTGGCGGGAACCATCGGCAGGTGCGAATGCCGGCTGCCGCAGGCGCAGTGATCACGGACTCCCGAGGGGACTGCCGTTTCTGCCCTGTCCTGCCCGGCGAGCCGGGCAGAGCTGTTGTTTATATCCGGTTTCCCGGATGAGAGATCTCTCCAGGGACCCAACCGTACATCAGGATATCCTCATGAGGGGGTGGGACC
>Ga0315296_10002004_pt1 | contig 17555 bp, 14 predicted proteins | sample YL17G14_18_MG_FD_203921 | JGI IMG/M metagenome (GOLD analysis project Ga0315296, IMG submission 203921) | Sediment microbial communities from Yellowstone Lake, YNP, Wyoming, USA - YL17G14_18 | ecosystem: Environmental > Aquatic > Freshwater > Lake > Sediment | place: USA: Wyoming | collected... | reverse complement strand
CACTCACTTGTTGAGCTTGGATACCTCGCTCCAAAAGACCTCTTCTGGGGTGTGAAGTACCAGGTAAAGGAAATAATCTACAGTATTTTACAGCTCGAGGATGCTGAATATGATTTTGATGAGGGAGAGATACCCACACAGGAAGTAATAACCCTAAAAATGAGTATGGGCAACCTCATTTATGAAGGAGTGAAAAGGATAGATAACTGGAATAGGATCCGGAATGAGATGCCTGATACAGACTCTATCCTCAAAATGAGCAGTAATCCGATAAGTCTGTTTCAAAATATAGAACTCACCTCCCAAGACAAAGAGATGCTCTCCGTGATTAATGGCTCAAAGACAATTAAAGAGCTTATTGACAATTCATCGACGAGTTCGTTTGAAGCCCTGAAGACCCTCTATGTCTTATGGTCTATAGATTTGCTCGAAGAAAAAGAGAAAGTAGTAGAAAAAGCAGATGAGGCTGAAGAGACAGTTTCTTTACACGATATTCTGGAACCATTTTCAGAAGAGGAAGAGGCATTCATAAAAAGAGTAGACGAAGTATATTCAAACCTCGAGAGGCTCAGTACAAATGAACTCCTCGAGATTAATGAATGGTCAGACGAAGAAACTATTCAGACGAAGAAACTATAAGGAAGAATTATTATAAGCTTGCGAAGGAATTCCATCCTGACAGGTGCTTCAGTTCCAATGACCCGGAAATCAAAGACAAGCTCGCCACAATATTTGATGCATTAACACAGTCATACAATACGACTAAGGACTCTAAGAAAAGGGAACCGGAATATGTACCTTCTGATGAAGATCAACAAAAGGAAGCGTTCGATACTGTGCTTGCAGAAGAACAGTTCAGGCGAGGGGTTGAAGAATTTAAAAAGGGGAATTTCTGGGGTGCCTCTGACTCTTTGAAGTGGGCAACCAACTTAGACCCGGGGAAACCAAAATACTGGAGTTACCTTTCATTATCTTTATCCAAGATTCCAAACAGACTAAAGGATGCTGAACATGCATTGCTTCAGGCAATAAAGCTTGAGCCATATAATGCAGAGCACCATGCGAATCTCGGTCTGATTTATATGAAGGCAGGCATGAAAAAAAGGGCACATAGCCAGTTCGAAAAAGCATTGAAATTTGATCCAGAAAATATCAGGGCAAAGGAAGGACTGGAACAGACAGAAAAATAATCAGCTTCTTTTAAACACTCCGCTTCTGCCTCCGCGTTTTTCCACAAGCATAACCTCTGAAATAGTCATTTCCTTATCAACTGCCTTACACATGTCGTAAATAGTTAACGCAGCTACAGATACAGAAGTCAGGGCTTCCATCTCGACACCAGTCTGGCCTGTAACCTTTACGCATGACGTTATATCTATTTTATTTTTCCTGCTGTCAAGTTTGAATTCTATAGTTACTGATGTAATATTCAATGGGTGGCACATTGGTATAAGTTCACTTGTTTTTTTTGCTGCCATTATACCTGCAACCTTTGCAACCCCAAGGACATCACCCTTTGATATTCCTATCTCCCTGATCAGCTTGAGTGTTTTGGGCTTCATATATACAGAGCCTTTTGCAACAGCTTCTCTGAGAGTAGCAGGTTTTTCACTCACATCCACCATCTTCGCCTTACCCTTTTTATCAAGATGAGAAAGCCCTTTCATCAATCCTCCATATAAATATTTTAATGGTGCCGAAGGCGGGATTTGAACCCGCACAGCCTTTCAGCCACTAGACCCTGAACCTAGCGCGTCTGCCAGTTCCGCCACTTCGGCTCTTAACTATTATACGACCCTCTTCCGAAAAAAGCATTATCGTGATAAACTTTTTATAATGAAAAAAGGTCTAAAGATAACGTTACTATCAATTACAGCGTTTGTATTAGTCGTAGGTGTCGCAATTGCCATTCTCATTCACAATGTAAATAAGATTATCAAACATGAGCTTGAATCTGCCCTTGGTGAGGGATTTTCTGTCAGGAAGATCGACCTCCGTTGGGGACGGGTTGAGGCTTTCGATATCAGTTCATTTCGAACCTCAACCTTAAAAACCCTTATATTATCCTGGAGACAGACAATAAAGGCAATCTCATAGCACCATTTCCACAAAAAGAGCCCACTAAAGAAATGGCAGAAAAACCTCTTCCCCCTATTGTGACAAAAAAGATTGAGATAAAGAATGGTGCTCTCGATTATCTTGACAGAAAGGTCTCGAAGACACCAGTTTTGACAAAATTGAGAGATATAGAGCTTGAATTCAAAGATATTGCTGTTCCTCTGGGAGACAATTTTTCAACCTATACCCTTTCAGCAAACGTCCCTGGAAATCAGAGTATCGGTATCCTCAAGAGCAAGGGAAAGATAAAACCCAAGACAAGGGATATGGATTGCAAAGTTGAAATAAGAAAACTCGATATAACAGCATTCAAACCCTATTATCAGAAAAAGAGCGATGTTAATGTGACAAAAGGAACTCTTGATTTGGACATGGATACAAAGGTCAAATCGAGAAAAATAAATGCTCCGGGAAGAGCGGTACTCGAAGATCTTGATTTTGAGAAACGTCCCGGACTGGGCGGAACGTTCCTGAAGAATACCCTCTCTGCAGTGATAATATTTCTTAAGAAAAACAATAACGAGATTGTGGTCAATTTTGTTATGGAGGGCGACCTCGATAACCCAAAATTCACCCTGAGAGAAGGTTTCATGGATAAAGTCTCCATTGCTATGGCAGAGAAACTCGGCCTCTCTGTAAAGAGAATAGGAGAATCAATTTTTACAACAAGCCATTTTACCTTTTCCTTTTCGAGTGTAAATGTTACATGAACAGGCCTTGGTAAATCTCCCAGAATATAACCTGTATCATTTCCGATAGTTGCAATAACTCTTACATCCATGTCTGCAGTAGCAGTTTTATCAGTGATATTAATTTTTAAATTCTCATATTCGATCTTGATATCACTCACCTGATGAAAAAAGCGCTTCATGTTTTCTTTTATATAAAGATACGTCAGTCCGTATTCATCACGATAGTTATAAGAAACCTTTGACATCACCCCATCAATGTCTTTCTTTTCTATTGCCTGAGAACCTTCCTTAAAAACTTTCTTTATCCTGCTCTCATCAGTGGGCCAAATGAAGTATATGACAACTGGAACGAGGACTAATAAAGAAAAAATGATAATTAATTTTTTACTCACAGGTCTTTAATTTACTCTTTTAATAATTCCATAAATTCTTCTCTTGTGAGTCCTGCTTGATCCAGAATTGCAATGAGCGTCCCTTTTGGAACCTCATTCCTATCAGGGACTATAACAAGGCGGGTTTTATCTTGACCTCTTTTTACGAAGGCGAGATGACTCCCTTTACCTCTTTTGGGTGCATATTCAAAACCAGCTTTTTGTAATACCCTGATTATCTGTTTTGAAGATATAACAGGGAGCTTGGGCATTACCTCACAACCTCAACATGGGACGTAAATTTTTCTCTGGTTGTAAGACTTTCTTCTATATCTTCTAATAATCCGAGGCCTTCTGCGTTTTCAAGATAGAGGTCTACTGCTTCCTTAAGATTATCCATTGCTTCAGAAATTGAGCCTCCGCAACTGGCAACCCCAAGTTCAGGGCATTTTGAAACATAACCTTCTTTCTCTTTCCAGACTACCACAGTATAATCAAATGCTTTCATATCGCCTCCTTTCTCATTGTATTTTACAAACTTAAAGTCCTTTGGTTCTATAGTTAAATAGTATGTCTACTCTGTAAGGATTTGCATCTATTTCACCTTTATTTCCCAATCCAGGTTCTTTCTTTTATCAGGTTATACTGCATACGATAGACGATTCTTTTCTTATCTTTAAGCCTCCAATTTTACCTCAAGCTCAGACTTGAAATCTCTATAAGTCTTTTCTCTCAATGTTTTGAAGAATAATAACTTTTTAGTGCCTCATGTCCAGTTGCCACGGATACATTCTGCTTCGTAAAATTCTCTTTTGAAGGGTTCTTCAATGCGCATCAGCAAACAATAATGTGACCAGGAAATTGGATTTTGAAAAACCTTTTCCAAAGCGAGATGATAAGTCCCCAGCAAGGCGAACAAGTAATTCTTCTCCGTATTCCGCCCGTTCTTTTCCCCTTTGTTCATATTCCACAATCCTTCTTCCAATAAGCCAATAAGTAGCAACCAGAGCAGTATTCACATATCGTACTGCTGCTTTACGTCCTTGCTCAATGAGAGAGGCAAAGTCAGTGATGAGAGTTGAATATGTGTTTATTTTTGATAATTTTTTCATTCTGCTCTCTCTTTAATCATTTCATGACCCCTTCGAATATGCCCAATTTAACCTTCCAACCTCGCCTCAAGCTCTGACTTGAAATCTCTATAAGTCTTATCTCTTACTGTTTTAAAAAATAAATCATAACTCCTCGGTGAAAGAAATTTGAAATAATACTTTTGCTCCTGTTGCAGTTCGTTAAGCCTATTGAAGTGTTCTTCTGCATATTCCAGTTTCTTCTTATTCTCACCCCCTGCTATGCCATCAGATGCTTTGTCGTCCTTAATCTCTATTACGAGAATATTATTCCCAATCTTGAGAAAGAAATCAGGGTTAAAACTTCCTTGCTTGGGATGTTCCCCCTTGCGCCAAGAGTATTCAATGCTGTAGAAACCAACATCAAGGGATTTTATCCATGCATCAATTGCCTTTGCATTTTCTTCTTTAATAAGTCCCTTAATAAATTTTCGTTCTGGCTCATATGCAGCCAATACCACATTGAGAGGGGTCTTAAAGTTGTATTTATTTTCTACCTTTACCGTGGCAGATTTGGGTAAACTCTCATCTTCCTCAAGCTCTTCAAGTAATTTTATATCTGTTTCTTCTCCCAGAGTTATAGAGTAGTCATCCCAAAACACAGTGCTGTCACGTCTGAGCGAACCCACACCAAAGCTGTTTTTGTTTATCTTTCTACTGCTGATTTTATATGGTTCTTTTGATTTCGGCACTATCCTCGGAAATGTACTACTTTTTCTTTTGATAACACCGAATGCCCGCAATGCCTTCAGGCTGTTTTCTTCACTGATCATTCCTGTCTTATCGTTCCTCTTTTGTAAAGACTGGTGGATAATTTGAATGATTTTTTCTTTAGTCCATTCTTCAGTGTAGTTCGTTCCAGCATCCTGATCAAAGACATATAGCCTGTTAAAGATATCATTGGCTACATCTTCTATTGGATACATTTTTTGTGTAATGTAATATCCTCTTTTCTCCCTTACTCCAGTTATTACTGTTTCATATTCTGTTTCTTCTGGAATAATTGCATCTTGACTCGAAAAGGTGATATATCCTTTCTTAAGTAATTCAAATTCATCCTCTTTTATATATTCTTTAGTCTCTTCTATTACCTTCTCATAATCAATCTGATAAAGATCAAAGTTGTAGTCCTCTTTCTTCTCCACCGGGTAGGAGTGGATACGCTTTTCAATCTCTAAAACCTCATCTACCAAGTGCTTGATGCTGCTTGACCATTTGTCATGATTGAAGACAGTAACAACTGGTTGATCACCTCTATAGACTTCAGGTATCCTCAAACCCCTTCCCAGAACCTGGGCGATAAGGAGTTTTGAATTAAAAGCCCTTTCCTCGTGAGGGACAATCTGAAATACATTTTTTACATCCCAGCCTTCTGATAGCATGCTAACAGAGGTAATCCACTCAACAGGATTTTCCTTATCATCTACCCTTCGCAAAATTGGGATATTAGTCTTGTGCTCGTTGGAAGAGGTAACTATTAACACCTTCTCGGCTGCTTTTTCTTTGCTGATCTTTTCCTTTTTGGCGAGAAAGTCAATTAGCTTGTCGGTAAGCCGCTTGCAGGCGGCAATATTCTTGGTGACCAAGATGGTGATGGGTTTTACCTTACGGTATTTTACTTTCTTGTTCTCTGTATGATTTTCATAAATCTTCTGAAACTTCTCATCTTCATTCCCTGAGGAATCCTCGGCAACATAACGGATGGTTTTAACAAACTTTGTCTCAATAGAATCTCTTAAAGAAAAACGGTGAATTACATCAGTGAAATAATCATCCTCAATATAACAAGTACCTGAAAGATTGACCATAAATTTGAAGCCATATTTTGGATCAAGCAAAAACTCCTTCCACTTTTTTAGTGCAGTATCAGAAGGGCTCATAAGATGATGCGCTTCGTCGTTTAATAACAGTGTCCGCTCGCCTTTTCCAACAAGACTGTCTTCTATGGCAGATTTTGTATTCATGTATGTTGCATGAATATTTTCTATGCAGATATCTCCCTTCTGGATAGTATTGGATGCATTGATGATTCGAGGGTTAAGAATATGGGAACTATATGGCAAAAGGTCTTTAAGAGCTTTATCAGCAGAAAGTGATCTGAACTTCTCGGTCAAACCAGCCTCAATTGTATTGGAAGGGCAGAGAACTAAGGCTTGATCAATTGCTCCCTCAGCCAGCATAATTCTGGCAATCCCGTACATTACATAACTCTTTCCTGTGGCTGTTGCATGATCAAGAGAGCAAGAGAGCTTATCAGGCAATTGCAAATGGTTTATAAAATCTTCAACTGAAGAATATTTTTCCTGAAGTTTAGGATTGTTGTGAAAATTCTCTTCTGCCAAGTCCTTCAAAGTTTTATACTCCCCGCCTAAGAAATAACGCACTACTTCCCGGATTGCCTCTTTCTGGTATTCCCTGTCCAAGCACAGGGCGTCTAAAAAAGGTTCGTATTTATTTGGATCAAATCTCTTAGGGTCGTAGTTGGGTGATACCTTCAGGACTAAGTCTTTATTTTGAAATGTCTGCCGCTCAAGCATGGTTATTTTTATTCGCCTTCTGGGGTAAGAGACTCTACATAATCTTCCCCACTTTTAGTTAGAACCCATGCCTTTTTGTTATCCTTCTTTTCTCCTGCATCCATGACGTAACCATCTTTAGTTAAAAGAGCCGTATAAGTAGGAATGTTTTTTGTAGGAGGAATCTTTGCATCACGATAACATTTCTTTATGTCATCTACATTAAACGAAGATACCCCTTCAATCTTTTCAATAAAATATCCAAAAACTAAAATTTTATCATCATGCCCTTTAGGTTTTTTGGTTTTCACAAACTCAGCAAGAGACATTTTCTTGCTTGCTTCATTTGTTACTTGTATTGGTGAAGAAACAGCACTCTCCTTAGAAGCAACAATAGGTTTTAATGCGAGTAATTCCTCAAATTTTTCCACAACAAATGCCTTATCCCCTTGCACTTCTATCTCTAAATCACCCTTCCTATATTTGATAGAATAAGTAGTTTCTAACATTGTAATGCCTCCTTTTTTTATTGTATTGTTATCTTCAAATAACTTCTTTAACAATTCTATTACCTCAGGATAAATACTGTCAAAATCAGGAGGATTACTTATCTGCCTTTGCAATCCCTCCCTCCATTGGTTCTTAATTCTTAAAATTCTTTCATCAATGTTAGAGGGAATCCCTACATTGAACCCTCTATACTCTGACTTCCTGTTGTAAATATTTAAAACCTTTTCAATATCAATAATGTCCTTTGTTATCTTCAATAATCTCCATGTATCATAAATATCCCTCGGCCAGCATCGCTGATGGAATACTGTTCTTATCTTTTCCGAAAGGATCTCCTCTAACGAATAAGTCATTAAAGAGAAGTTAAACGGCAAATCATCATATGGTGCAATCAAAACTTTTTTTACGGGTTTATCTTTTATTAACTCGTCATTTGTTATATGGAGCAGGATCGTAGGGAGTGGGTTACCTGTTTGCCCGCGAGGTCCGATATATTCAATTTTTGCTTCAAATGACCATTCGGAATCTTTATCGCCTGAAGCTATTATTTCTTTTTGATGCAGATCAATTCCGGATTGACTTTTAACTGTTTGGCATAACTTTTCAATTGTATCGCTTAACTCATCCTTTCCAAGTTGACCAACAGTTGTAAAATCCAAATCCTCTGAGAAACGCCAGTCTGGAAAATACATTTTATGAAGTGCTGTCCCGCCTTTAAAGACCAATACATTTTTTAGATAATTATTTTGTGAAATCCCCCACAAAACCCAATCGAGGATATAATCCTTCTCAACAACAATATCCAGAACCCCCTTTTGTGCGGAGATTTCTTTTATCTTTTCATAATCCAGCATTATTTACACCTTTTTAAAAGAAAGAAGTTCTTCTTTGGGTATATTTACTATAAGATTCCATTGTGAATTATATTGACCCTTTTGGGGTAGTAATGGATCAAGCGGGGAAAATCCTTTTCTAATCATTTTCTGTAACGTCCGAACAGGTATTTTCTTGTCCATCTCTAAAATCTCAAGAAGATACCCTAAACGCTTTATAACAGCAGAATTGCCCATCTTTTTTGCATACTCCAGTATTTTCATAGGATCAATCTCCTCTCGTGAATTCCATATTCCTTTTATAACCTCAGTAATACCTCCGCAGTATTCAGGATGATCCAGACAATCTAATAAAGTTTTTTCCCTGTCAGAAACCTGAACTGCCATATCATTAACTTTAATCTCCGCCAATCCAAACATTTTCTTTTCAAGCACCTTAATAAATTTATAATTTATCACTAAGAGAGAGAGCTTTTTCTTTTTTTTGGGTGATACAACAAAAATGGTATTTACCAGTTGCTCGGTGTATCCATAGTAATGAAGCATACTCCAGAAACCTATATAATATGGGTGAATCAGTTTAGAGGCTATAAGGAATTGATTTATTGTATAGGGCTTGGTTGTATCTACGGTGAGAGGGACTAAAAAATATTTTCCTTTTTCAATTCTCTTTACCCATCCTCTTTTGACAAGGTCATGGAGAAGTTTTTTAACTTGCTTATTATCAGTCTTGAGTATTTGAGCTGCCTCTTCAAAGGAGAAAACATTTTTCTTGCTTTGACTTAATTCAGTTATCAGACGGGAACTTACCGGACCTAAAATTTTATATAAATTTTTATCTTTTTCTATATTTTGTGGCATTATAGTTACCTACCGAGTAACCATCTTACTATAAAATATAACAAATCATAAATTTTTTATTTCTTAAAATCCTTCAATGTCTTTATTTCCCTCTTCTCATTCCCAAAAATATCAATATAAATAACCATCATTTGCCCTTTTACCTTATCTTCGGTGAACCTCACTTCATAATCATTTTTCTTCAAATCCTCTGCATAAAAGACCTCATCAAGGTCAAATACCTCTCCATCAAAATCATAATCCAGCATTACCATTGAGAGGGTTTCAAGATTAGCAAAATCAATAGGCTTGCGGGAGATGATTTTGCTTTCAAATTTCTCAATTTTAATAACACAGTCTTTAGTCTTCTGATTCAGGAGATTAGGATTTTTAGGCTTCTCTAAATAATATTTACACTCAACCATTGGCACTTGAATAAAATCAAATCCCACTGAATCCACAGTGTCATTAACATCCATCTCGCTGACTGGTTGTTTAATCTTTGTAAAACCACGATTGTGTATTTCTTCTATGATGGAATACGGGATGCGGAGAACAAAATATTTCGATTTGCCTTTCTCAATGTAATCCTCAAGAAATTGAACAGAAGCAGCAGGGGCGATGATAAAGAATCGTCTCCCAATCTTATCTCCAAGATGTTTATGCAAATCATCAATAAACCCTCTGTCCATAACAGCGTTAGGATATTTTTGATAATTAAAGACCATGACGCTGTCTGCTCCAAGATAACCATCCAGTTCAATCCTTGAAATCTCATGTCTTTCATCTCGGCACTGAAAGAGTTTAAGTGCAAAGTCCCGATACAGCTCCCAAGGAAGTTCTTTTATCATCTTGTAGTCATAGAGTCCTGCATTATAGAGGGTAAAGGGCTTGCACTGCTTGCCATATTTCCTTTTTGGATTTTCTAAGTCCTTGCTGTCAGCAATATTTAGAAGCCGTTTCTGCATCGTATAGATTGCCAGTTTCCCACAGTCCACACCAATCCACCGCCTATTAAGCTTCTCTGAAACAGCACAAGTTGTCCCTGAACCTGTAAAAACATCAAGTACAAGGTCGCCAGGATTGGAAGATGCTTTAATTATACGTTCAAGTATAGCTTCAGGTTTTTGGGTAGGATAACCAGTTCTTTCAAATGCCTGAGAATTTATGATTGCAATTTGCCATACATCTTCAGGTAATCTCCCCAATGGATGAACTTTTACAATTCTGCCAAAGGATGTAGTCCCACTTTCTGCCTGTTTTATTGTGCCTTCTTTATAAGGTATCCTTACTTCGTCGAGATTAAAAATATGCCCCCCATTATTTTTAGCATAAAACAAAACTACATCATGTTTTTTCATAAAAGCATCTTTCACTGCTCCAGAGGGGTCCCTATACCACCAGATTATTTCATTTACAAAGTTCTCTTCCTTAAATACTTCATCCATTAGCACCTTCACATAATGGCCCTTTTTCCAATCCAAATGGACATAAATACTTCCATCTTCACTCAACAACTCTCTCAAAAATACGAGCCGTTTCCTCAAAAACTCCAAAAACATTGCTCCTGCAATCTTATCCTGATATGCCTTCTGATCCTGACTACCTCTGAACTCCTGTTTTGTAGCAAACGGCGGGTCAATATAGATCAGCCTTACCCCCGGCGTTCCGTCAGCATTCTTGAGCTTGCCTTTATCCTTCATCTGCAAGAGGGTCTTTAACACCTGAAGGTTATCGCCGAAGATGAGCATATTTGTCCAATCATTGCCCCGAAAATCCCCCTCACCCTTTCCCTCTCCCGCAAGGGGAGAGGGGTTTCCACCGTTTCTAAAGGTCTTGATCTTCTGTAATGGCACCGCCATAGTATCAGCAAGAATGTCTTCCTCACGCTCTTTATCAGCATAAATAAGTTCATACTCTTTCTTTGTATCAAAAAGGAGGGAATGCTTGAGTTTATTGAGGTCGCTTATAAGAGCTTCTTTATAATGCTCAGGCAAAGATTTGCCCTTTTCTAAGTAGCTTATGATTTTATCAATGTGGTTTTCAGCTAATTCTTTCATGCTTTAGACAATAGCAACCTCTAAAGGGATTGAGTGGACATCGTCAGGCTTTTCTTTTTTTAAATAATTTATCTTCTCAAATCCTATTATCTCTCCATTTTCGTCTTTCTTGATAATAACTCCATTACCTAACTCCTCATTAATACACGGCCTCGGCTTCTCAAACCAGACATCAAGGGTATTACCAACTCTATCAAAAGTGATCGTTATTTTTTCCATACGGTTTCACCTTCCTTTACCATCTCGGTTATATATGCTGTTATTATAAACCCTTCTCCATTTAAATGTCTTGCTACAACACATATGTAATATTCTTTGTACAGCGAATAGTATAAATAAACATCAGGGTCTTCAGAACTTCTTCTTATCTCTATAGGATTAGACAAGCATTATTTTACTTCCAATGCTTTTCCGTCAATCTCTGGATGCTTTACCTTTGTTATAAGCTCCCAGTGACTACGTGTTGTCCTAATAATTTTACCCGAGATTGCTTTAATTTCAAAATAAATATCCATGTATGTAGTTCTTATCCCTCTGTTACTGCAACTATAGAATCCCTAATTACTTTTAGCAACTGATTCAGGTTCTGCTTGCTGATGCTCAACGGCGGCATAATGACTATGACATTTCCAAGGGGTCTGATAAAAACTCCATTGTCTCTCGCATAGTATACAACACGCCATCCCGTCTTCTCTTCCCAGTCATAGGGTTCTTTTGTCTTCTTGTCTTTTACCAATTCTACACCAGCCATCAGTCCTACATTCCTGACATCCCCAACGTGTTGAAGATTCAAGACCTCTTTAAGCCACGATTCAAGAATTTGTATTTTCCCTTTAAGATTTTTTAAAATTTGTTCTTTCTCAAATAAATTGAGACATGCAAGGGCTGCTGCACATGCGAGGGGATTTCCTGTGTACGAATGACCATGAAAGAATGTTTTTAAGTCTTTAAACTCTCCAAGAAATAGATTATAAATCTCATCTGCTGATATTGTTACCGCAAGAGGCATGTAGCCACCTGTGATACCTTTTGATAAACACATTGTATCAGGCACAACACTCTCATGTTCACAGGCAAACATCTTTCCAGTGCGACCAAAACCTGTTGCCACCTCATCTGCAATCATAATGATATTGTATTTGGTGCATAATTCTCTGACACCCTTAAGATACCCCGGAGGAGAGGTTATCATACCGCCTGCTGCCTGGATCAGTGGCTCAATGATAAGTGCTGCAATTTCGTCACCATGCATCTTAAAAATATCTTCCATCTCATTGAGACATGCAAACGTACATTCTGGATATTCCCTGCCAAGTTCACATCTATAGCAGTACGGTGAAGGAGCCTTGTATGTTTTGAATAAAAGCGGTCCGAACGCCATATGGAATATATCAATCCCCCCCACGCTTACCGCACCTATTGTATCACCATGATACGCATTATTTAGGGATACAAAAGCATTTCTTCCATTAACTCCTTTATGTCTCCAGTACTGAAACGCCATCTTAAGGGCAACCTCTACAGCAGTCGAGCCATTGTCAGAGTAAAAAACCTTTGTGAGCGAGGAGTGAGGAGGAACGAGTAACGAGCTTACCATATGAATAAGCTTTTCTGCTAATTTTATCGCTGGGACATTGCTTAATCCAAGTAAAGTGCTATGTGCAATATTACTAAGTTGCTCCTTTATCGCATCATCTATCTCCTTTTTCCTGTGACCGTGAATAGTCACCCAGAGGGATGAAACCCCGTCAAGATACCATTTGCCATAAATGTCTTTTATAAAACAGTCTCTCCCCTCGGAAATGATAATTGGCTTTTCATCAAGCCAGTCTTTCATCTGTGTAAAGGGATGCCAGATATATTTTTTATCAAGTTCTTCAAGTCGTCTGTTTTCTTCAAGGATACCCATCTTTCATTCCCCCAAACTAACTTATAATATACCTAATTTAGCTCTAAGTATTCTTTCAATCCCTGCATAATCCTTTATCAACAAAACATCTGTAAACCCTGCATCTTTGACCATTTTCCTGACCAAATCCGCCTGGCTGACACCGAGTTCAAACAAAAGATGCCCTCCTTCTTTTAAATAATTCCTCGCCTCAGGAATAATCGTCCTATAATAACCAAGTCCGTCTTCCCCTCCATCCAGTGCCTCTACCGGCTCCCAATTCTTAATCTCAGGCTGCAAATTTTCAATATCATTGCTTCTGATATAAGGAGGGTTTGAGACAATTAAATCAAATGTGATATGTGAGGCGTGAGATGAAAGTTGTTTTTTTATTGGCTCAAATAAATTGCCTTTTAGAAAAGTTACATTCGTAATGCTGTTTAATTCTGCATTTTTTTTTGCATATCTCATCGCAATCCCGGATGTATCAGTACCATATACATCTGCATCAGGAATTTTTCTGGCAAGAGCAAGAGCCACACAACCACTCCCTGTGCACAAATCTAAAATATTCAGTAATGAGTGATGAGTGATGAGTGATGAGTCTTTGTCTTTCCTTGTAACTTGTAACTTGTAACTTGTAACTACTTTTATCGCTTCTTCCACTAATAACTCAGTCTCAGGCCTCGGAATAAGAACACCCTTACCTATTTTTATTTTCAATCCGTAAAACTCTATATATCCGGTGATATAGTGAAGCGGCTCTCTTTTCGACCTTCGTGTGAGGAATTTGTCTATCTGTTCAGCTTGTTTTTCTGAAACAACTGGATTGTCTCTGTAAAGAGTTACTCTGTCAATTCCAAGACAATGAGTTAAAATAATTTCTGCATCTCGTTTGGCATCTTCAATACCAGATCTTTTCAGGAATTCTGTAGCTTCTCTCAATATATAAAGTATATTTACGCTCATATGTTGACTTTAAAGTATTCAAAATTAGAGTATATCATAAACCCTCTTTAAACTACTCCCGCGATTTCATTCTCATTAAGACTTTTTCTTGACCAGAGGTTAATCTTTAAGTAAAATTATTCCATAATCCATTACTACGAGTAATTCACTGGGATTGTATGAAAAAAGATGAAAAATAAAAATCGTGGATATCATAATCACGGTGGGTCATGGAAAGAACGAGATAGTAATTGAAAGGAGAACACAATGGAACAGATAAACGATCTTAAGAAATTCCTTGTACCAATAGAAAAACTTCGTTGGATATGCCCTGAGGATATTTTTCAATTTAAGTGCACTACAGACATAGAGCCTCTCAAGGAATTCATTGGACAAAAAAGAGCATTCGATTCCATCAACTTTGGCCTAGCTGTAGAAAGGGCAGGCTATAATCTCTTTCTCACAGGGCTCACAGGAACTGGCAAGGCAACTACTATTAAGTCATACATCCAAAGATTTATCACTGAAAAAGAGACTAAGGGAATAAAGCTTCACACTTATGACTGGTGTTATGTATATAACTTTTCTGACCCGGACCGGCCGAGAATTCTGAAATTAGCACAGGGTCTTGGAAAGTCTTTCAGCACTCATATGGAGGAACTGTTAAAAACCTTAAAAGAAGAAATACCCAAAGCTTTTCGCAGCGAAGAATATGCCAAGCGCAAACAAGATGTTATGGAAGAGCACCAGAAAAAGTACCAGGAAACTATGGATGCCCTGGATAAGGAAGCCAAGGGAAAAAACCTGATAGTTCAACCCTCCGCTGCAGGAGCAGCTGTTATTCCTTTGGCTGAAGGAATGCCGATGTCAAGAGAAGCATTTCTAACCCTTAAAGATGAAGAGAGGGGAGCAATTGAGACCAAGCGTCTGGAATTAATGAGAAAAGTCGATGAGACATATACCCATCTTAATGAACTGGAAAAAGAGACAGGAGAAAAAATTAAAGAAATCGAGCTTAAGGCTGGAGAATTTGTAATTTATCGTCCTTTCGAGAAATTGTTCAAGTCATATAGCGAATATTCGGAGGTAATTAATTTTCTTGAAGAGGCAAGAAAATATACTCTGACTAAACTGGATTTATTCATCCAGAGTTCCATGCCTCCCCAGTCTCCCGGACTTCCCCCTGTTTCGCAGATAGATCCATTTATGGCCTATAAAGTCAATATCTTTGTAGATAACAGTTCAATAAGTGGTCCTGCAGTTGTTATCGAACCTAATCCCAACTGGTTCAATATGTTTGGCAAGATCGAAAGAAAAGCATTAATGGGTACATATATGAGTGATCACACTATGATTAAACCAGGAGCTGTTCAATTAGCTAATGGGGGCTATTTGATTCTTAATATCCGTGATGTCTTGCTCAACCAAGGTGTCTGGGAAGGACTTAAAAGGGTCATTAAAACCAAAGAGGTTCAGGTTGAAGATCCATGGGAACAATTTGGTTTTTTTACACCACAGGGAATGAGGCCTCAACCTATACCAGTAGAGGTCAAAGTAATAGTAATGGGTGATGATTATCTATATCAACAGCTTTCTCTTCATGATGAAGATTTCTGGGAGATGTTTAAGGTTAAGGCAGATTTTGACTATCAAATGGAACGTTCGGATGAAAACATAAGAGCTTATACATGTTTTATCCGTACCTGCTGTGATACCGAAACGCTTTTACCTTTTGATCGGTCTGCAGTAGCCAAAATCTTAGAATATGCTACCCGAGCAGCAGGCGACCAGGAGAAGCTCTCTGCCAGATTTGGCCCATTGAAAGATTTGCTTATTGAATCTGACTACTGGACAAGAGATTCTAAAAGCCAGATGATAACGGGCGAACATGTGGAAAAAGCTGTAAAAGAGAAGATTCACCGATTAGATTTAATCGCAGAACATATCCGCCAGATGATTACAAAAGGAACCATCATGGTTGACGTTGAGGGAGCCGTTGTAGGCCAGGTTAACGGACTCGCTGTTTATGATATGGGGATTTTTAGTTTTGGGCGTCCTTCCCGCATTACAGCCAAAACCTTCTTGGGAAGACGAGGTATCATTAATATCGAACGTGAATCGCAACTCAGCGGGCGCATCCATGATAAAGGCGTGCTCATCTTATCTGGCTACCTCGGGTGGAAGTACGCTCAGGATAAGCCGTTATCTCTCTCAGCAAGCATCTGCTTTGAGCAATCCTATTCAGGTGTAGAGGGAGACAGCGCTTCTTCTACAGAACTTTATGCTATTCTTTCCAGTCTCTCTGAATTATCTATCAGGCAGGGGATAGCAGTCACCGGGTCAGTAAATCAAAAGGGCGAAGTTCAACCCATCGGAGGAGTTAACCATAAGATTGAGGGATTTTTTGATGTATGCAAAGCAAAAGGGCTCACAGGTGACCATGGGGTTCTCATCCCCCATCAGAATATAAGGAACCTGATGCTCCGAGAGGATGTAGTAAAGGCAGTGCGTGAAGGCTTATTCCATATTTATAATGTAAAAACCATTGATGAGGGGATCGAGATATTAACAGTTACCCCTGCAGGAGAAAAACAGACGGACGGTACTTTTCCTGAAGGTACAGTAAATTACCTTGTAGACAAACGCCTCAGGGAATTTGCAGAAAGGTTAAAAGGATTTTATGGCTCTGCACCAGAAGCTTTTTAATTATACTCCTCTCTTTCTCTTATGGTTGTAACTGGTATCGGGCAGTGTTCTCTGGATTATCTTGCTCTCGTCGATTTCTATCCAGAGGTTGATACCAAGAAAGAGGTTTTACAATGGGAAGAGCAAGGCGGAGGCCCGGTTGCTACTGCGCTGGTGTCACTTACACGTCTTGGGATCAAATGTAGATTCTACGGTATTATAGGTGATGATCTCGCAGGCGAGCAGATAAGACAATCTCTCATTGATGAACACATTGATGTAAAAAGTCTATTAAAAAGAAACAGAACTTCTTCACAGGTGGCATTTATCGCTATTGAAAAAAACAGCGGCAAGAGGACTATATTCTGGAAAAGGCCCTCTGGTGATGAATTAAGACCTGAAGAACTCGGAGCTGATTTTCTTAAACACAGTGTCTTCCTTCTCCTCGACGGTCTTATGAAAGATTCCTCGCTCTATGCAGCAAAAAAAGCAAAGAGCATGAACATTCCTGTGATGCTCGACGCGGGAAGACTGCGTGAGGGCATGCTGGATATCGCAACATTCTGTGATTATGTAGTCGCATCTGAAGAATTTGCAAAAGACCTCGGATGGAGTGAAAATCCAGAAATATTCTGGAAGAAGCTCAAAAAACTCAGACTGAACACCGTCACAATTACCCTTGGTGACAGAGGGAGCATCACATTTTTAAAGGATAAATACTTTTATATTCCGGCCTTTAGAATTGACACAGTGGATACAACAGGAGCAGGAGATGTTTTTCATGGCGGCTATATATTTGGTACTCTGCAGGGATGGAATATCATGCATACTGTCAGATTTGCTTCTGCCTGTGCAGCAATGAAATGTTCAAAGATTGGAGGAAGGCGTGGAATCCCAAGCCTTGATGAGGTTCTTGGATTCTTAGAAGAGAAGAAGGACATTTTGACAGTCAAGAGACGTCTTT
>Ga0315296_10002003_pt1 | contig 17558 bp, 16 predicted proteins | sample YL17G14_18_MG_FD_203921 | JGI IMG/M metagenome (GOLD analysis project Ga0315296, IMG submission 203921) | Sediment microbial communities from Yellowstone Lake, YNP, Wyoming, USA - YL17G14_18 | ecosystem: Environmental > Aquatic > Freshwater > Lake > Sediment | place: USA: Wyoming | collected... | reverse complement strand
CATCACTCCCGGTCTCCCGCTCCAGGCTCATCGCTTGTGGCAGGTCTTGTTATGGCTTGGCATGACGGGCGCGACCAGCTTTTTGCTGGCCCGCCGCCTGCGTATTAAAGATGATTGGATACGCTGGTCTTTCGTGATCTGGGCGGTTCTGTTCCTTTTTCAAGGGGCGGTCTATTATCACCTGCTGGTCTGCATCTGGCTGGTGCTGGCCGGCTTCTCGCCCGAACACCCCGCCCGTTCCCTGCTGGTTATCCTCGCTGCCTCCTTCTGGGCGGGTATGAGCCGCTTGAACTGGTATCCGGTGCCTGCCATGCTGGCAGGTGCGTTGTATTTTCTTGAGAAGCCATTACCCACTACCCGCAGCCTAAGCAGGTATCTGCTCAGGCCTGCACTATGGCTGGCTACCGGCACGCTTACCGCGGTCATTGCCCAGTGGATATACATACGGCTGTCTGGAAACCAGGACCTGAGAGCGTTTGGCTCCAGCCTGACCTCCGATCTGCTCTGGTACCGCCTGTGGCCGAATCCCACCTACCCTCCTGGCGTTGTACCTGGCATACTCCTGGTGGTGGTTCCCTCGCTTGCGCTGGTGTTCTGGTTTTTACGCGGCCGGCGAAAGAATTGGTCCCCTTGGCGGCTGCTCGGGTTGGCTGGTTTTTTGATCCTCCTGCTGGCTGGCGGGCTGGTGGTCAGTACCAAGATCGGCGGTGGTGGTGACCTGCACAACATGGATGCCTTTATGGTGTTCGTGCTGATAATGGGCAGCTACATGTTCTTTGATCGCTTTACCCCTGATAGACCTGGTCCTGCTGCCAGTCCCGCTCCCTGGACCCTGGTCGCTCTCGCCGTCATGGTGCCGGTCGGCTTTGTCCTTGTCAGGGTCGGTACCCTCGAACAGTATGATCCAGGCATGGTCAAGCAGAACCTCGAGTCGATCAGGACGAATATCACCGTAGCTTCACAAAAAGGCGAGGTGCTCTTCATCACCCAGCGTCACCTGCTTACTTTTGGACTCGTTGAAGCGCCACTAGTTCCGGAGTACGAAGTGGTCACCCTGATGGAAATGGCAATGTCAGGCAATACACCATATCTGGACCGTTTTTATGCCGACCTGCACCGCCACCGCTTTCAGATGATCGTAGCCGGGAAGCAGTACTTAAAATTAAAAGGTCGCTTTTTCTCTTTTGGTGAGGAGAATGACGCCTGGGTGCAAAGGATTGCCCTCGCTTTGACATGTGAATATCAACCCGCGCTGACCTTGGATGACGTGGATGTCCAGCTTTTCGTGCCGAACGAAAATGCAGAAAATTGTCTCCCCAATAAATAACTGCATGCTTGGTTCAGGAGCGCCTAAACCATGAAGACCGGTCATTTCGGGGAATATGCCGAAAAAGGCGACTACCACATCGATCTGGACCCGAACTGGCCATATCTGCCTGTGTACCTGGCAAAAATGGACTTGGTGCGGCAGTTCCTTGACCGCTGCGACCCTGCTATCAGTATCATTGATCTGGGTTGCGGGGAAGGTGCCCTGGTCAACGAATACCGCCAGCGTGGTCTGGATATCACCGGTCTGGATATGAACTATGAAAGCGAATGGGTCAGGCGTGGCAGCCTGCCCGCCACGGGTCTGCCGGATGCAGCCTATGATACGGTCCTGTGCCTGGACGTGCTCGAGCATCTCGATTTTTCCGGGCAAAAAGAGGCGGTCTCCGAAATAGCCCGCATCATACGCCCGGGAGGCATTTTCCTGCTGACCGTGCCCAACCTGGCTCATTTTGCCTCCAGGCTCTCCTTCCTAGTAAGGGGAAAACTGATCCGGACATCTTCAATTGAACGGCATCCGGGCGACCGGCCAGTGAGGGAATACCTCGAACTGCTCAAGCCCTGGTTTCACATTCGCTCCCGCCGAGGCATCTTCCCGACCTTTCCTCTGCTCGCCCTGCTCACCCTTTGGAAGCCGTCTAAAAGCATCTGGTTGCACCGGCTTGCCAACCGTTGGCTGGCTTACCCGGACTTGTGCTTCTTGAACGCAATATTTTGTGAACGAGTTGGTTAGAATACCTGCCATGGAGCGACCCACCTCCCTGACCTTCTGGCGCCTGTTACTCGCATTCACAGGCCTGCACACACTGCCGGCCTTGTTCCAGATCCGCAGCCTGGCTGACGAGCTTAGTTTTTCATTGGCTCAGCCCAGATGGTCTGCCCTGGTTGCGTTTATATCCTTGATTGGCATAGGCGCGTTTCTATTGCTGCTCCTAAGCTGGAGCCGTTTCCAATCCATGTTGCCCGGGGGTGATGCCCTGGAGAAAATAACAAAACTACCTAAAATCGTTGCCATTGGATTGCTCCTGCTTTCCCTTCCGGTCTTTAGCGGCGTTATGCTGCATCCATCTACCGGATTCTTGATTGGTGGTCAGGTATGGCTTCGTTTTCTTGCCTTTTGGTTGCTGTCGCTTGCCAGCATGTTCGCCATCAGGAATTTCGGCAAGCAGGTCGACTGGACCCTTTCCCTTGCCATTGCCCTGCTTCTGCAGGCTGTTTTCTTCACGATTGCGGCTTCTTTGTCACAGGTGTCCAACTACCCGTTTTTGCCGGGTTGGTCGGAATCAAGCCGGTATTATGATGCCTCGCTGTTGTTCGCCCAGCGCATCTACGCCATGAAAGTCCCCCTTGCGGCATTGCATCCCTCCCTGCACTTCTTACTGGCTGTTCCCTTCATCTTTCCTGGCCTGCCGCTTTGGGTTCATCGCCTCTGGCAGGCTGTTTTGTTCCTTGGCTTGAACGCGGGCACAGCGTTATGCCTGGCGCGGCGTCTGTCCATTCCAAGCCGATACATAAACTGGCTTTTTACAGCCTGGTGTTTTCTTTTTCTTCTCCAGGGACCTGTTTATATTCACCTGCTGGTGCCGGTGCTGATAATACTGGGCTTCGCTTCCCCGAAAAATCACTGGGGCACCCTGCTTGCGGTCATCCTGGCTTCCGTCTGGGCTGGGATCAGCCGCATCAACTGGTTACCGGTTCCGGGTTTGCTGGCTGCTGTTTTGTACCTTGTCGAAGTGCCGGTCGGGCGTGGTTCCAAACGCCTGTTGGCTTACCTGTGGAAACCGGTATCCTGTTTCCTTGTTGGAACATTGACCTCATTCATTAGCCAGTACCTGTATATCCTCTTGTCAGGCAACTCGGACCGGCAGGGTTTTTTCTCCAGCCTGACCTCTGACCTGCTCTGGTACCGCTTGTTGCCCAATGCGACCTACCCGCCTGGCATCCTTCTGGGCAGCCTCCTCGTCTCGCTGCCACTCCTTCTGCTCCTGTTCTGGATGATCCGAGGCAGCCTGAGATCCCTTCGTCCAGTAAGGTGGCTGGGCATAAGTGCAGTCTTGGGATTATTGTTCGCGGGCGGACTGGTGGTCAGCGTCAAGATCGGTGGCGGAGCCGACCTGCATAATATGGACGCCTTCTTTGTCCTTTTGCTCATCCTGGGTGGATATGGTCTCTTGGGTCGGGTCGCCCCGGATGAACCGGAAGCCAATAACACTTCTCTCAATAAAAAAATACCCTGGTCTCTGGCAGGATTTGCGCTCCTCGTGCCGCTCTGGTTCGCAGTTCAATCGGGAGAACCGGTGATCAGGCAGGATATGGCTCAAGCCAGCCAGGTTCTGCAGCAGGTCCAGGCACGCTCCCGGGAGGTCGTCCAGAATGGAGGTGAAGTTTTGTTCATCTCCCAGCGACATCTGCTGGCTTTCAACCTGGTCGAGGGTATCCCGCTGGTGCCGGATTACGAAAAGGACTTTCTGGTCGAAATGGTCATGTCTCACAATAAACCATACCTGGGACGCTTCTACCAGGACCTGCGGCAGGGCCGCTTTGGTTTGATTGTCGTTGACCCCCAGACGACCGCCCTGCTGGGATCCAGGTACCGGTTCGGAGAAGAGAACAACGCCTGGGTCTTGAAGGTGGCGATACCGCTTCTGTGTGCGTACACTCCTTTGGAAACATTCCCTGAAGTCAGGCTGCAGCTCCTGGTTCCCTGCCCGGACTGCAAGTCATGTCCTTGATTCGGGTATATCCATGTCGCTTGAAACAACAAAACGGACAGGCAGGTAGTATATGATGGCATTGACACTCCAGGAAGGCAGTCTTCTTCTCTTGCTGGGCAGCACCGCTTGCTGGATGGCTGGAGGCTGGATGATCGCCGTGCGCGGATTCAACCTGCGCCGCCGGGAACAGGCGATGGTCGGTATCAGCCTGGGTTTGGTGCTTTCTAGCTGGTGCGCCAACCTGCTGGCTCAATTCCTGCCTGCGCAGTACGCTTTTTTACTGGCATCCTTGGTCGTACTGGTCGTGGGTTTTGGACTTAACCTGCCATTATCGAAAAAACCATTCTTCAACAGGATATCACTCTCCCTGACCCAGTGGCTCATCCTGGGAGCCCTGGTCCTTCTTTTCAATTCCATCGGGCGCGGGCTGGCTATTTTTGACGACTACCAGAACCTCCCGACCGTCTCACGGATGGCAGCCGGTGATATCCCACCCCATTTCCCTCTCAACCCTGACCTGCGTTACGGCTATCACTACTTTCTCCTGCTTTTTGCCTCTGGCCTGATGCGTCTCGGGCAGATGTACCCCTGGAATGCCCTCGACCTGGCGCATGCCATCACCCTCGCCCTGGTATTAATGCTGGGTGCCTTATGGACAATGCGCCTGACCCGCAGCCGCCTGGCTGCCTTCCTTGCAGGTGTATTCATGGCTTTCAGCGGCGGGGCACGCTGGCTGCTGCTTTTATTCCCTCCGGGTATCTTGCAGGCAATTTCTGGGAAAATCACCTTGCTCGGGACGGGCGCCAGGAGCGGACCGGACCTGGCTTCGGCGCTTCTGCTGCCCTGGAAGACAGAGGGCGCCCCTCCTGTTGGGTTCCCGTTCGCCTTCTCGAACGGCATCAACATCCCCCTGTTCATGACCCATCACGGCATGGGTGTCATGGCTGTCTTGGTCGTCTTGCTTTTATTATTCACCTATGACCGCCGGCGTCACTGGTCGGGGGCAGTCATTACAACCATCCTGCTCGCCGCTTTGGCCCTGGCGAACGAGGTCTACTTTGGTCTGCTCGTGATGGGCTTTGTTTTCGTCCTTATCATCACCACAATTCGCCGTAGATCCATCCGCCTCCCCCGCACCTGCCTGCCCTGGATCATTATGCTCGGCTTGTCCGGTTTGCTATCCATCCTGCAGGGAGGCATGTTGACAGAGATCGTGCACGGCTGGGTCGAGCGCTGGCTTTCAGGCAGCAGTTCCACTTTTTTCGACGTCAGCTTCAAATTCGCCTGGCCCCCCTCTTTGATCTCCTCTCACCTAGGGATATTATCGTTCGGCAGCCTGGCGCAGTTCGTGGCAGCCGTGTTCGAGACCGGTCCGGTCATCCTTGCCCTGCCCCTGGTGCTCGTCTGGGGACTTAAAAGGCTGAAAAGCGAGGGATGGTTCGAGGCCGGTCTGGCTGGAGCGGGGCTTGCCAGCCTGGGGACAATTTTCATCCAGTACAGCGGCAGCGGCTCTATCTCCAGCACTGCCCGCCTGCTGGACGGTTTGCTCTTCGTGTGCAAGCTGTACAGCCTCCCGCTGCTCTGGATCTGGCTGCGCCGGCGGGGGGAAAGGATGAAGATCGCTGCCATTGCCCTGGGTTTGGCAGCCGTTTTCGGCGGTATTGTCCTCTTCGGCAGCGAGCTGACCGCCATCCAGAAGCCGGTCTATTCCACTTTCATCACTGAGATGGACGTCAACATGGAGCGAGACTATTGGGACCGGCTCAAGCCGGGCTCATTGATCTTTGACCCGCTCCCGTTCCGAGCGGTCACCATTTTTGGGCGCCCGACCAGGGCGTCCCTCAGCGGTTTCGAGCCTGACCCGGGGTGGGAGGCGGTGCTGCAGACGCCTGATCCCTACGAGCTGAATGCGATCGGTTTTAACTACATGTATTTCGATATCGCCTACTGGGAGAACCTGGCGCCGCATGCTCAATCCGGGCTGGAGGCTGCCTGTGTCAGGCTCATCCTGCAGTACGACGGCATCCGCAGCGAGCGTGACAACCGCCGGGATTTTAGGAGACTGCTTGATATCAGCGCCTGCCGGTAAATAGAACGTCCCGTAGGTTCTTTTACAGGTAGGTTGTCTATCAAACAACCCTGCGGGACGTTCTTGGAGAAGACCCGTGCACGTGACGTCTCGCACGTTCTATGTCGGTTGGGTTTCAATAAAAACTGCGGTATGTCATTCCATTAAACCCGGCGTAGGGTGACCTGGGCAAACATCGCCCAGTGAGGCATCCAGGGTGTCAGCAGCTTTTCAAGTGAGGACCAAAAGCCGTAGCTCCAGCCAGGCATGAGCGGTCTCAACGAAACGCCGCCCGATAGCAGGTAGCGGAACGGCATTTCCAACCGGATGGCTTCCAGCCTCCACTGCGGAAATACATCTTGAAATTCGGCTCCATCCCTCTCGAAAATGATCCAGGGTAGCGCCCCGTTCGCCCCCGAGAGGGGGCCGCTGGATGGAAACTCCCATGTGCCGGCGCCGGTGTCAAAGTTTTCTTCGTGCAAATGGGTGTACACGAACCGGGACCAGCCTGTAACCCATGGCTCGATCATCGTGACCACCCCGCCGCTTCTTACACACCTGGCAGCGTCTGCTAAAAAGCGCCGTACCTGCGGGATGTGGTGAAGCACGTTCGTAAAGAGGATTGCCCTCAGGGAGTTGTCGGTAAATGGAAGCCAGCGCCCATCCAGAATCAGGTCCACATGGGGGAGGTGAATTACTTCAGAAGTGACCACTTCCGGCTGAACCTTCTTGAGGAAACCGCCGCCGGAACCCAACTCCAGAACCGCCCCCGGACCAGGCGGTACCGCAGCCCACAACTCGTCATACCACGACCGGTAGATCTGTCGCAAAAAACCGTTATCAAGGATGATCTGCCGCCGAAGGCTGGTCAGCCTTGGGTCATTGAGATCCACCCCGCGCAGACGTGGATGTGCCAGCAGTTTGCGTAACAGGTCTCCGGTTAAGGACATAATGCTGGAGGTCTACGAGATTGCGTCATACCAGGGATCGGGGTATCTGCCCATTTAGCCACTCGGCTTTCGCTTCCCAACCACTTTTGCCGGTACGCCCCCCACGATCCGATAATCATCCACATCACGGGTGACAACCGCCCCGGCGCCCACCACCACCCCGCGGCCGATATTAACACCATCCCGGATGACAGCATGAGAACCGATCCAGACATCATCCTGAATGGTGACAGGAGCCAAGACATGGTCCAAAGAATTCATCGGCACTCCCACCTGTTGGTGATCGTGATGCGAGGAGACGATCACGGCATACGGACCGACCATCACATTGTCCCCGATCGTGATCCCGCCGCGCCCATCCAGGTGCGCGCCGGTGTTTATCGAAAAGTTCCTGCCAATGCATATACCGTAGGTATGGGTGAAATACACCCCTGGATAGATCAGTGGAAAAGATCTAATTTCTTTGAGCAATAACCGGAAAACCAGCCACCGAAAAGCCATGCCTGCCATTCCTGGCCACGAACGGCACAACCAGCCCAGGTATTCCTCCGCCAGGAGGTGAAACAAGTTGCTGCCGTAGCGTCTGCGAAAGCGGTTGATGCGATCCATGATCCCTTTTCCGGAAAAAGGTGCTTTTTGACAGAATAATGGTGGAACCCGTTAAATTATATCAGCCTGACCATGTATATGAGCAAATTAATACCCAAACTTTAATGGAATCGCCTCGGAAATAAGGAGAATCGAACGTGACGTAATGCATTCAGTTTGGTTGACGACTCACCCCGATTCATGGTATTATCCAACAACGAATAACCAGCCGTGTGGCTGGTCATTAGATTATAGCCAAGGAGAAGCTTATCAGCGCCAACGATTTTCGAGTAAATGAGACCATTCGAGTTCCCGAGGTCCGCCTGATCGGACCCACGGGAGAGAACGTAGGGGTTGTGCCAATCAGGGACGCCCTGAAGATTGCCCATGAAGCAGAGCTCGACTTGGTGGAGGTTTCCCCCAATGCTGAACCCCCCGTCTGCCGTGTGATGGACTTCGGCAAGTTCATTTACGAACGAACCAAGAAGGAACGGGAAGCGCGCAGACAGCAAACCAAGATCGAAACCAAGGAGATCCGTCTCCGTCCAAAAACGAACGAACACCATCGTGGGTTTAAAGTCAAGGATGCCCGCCGCTGGCTGCAAAGCGGTATGAAGGTGAAGGTCACCATCCGCTTCCGTGGCCGGGAAATGGATTACCCTGAACTTGCGCTCGAAGATCTAAAAGAAATCGCCCAGGAACTTTCTGATATAAGCACTGTCGAGCAACCACCACAGATGGAAGGCCGAACCATGTTGGTGATACTGGCTCCCGGCAAACCCAAGGTGGTAAAAGAGAAGGCGGCGACTGAAGTAGTATCGGAAAAGGCAAAGACCGAAGTAAGCGTTGAATGACAAGGTCTCCAAGGAATAGCAAACATCCGCGGGAGATCGTCCAGACCCGCGGTATTTTTATCTGAAAGGAGTAATGACAGTGCCTCGTAAGCAAAAAGCTGGCAAGATCAAATTAAAGACCCACAAGGCAACCTCGAAGCGGTTCCGCCTGACCGGGTCAGGCAAGCTGATGCGTACCAAGGGTGGCAAGAGCCATCTTCGCCGCCGCAGGTCAAAGCGCACAAAAGCGTTGTTAACAGAGATGGTTCCGGTTGAAGGGAGCGCGATTATCAAGCGCATCCATCGCCTGGCACCTAATATGGACAAGTAACTTTCGCAGAGGGAGTTTCCTGGTCAATCGTATCCAATCATTATTTGCGGCTGCTGGGTGTACACAACTGACATGACCTGCCGACGCCCAGGGGTTCGCAGGAGGTAAAGGAATGGCTCGTGTAAAAAGTGGCCCTTACGGTTACAGACGCCATAAAAGGGTCTTAAAGTTCACCAAAGGTCAGCGCGGCACAAAACATCTGCTTTTCCGGCGTGCCAATGAAGCCATGCTGAAGAGCATGTGGTATTCCTACCGGGATCGCCGGGTACGCAAGCGTGATCTACGCAAGCTGTGGATCGCCCGCATCAATGCTGCGGCACGGCTCAATGGCCTGACTTACAGCAACCTGGTGTTTTTGCTAAAAAAAGCAAATATTAACCTGAACCGGAAAATGCTGGCGGACTTGGCAGTGCGTGATCCGCAGGCATTTGCTGCGGTTGTGGCAAAAGCCAACAGTAATTGAAGAGGATAATTGTGAAATCCCTGGAGGGGCGGCCGTCTGGTCGCCCCTCCAACGTTTAATGGGATAAAATATCATTGCCATGGGTTCCCTGCTGGTCGAGCATACCTTCCTATCTAGTCAGAAAATTCAAATCGTTAAAGGCGATATCACCATCGAGAGCGTGGATGCCATTGTTAACGCCGCAAATTCCCATCTGCAGCATGGCGGAGGGGTCGCCGGTGCCATTTCACGCCGCGGCGGACCGCTGATCCAGCAAGAAAGCGATGCCTGGGTTCGGGAACATGGTTCTGTATCGCACTCCGAGCCGGCGGTCACCTCAGGAGGGGAGCTGCCCTGTCGTTATGTCATACACGCAGTCGGCCCTGTCTGGGGGGAGGGTGACGAGGATGCCAAACTGACCAGCGCGGTGATCGGTTCACTCCTTACCGCCGAACGGCTCAGTCTAACCTCCATCGCGCTGCCTGCGATCTCGACTGGAATCTTCAGATTCCCCGTGGAACGCGCCGCGAACCTGATCTTGGATGCGATCGAGGGATATTTCAATGAATACCCATCATCCGCTATCAACCTGGTAAGGTTGATTCTGTATGACCAACATACACTGGACACCTTCCTAAAAGTCTGGAACGAGCGAAGCTGGATCTTGTGATCACATCGGCTCAAAATCCCAAACTAAAACTCATTCGAACCCTGCAGGGAGGCCGCAAAGGACGTCATGAGCATGGCGCCTTTGTGGTGGATGGTATCCGCTTGATTGAAGAAGCCCTGCGGTCGGATTGGCCCTTTCGCTTCGTGCTGACAAGCGATAGCCTCAATAATCGCGGGCAGGCCCTCGCGGCACAACTCAAAGCCAAAGGTGTAGAGGTTGAACCTGTCTCGGAACAGTTGATGAAATCCATCAGCGAGACGGAGACCCCCCAGGGGGTGCTGGCAGTGCTTGAGCAGCGTGCTTTTCCCCTCCCTGCGCACCTTGACTTTCTGCTCATCCTGGACTCCATCCACGATCCCGGCAACCTGGGGACGCTTATCAGAACCGCGGCCGCTGCAGGTGTCCAGGCGGTTTTCCTGTCACCGGAAACCACCGATGCCTTTGCTCCCAAGGTCGTACGTTCCGGCATGGGAGCTCACTTCCGCCTGCCTCTCCTCTCCATGAGTTGGGACGAGATCAAGAGATCGACAAACGATCTGCACATCTTCCTGGCAGATATGTATGGCGAGGTTCCCTGCTGGCAGGCTGATCTCCGCAAACCACTGGCACTCATTATCGGGGGGGAAGCGCAAGGAGTCACCGCACAAGCGAACAGGTTGGCGGATCAGACCATCAAGATTCCCATGCCCGGAGAGGTTGAGTCGCTCAACGCTGGTGTGGCAGGGTCGATATTGATGTTTGAAGTCATCCGGCAAAGACGATGAAGATCCGCTCGATCACATATTTTTTCAATCCGGGCTGGCCGCTTGATGAAAGCAAGATCCAGGCGGCTGGTGCCTTTCTTGCCAAGGCAAAACCGGCTATTATGGCTGCCGGCTATGAGGTCCAGACCACGCGGCTGGCAACGATACCATTCCCTCTACTGATCGGTGTGGATAAGCTCTCTGAAACACCGAAACTGGCTGAGGCGATGAAAGCCGCTCTGCCAGCGGCAGGGGTGGATTATGCCGCCCTGGGCCCAGCCCTGATTGAGGTCCCGGAAAGTTATCAGGTCATCCCCGAAGCCATTGCTGCATCGCAGAATATCTTTTTTTCAGGTGAGATGGCATCCGTGGAGAAGGGTATTTCATTGAAAGCGGTGAAAGCCTGTGCGGAGGTGATCGTTCACTGCAGCACCATTATGCCTGACGGGTTTGCCAACCTGCGCTTTGCTGCACTGGCAAATGTTGGACCTGGGGCAGCCTTCTTTCCAGCGGCTTACCATGCTGGAGATGAACCAGCCTTTGCCATCGCAACCGAAGCAGCCGACCTGGCGGTGGCAGCGTTCGAAAATGCAAAGACCATAGACGAAGGGCAAAAGGAGCTGATCACTTCCCTGGAAAGCAATGCCAGGAAACTGGTCTCTATCGCTGAGTCGCTGGAACACAGGTTCGCGGTCAAATTCAGCGGGATCGACTTCTCCCTGGCTCCTTTCCCAGAAGAAAGCCTGTCCCTTGGCACAGCAGTTGAACGGATGGGTGTCCCAAAGGTTGGTTTACATGGCTCCTTGGCTGCAGCAGCCATCCTTGCAGGAGCAGTTGAGCGGTCAGATTTCCCCCACGCAGGTTTTAGCGGATTCATGCAGCCCATCCTAGAGGATGCTGTGCTGGCGCAGCGCGCTGGTGAGGGTGTCCTGACAATCAAAGACATGCTGCTCTACTCGGCTGTAAGCGGTACTGGCCTGGATACTGTACCGCTGCCCGGAGATGTGACCAGTGAACAGATCGGTGCATTGCTGCTCGATCTTGCGGCTTTAGCCCTGCGTTTGGATAAACCGCTCACCGCCCGTTTGATGCCTTTACCCGGGAAAAACGCTGGCGATCCAACCAGTTTCGATTTCGCTTACTTTGCCAACAGCCGCGTCATGTCGCTGGAAGCCATGGCGCTGAAATCACCTTTTTCTGGTGAGGAAACCTTCTGGTTGAAGCCTCATCATTATTAACGGTACAACAGGGATGGTTTATCGGTCATCGCTGCCTCATTCACATTGCCTGTGCTTCAACACTATTCTCTTCAGCCCCCAGGCATAGGCTCTACCTATGGGCGTTAGAGAGACAGTTATATCATATAGAGTATAATTATTTCGCAGTAGGGGGCTGCAACCATTCTATTCCAGAGGTGCCTATGGATTCTCCCAAGCATGCATATTTTCAAGGCAAGATAGTACCCTATTCGGAGGCGAAAATTGGTGTCGCCACCCACGCCCTCAACTACGGGACTGCTGTATTTGGTGGTATACGCGCTTATTGGAATGAAGAGAAGAAAAAACTCTTCGTTTTTCGTCCCCTGGACCACTACCGGCGTTTGCTTCTTTCCGCCCGGATGATGTGTATGGAAGTCCAACAGGATGAAGAAAGCCTGACCCAGATCACTCTTGATCTTCTACGCGTGGAAGGTTACCAACGCAATGTGTACATCCGTCCTCTCATCTTCAAGGCGACAGAAGGTATTGGCGTCCGTCTGCACGACCTGACCGATGAATTGACCATCTATGTTGTCCCTTTTGAAAAATATATTAAGAATGACACCAGTGCGCACGTTACGATTTCATCGTGGCGTCGTATCGATGATAATATGATCCCGGCACGCGGGAAGGTGAGCGGGGCGTACGTCAATTCCGCGCTCATCAAGACCGATGCGGCACGCTCAGGCTTTGATGAGGCATTGGTCCTGGACCAGAACGGTCATGTCTCAGAGGGCAGTGCCATGAATATCTTTATGCTGCGTAACGGTGAGCTGGTCACTCCACCAGTGACCGACAATATTCTGGAGGGGATTACGCGCCGTTCGATCATCGAGCTGGCGAAGCATGAATTAGATATTCCAGTAATAGAACGCTCCATAGATCGGACTGAGGTATTCATCTGTGATGAGTTTTTCTTAACCGGTACTGCAGCCCAGATCACTGCAGTAACCAGGGTCGATCACCGTCCGATCGGCAGTGGTGAAATGGGGCCGATTACAACCAGGTTCCGCCTTTTGTTCGAAGATATCCTGCTGGCTAAGAACCAAAAATATAAGCACTGGAATGTTGAAGTGTGAAGATAATAAAAGAGAAGCCCAATCTCCATGGAGACGGGCTTTTCTTTATGTAATTTCTGAATGATCATCCCCATTCAAGCAAGGTAACGCTCTCGAGGATCGAATCCGGGGCAGGTATTTTTATTTCCCGGTTTGATCTCAGCGTGATTTCGTAAAGCGGATCAATATCAGGTTTTTTTGACAATCCTCGTATGTACTAAAATATATTTTTTCCGAAAGTGGCAGGCTTGCCAGGTCCTGTAATATGATCCAGAGTGTATTCATGGATGCAACCGGGCGGTCTCCCAGGTAAAATTCGAAACCCGATTTACCATAGTCAGGACTTACACCAGTTACGGTGGTCAGATCGATATTTTTTCCTCCCAGGCTGCCACCAATATGGACAACAATCCCCAAAACGGGACTTTTATTCAAATCCTCAGCCGTTCCGCCGACGCCCAGCCAGCTGCACCCAGATTCGGGGTGGATAATGGTACTTTCGATCGGGTTAACCTTTGCTGTATAAGGCATACCTGTCGGCTTTGGGGTTGTTGAGGGAAAAGGTGTCTTTGGGGGTGGGAAGATCGAGAAAGGCGTCGTTGTATTTTCCGACGTCCAGGTTGGTCGCGGGGTTAAACTGGGTGTAACCTGGATCGTTGGTGTTTGCGTCCAGGTGGGTTCCAGCTGTATCGGGGTAATTGTCCCGGTCGGGATAATGAACGGCACCACAGGGGTGAACGGCGGAAGGGGGTTGAGAGGCGAATATGGGTTTATAAACACATACAGGAAATAAGCCGCCAGGCATAAAGCAAAGATCAAGACGACTATTGAAAGAATATCCCAGATTGCAATTTTTGAGCGGCCATGAGGCACTTTAACCGGCTGTTCGGAATTGTCATAGTTATCCATCTCGATCTCTCCGCTTAATGGTATCTGATAAACTATTGGGCACCAGGTATGGTTTTTAATGTTGTGATTACAACGACAGAACAATCATGCTCTGTAGGCGCTTTTGGCGCAACCAGTCCCTAAGTGCCAGGTTTTGCAAGGTCAGGCGCGCATCGGGTGATAGCGGGTGCTGAGGGTCGCTTTCGAGAACTTTTATTATATGGTAACCTACATCCGTAACAATCACATCGCTGATCTGTCCAGGCTGCAAGGAAAAAGCGACTTCCTCGATCCTGGGTTCGAGAAGGTAACCTTGAGGGAACCATCCCAGGTCTCCCCGCGTTAGCGGGTCATACATGGATGCCAGCGCCTCGAATTCTGCACCTGATTGTATTTGCTCCAGTACTTTGTGCGCTTTATCTTCATTATAGAGCAGAATTTGCTGTACGTGTACCTGGGCTATGGTCATGGGTACCTCAGCAATGACTTGATCACGCATCCAGGCAGCAGCGATGGCCCGGCGAAGCGTTTCGCGGAAGGTATCGGACGTATACCCATGGGCTGATTGCCAGGCAGCCAGGGCATCCACACCTCCAACTTTTTCTGTGAGCGCATCCAAACGGAGTTGCAGCACAGCATCATTCACTTCGAACCCGGCTACCCGCGCTCCCTGGGCGAGGAGCATTTGATCTATCAGGTCATTGATTACCCGCTGGCTCGCTTCCTCGGGGGTAACACCGTTCCCGAGAGCTGTTTGGGCTGCCTGGAATCTATCCAGTTCAGCCTGATACTCCGTTACCGTGATCCCTTCGTTATTTACGATTGCTGCCATGGGTACCGGCGTCTGGGTAGGAGGGGCTGGCGTGAGAGATGGGAATATTTGGGTTGGAGCGATCGTCGGACTAAAAATCGTCCCACATGCGGTCAGCCCTAGGAATATAGGCAGGAACTGGGGTATATACCGGCGCGGGAGAGATGTCAGGGATGTGCACATCGCCAGGATTATACCTGTATCTGCGTAAAGTAAACACCCGGCTTCTCAAAGAAACCGGGTGTTGGTACGGGTAATATTTTTTTTAATACTCTGGCATCGGAGGCGGTGCCGGTTTTTCTTTCTCCGGAACATCAGTGACCAGACATTCAGTGGTCAGGATCATGGCGGCGATGGAGGCAGCATTCTCGAGGGCTCCACGAACGACCTTGAGCGGGTCGATGATGCCAGCTTTTAACATATTGCCGTATTCACCGGTGATGACGTCGTATCCGATGTTCTTATCGGCTTTTTCTTTGGCAATGCGGCGAATGTTCTCGATTATCACTGCACCGTCCTGGCCGGCATTCTCAGTCAGCTTGCGAATAGGATATTCGAGGGCTTTGCGCACGATGGCAACGCCGATAGCCTCATCTTCTCCGGTCATCTTCACCTTATCCAGGGCGGAGATGGCATTAATGAAGGTGATCTCGCCACCAGGGACAATGCCTTCTTCAATCGCGGCACGTGTGGCAGAAAGGGCATCTTCAACGCGATGCTTTTTCTCTTTCAGCTCGGTCTCGGTCGCCGCGCCGACGCGGATGACAGCTACACCACCGGAGAGTTTTGCCAGGCGCTCCTGGAGTTTCTCCTTGTCATAGTCGCTGGTGCTCTTGTCGATCTCGACACGGATCTGGTCGATGCGCCCCTTGATGGCAGCCGCATCACCTTTCCCACCAACGATAGTCGTGTTGTCTTTATCCGCAACAACTTTCTCGGTTTTACCCAGGTCCTGGATGGTTACAGTCTCCAGTTTGCGGCCCATCTCCTCGGAAATGACCTGCCCACCGGTCAGGGCTGCGATATCCTGCATCATGGCTTTTCGGCGGTCACCAAAGCCCGGGGCTTTGACCGCCAGTACGTTCAGCATACCGCGTAATTTGTTCAAGACGAGGGTTGCCAGGGCTTCGCCGTCTATGTCCTCGGCGATGATGACCAGCTCGCGCTTGCCGACCTGGACCAGTTTTTCAAGAATGGGAACGATATCTTGAGCCGCGGAGATCTTCTTCTCATGGATCAGGATGTAGGGTTCCTCGATCACCGCTTCCATGTGCTCGACATCGGTGATGAAGTAAGGCGAGATGTAACCACGATCAAACTGCATTCCTTCGACGTATTCAGTCTCGAACTGCAGCGACTTGGACTCTTCAACTGTAATAACGCCGTCTTTTCCGACCTTGTCCATTACATCAGCGATCAGGTTGCCGATCTCGGGGTCAGCGGCAGAGTTGGTCGCCACTGAAGCGATCTCCTCTTTGGTTTCAATCTTCTGCGACATCTTGCGCAGTGCTTCGACGACAGTGTCGGTTGCCTGCTCGATACCCAGCTTCAGACGCATCGGGTTGGAGCCGGCGGCCAGGTTCTTCAAGCCTTCAGTCACGATGGCATGCGCCAGTACGGTCGAAGTAGTGGTTCCATCACCAGCGATATCATTGGTCTTGGTCGCGGCTTCTTTGAGCAACTGGGCGCCTATATTCTCAAATGGATCTTGCAGTTCGATCTCTTTCGCCACCGTGACACCATCGTGAGTGATGGTGGGTGAACCGAATTTGCGGTCTAAGGCTACGTTGCGTCCCTTAGGACCGAGGGTTGTCGCCACAGCAGTTGCGACAATATCTATGCCGTTCTTTAGACGACGGCGGGCGTCTTCAGAGAATACTAGTTGTTTGGCTGCCATAGTTCATTTCCTCCAGATAAAAATTTATTTCCCTTCAACAATGGCGAGCAGGTCGCTATCGCGCAAGATAAGCAGTTTCTTGCCGTCTAGTTTGAACTCTGTTCCAGAATACTTTGCGAACAGAACCTTGTCGCCGGTTTTGACATCCATGGGGATGCGATTCCCTTTTTCATCGCGTTCACCGGGTCCAGTGGACAGGACGAAACCCTGCTGGGGTTTTTCCTTCGCGGTCTCAGGAAGTACGATCCCGCCAGCAGTGACTTCTTCCTGTTCGATTGGCTCAACCACGATGCGGTTACCAAGGGGTTTGAGAGAGATGGTCATATATGCCTCCTGAATAAAAAAATCTACACGTGGATTTAGCAGTCGAACACATAGAGTGCTAAAGTGTATCTATATGATACTTGCCTATAGAATACATGTCAAGGGGAGTAATCGGGTTTTAATGAAATTCTGATATTGTGCTATTTCAATCCCGGGGATGCTACCAGCGACAGGCAAATCTGCTCACCAGCCTGGACGATACCGATAATATCCCGATCTCCCCCATATGCGGCACGAACTTCTGAGAGTACTGCCAACGCCTCCGAACAATAATTCTGCTTCGGACGGCTTAAGGCTGCCAGCACTGAGCCATAGGTATAGTAGTAGACGACGGTATTGGCAGATAGAGCCAACCCTTCCACCTGAACGCCCGGGTCTCCCTCGGCACAGCCGCCGCGAACTTCACATGATTCAGCTGGAGTACAACCGCGAACGGCACATTTAAGGGCTGGGATCGAGCCTTCATAGTTGCGCGATTTGAAATAAACGATCCCCAACTGACCGTAGATGTCCGCATTGGCTGGATCCAGCTCCATTGCTTTTTCCACATTGCGGGCTGCTATAAAGAATTCTCCCATTTGTGAATAGGTCTTGGCAATTGACAGATAAGGGATTGGGTCACGGATCTCCAACTGGTCATTCAGTCGTACCGCTTT
>Ga0315296_10002002_pt1 | contig 17573 bp, 13 predicted proteins | sample YL17G14_18_MG_FD_203921 | JGI IMG/M metagenome (GOLD analysis project Ga0315296, IMG submission 203921) | Sediment microbial communities from Yellowstone Lake, YNP, Wyoming, USA - YL17G14_18 | ecosystem: Environmental > Aquatic > Freshwater > Lake > Sediment | place: USA: Wyoming | collected... | reverse complement strand
CCCCGAACGACCCACTGAAGGTCGTCATCGTCCGGGACATGTGGCTGACCGGCTTCGATGTTCCCTGTCTGCACACGATGTACGTGGACAAGCCGATGCGCGGACACGGGCTGATGCAGGCCATCGCACGGGTCAACCGCGTCTTCCGCGACAAGCCGGGCGGGCTGGTGGTGGACTATCTCGGCCTGGCCTACGAGCTCAAGAAGGCCCTTCGGGACTACACAGGCGGCGGCGGCCGCGGCGATGGGGTGGTTGATCAGGACGAAGCGGTGGCGGTCATGTGCGAGAAGCACGAGATCTGCGTCGGGATGTTTCACGGGTTTGACTATACAGGGTTCGCCACGGGCACGGCCACGCAACGCCTCTCTCTGCTCCCGCCGGCGCAGGAGCACATCCTCTCCCAAGAAGGCGGCAAGGATCGGTTCCTGAGCGCCGTGCGCGAGTTATCGCTGGCCTTCGCACTCGCCGTGCCACGTGATGAGGCACTGGCAATACGGAACGACGTGGGCTTCCTCCAAGCGGTGCGCGCGGGCCTGATCAAGACTGGGGGCGGCACCGGCAAGAGCCAGGAGGAAATCGAGCACGCGGTCAAACAGATCGTCTCTCGCGCCGTGGTCTCGGAGGGGGTCATAGACATCTACTCCGCGGCTGGGCTGAAGCGGCCAGACATCTCGATCCTCTCGGACGAGTTCCTGGCTGAAGTGCGCGAGATGCCGCAGCGGAACCTCGCCATCGAGGTTCTGCGGAAGCTCCTGAACGACGAATTGAGGGCCTACTCCCGCCGGAACCTGGTGCAGTCGCGGTCGTTCGCTGAAATGCTGGAGCGGGCCATCCGCGCCTACCAGAATCGCACCATAGAGGCGGTGGAGGTCATCCAGGAGTTGATTGAACTCGCCAAGCAAGTACGCGAGGTTCACTCGCGCGGCGACCGGCTGGGCCTGACTGACGACGAAGTCGCGTTCTATGATGCGCTCGGTGTGAATGACAGCGCGGTCCGGGTTCTCGGGGACGAGACCCTGCGGAAGATCGCCGAGGACCTCACCCGCCAAGTACGCGCCAGTGTGACCATCGATTGGACGGTGAAGGAGAGCGTTCGCGCCGACATCCGCCGCCGGGTGAAACGCATCCTGCGCAAGTACGGCTATCCGCCGGACAAGCAGGAGAAGGCGACTCAGACCGTGCTAGAGCAGGCGGAACTGCTGTGCGCAGAGTGGGGCGGGTGATCCCTGTCGCAGCAGGCGTTGCGTGAAGCATCGCCCAGACCCCACAGCGGAATCCATGCTTGTGGCCCGAGACATACCGGCAACCAGACAAGGAACTCCTGCTCCGGCCTGAGATTAGCACGGACCAGGCGGCAGCCTGATGCCGGCAAGGGGAGCGTCACATGCCTGAACGAAGCGCACAACTGGTCTGCCAGCATCTTGAGAACGTCTCGCGCGATGTTCTGCAGCATTACTCGGAAATCATCCGCGCCTTTGTCCGTGGTCGTCACGGGATATATGCGCTCTATCGAAAAAATCGCCTCTACTATGTAGGCCTTGCCACTAACCTCCGTGCTCGCCTCAACCAGCACTTGCGCGACCGCCACGCCAAGACGTGGGACCACTTCAGCCTGTATCTCACGGTGGGGCACCAGCACCTAAGGGAGATAGAATCCCTGCTCGTGAGAATAAGCGGTCCTCGCGGCAATCGGGTCAAGCCCAAGTTCGTCCGCTCTCAGAACCTGCATCCAGGCCTCCGCCGCCAGGTGAGCGAGTGTAAGCGAAGGGAACTGGACGACTTGTTTCCCGGCGCGTCCCGTTCGCAGGCAAAGCCGGCGACGAGGAAAAAGTCGAAATCGACCGACGCGGAAGGTCGCGAGCCAGCTTTGGCACCATACGTAACGAAGGGCTTCCCCATCAGGTTCAAGTTCAAGGGAAAGTTGCATAAGGCCCGGGTCCGGGCTGACGGCACGATCAGCTACAACGGCCATGTGTTTCCCTCGCCGTCTGCTGCGGCCCAGGCAGTCACGAACAAGGCATCGAATGGCTGGACGGCCTGGCAGTACGAAAGAGCGCCTGGGGATTGGGTGCCATTAGCCGAACTCAGGAAATGAGGCGCTGCTGACCGGTCTCTCGCCGATAGGAGACAAGGCCATGATGCCCACTTATCTGACGCACGATGACCTTCTCAAAGGCTGCCGTGAGTTCGAGCGGCATGAGCATCGCGACGCCATGTACCGGGTCGCGCAGCATCTCATCAAGGAGTTCTGGCCCCGCCCGGAAGACGTCGCAGACGCGCTCGGCGTTCTGTTGCTTACTTGGAACCAAGCGTTCTACCGCTATGGCCCGTTTGACTTCGCCGCCCTTCAGGCGTTCCTCAATGCGCGCAAGACCGAATTGGATCGTCTCAGGCAGAGGGACATCCTGACCTTCGCCGCGGCCGACGAAGTCCTCGTGGATGCGCTGTTTCGGGAATGCCTCGATGCCTTGCAGATCGTCCCGCCAAGCCGCCTGGCTGGTCGTAGGAGCCCGGTCGCGGCCTCGAAGGCCCTTCACCTCATCTCCCCCGATTTCATGCCCCTGTGGGATGACAGGATCGCCAAGGGCTATGGGTGTTCCTGGGGATCGCCTGATCATGGGCCTGCCGCCTATGTCGCTTTCATGGGAAAGACCAGGGGCATCGTGGAAAGCCTTTCAGCCCAGGTGCCTCTGCCTGATCTTCTTGCCGACCTTTGCGGCCAAGCGAGGTTCCCGAAGTCCCTCCTCAAGTTCCTGGACGAGTACAACTACGCCAAGTTCACCCAGGGCTGGGTTTAGCGCGAAACGGCCAAGACAACGAGTTCCCACGCTGCTCGGCGCCCGAGGAACTGACGGGCCGCAGGGACGCGGTCCTGCCGCGCCGAAGAGCACTTCCGATTCCGACCCTGGTGGCCAAGTGCGAGCACCATCGCAACCTCGCGCGGACGGAACGGGATGCAAGAGCAGGGACACCGGAACTGTACCTTGATTCACCCCCGGATCTGTCTCACTCTCGCTGACGCTCGATCGTGTGGGGCACCCTGAGAGTGTTAAGGAGGACCTACCATGCCGTCGAGGCACATGCTTGTACCAACCAGCATCGTGACGTTCGACACAGCTCCAGCAGTTGGGGCGACCGGAAGTCAGCCCATACAGCAGGATGAGATCTTCCTTCTCTACTCCAAGGGCTTTGAGGAGGGCAGAGCTAGGGGGATCAACCGCGACGGAATCGGGTCACCCTGGATGTGGGACGAGGATGGCGGACTGAGGCTCACTGATCCCGAAGCGCAGCGACGGGGCTCTTGGCTGATTGACCGAGATCTCGCCCTCGCGCTGGAAAAGGAGGCGATAGAGAGGAAAAGGGGCAGACCAGCGGTATTGGACTGGATTCGAGGGGAAACCGGGAGAGACCCAGGTGAAGTGCTGGATGAGTGGGTGAAGGAACTGGGTTCAACGCCGGACTACCCTTCAGAGTTTGAGAGAGTCTACGGGCCAAAGGGCTACAGAATCGTGGGCATGCAAGGTTGCGGTAATCTGACCATGAACAGCTGGTTCGTGGGCTTCGTGAACTCAGACTTCACCGAGAACCAGCCGACGTTCATTCACCGCAGAGAAGAGCCTTTCGAGACAAGACAGTATACGTGCCTCGTAAAAGCCAAAGGAGACAAGAGGCTGAGCATCGATTTGCTCAGGTTCGGTATTCACAGGAGGAGGGTCTTCAGAACGCGCGAGGGCCGCGAAGAAGACATCACTGACAAGACCGAGTTTGCGGTGTTTGGCCAGCAGCTCGTGAGAGGCGGGCAGCCCGTGGATTTCCGGAACATAGTCACGCAATTTGAGGATATCCGACACCTGTTCAAGCTGCCAAACATTGATCCCGATGTGGACCTTCACGGTGCGCGACAAGGCAAGAGGCCGCGGATGCTGTTTGGAGAGGATCGAGTTGACGACGTCTGGTTTGGGGAACGAGAAATGACCGCACATGGAAAAGAGGACCTGCTAAGGCATGCCCTTACGGAACCCATACTGCTTGACAGGCAGTTCGAAACCATGGGGGCGGGGTGGGATCTTGTTCGGGCGGCTTTCGCGGCTCCTACAGGTGGAGGCTATCGGGAACTCAGCGACGACGCGGCCCTGTATCCGCCGAGGTCTAGGGGGGAGTGGCGTCAGTACTCGGAGATGATGGTGGAGATATACCTGCAGAGAAACGTGTACGCGTACACGATGCTTGGATTGGACGAGGCGGGAAATGTCATCGCTTCTGCGGCCGGAGGGCTTGCTGGACGGGTGGGTCAGACTCTAGAAGGGATGGCTCAAAACATGATCACTGCAGGCGCACGAGACGTCCTCCTGATTGACGAGGGAAATGACGTATTCCAGAGGTTAGAGCAGAGGTACACGGTTGAGCCACGGAGAGGACGGATACGAGCGGTTTTCATGTTCGGGCAGAAAGCTACTGGCCCTTCAAGAGAGGAGCCGCCAGCCCCGCAGACGAGGGCATGAGCCGGTTTCCCTGTGCTACCGGGTGCTAGTTTTCCTCCGTTAGAACGGGGATTGCGCCGGAAAGCGAACGGCCATTTCCACGTTTCCGAACGGAGCCGTCGGAGCGCAGCGACGCTCGTGCAAGTTCAGCAGTAGCCCGTGTCAGCCGAGTGAATCACATCCCGTTTCGGGTTGGGTATTGTAGACGGAGATCGAGTGCACCGGTGGCTTTACGCACTGGGGGTGCCCGCATGCAGGTCCGCACTGTCCGGGTCTGCATGTGGCACGCGAGAGGAGTGCTATAATGGCAGAAAATGGCGAGCTGGTGGAAGCATGGGTTAACCCGCTGCTCTTCATATCCCTCGACCCGCTGCTCCAGAAAGCTACGGGCAAGACCGGACAGGTGGACGCGACCGCGCTCCTTTCTGACCTGACGCGGAACCGTGCCGTCGGCCCGGTGTCAGAGATTTCGGGCCGCTACAACGAGATCAGCAAGTTCGACCACCTGCTCCCGATCGTGCCGGCTGATGACCTGATTCTAACGAAGATTGTGTGGCCTTTACGCTCCGCGAAACAGGCTTATGTGCTGGGAGACAACCTCGGTTGCATAGCACTCTCCGGTTTCACCGGCGAAATGGTGGCCAGTCTGACGTTTCAGTTCCTTGGACTCCGGCTCGGGCAGACGCCGATGACCCCGAAGTTAGAGGAGCAGCTCTTTGGCGGCACCTTCGAGAGGCTCAGCCAGTCCCGGCGTGTCGATATCCTGCACGCGCTCGGGGCATGGACTGACGATCAGATGAAGAAGGCAGGTGAGTTGGCGAAGATCCGCAACAAGTATCTGCACCGGCTTTCAGCGGACGTGAACCGTATGGAACTGGAAGCGGAGCTAGCCTACCGGCTCGCTATCGAGCTCGCTGCGGGGGCCGTCGGTTTTCGGATTGGCGATAAGGGGACGGTTGTCGTGGAAAAGAAGCTCCGTCGCTACCTCAACAAGAGCAAGGAATCTCGCAGCTAGGGCGGCCCCTCGTCGGCGTCCGACGCCATGCGCAATGATTACGTCGGACCCATAGTTAGCCCCAATTCTGCCTAGCCCACCGACGCCGCATGACGACGGTCACAGCCTGGGCCCATAACCAGGGTTCTGTCTCCTGCAACAGAACCGGTGTTACGGGACTCACGACACCGCCGCTAGCGCCCCGGACCAGGTGCCCGGAATGGCCTGTGCCTAATCACGTCGGCCGCAGGGAAGCGATCCTGGCGCGGCGAAAAGCGCTGCAGATTCGGACCCTGGTAGCCAGGCGTGAGCGGTATCGAAAGCAGCGCCAGACCAATCAAGATGCGGGGGCAGGGACACCCGGAGTGCACCTTAATTCATCCCCTGATTTGCTCCAAGATCGCTGAAGCTCCACATCATGCCTATTGACAAAGCCCTGCTTGGCGAAAGGCTGCGTTCGGAAATCCGCCGCTGCGGACTGACCGTGCTCGAGGTCGCTCACCGCGTGCCGGTATCGCCTCAGGCCCTGCATGCGTACTTCCGGGGCGCCAAGACGCCCGCCCTCGCCACCTTGGTGCGCATCGCTGAGGTGCTTGGCGTGCCTGTCGGCCGTCTGCTTGAAGGACAGCCTGAGTCAGTGCGCTCGGAAGCCGCGCAGACCCAGATTGACCGCGCGCTGCATCAAATCCGCCTCGAGCGCGGCGAATCAAGCGAGGGCGTAACCGATCTGCCCGTGCTCGGCCACATCCGCGCCGGCGCCTTGTCCGAAATCGAACAGCGCGATGAGGGCGTGCTGCGTCTGCCCGAGGCCTTCGCCGAGCACGCGGACTACGCCCTGCGCATCGAGGGCGATTCGATGGAGCCGACGTTACGCGAGGGCGAATATGTCGCGGTGTGCCGTCGGCACGCCGCCGAGGACGGCGACATCGTCGTCGCGCACGTGGGCGCCGAGCTGGTGCTCAAGCGCCTGCGCCGCTCACCCCACGGTACCATGCTGCAATCCGACAACCCCGCCTACGCGGCTATCCCGATTGCCACAGGCGAGCTCTCAGTCGAAGGCGTCGTCACCTGCTCCTGGCGCCCTCGCAGCGCCCTGCGCCCATGAACAGGCGGGTGCACGCTCACCGGCGCCACCAGGACCACTGCGGGTGCCACTTGAACCCGGGTAACTTCACGCGCAGGCGAGCGATCCTCGTGCGCAGAGAAGCGCTCCAGATGCGGACCCTCGTGGCCAGGCGTCAAGACCATCGCCGGAGTAACGGAGCCCTGAGGAGGCCCGGCGCGGGTGTGCGTCCATGAGGCGCATCAACCGGCGCGTCGATCCATCCCATGAAGCTTGACGCCTTTACCCCGCTTGGCTTATCGCTTGCTGAGGATTGCCCGCCGATGTGCCGGCCCGCCGGCAGGTGATTTGGAGCGGAAAGCGAAAAGGCGGCACTAGGGTTCAGGCATGGGCTGCGGCGAGCATAGCAGTGGGCGCCGGCAAGAGGATGGGTGCGTTTGGCCACGGATGCGCGCGGCCATCCTGCAGGCGGTTCGTGTCGTATACGGCGAGCCTCCGCCGGAGCTTGAAGAGCAGATAGACGACATCCTGCGCCGGGCACGGCTGGATTCTCAGTCGGGCCATGAGAGTGCCGACGACTGTTAACGGCGGCCGGCTTGGCAGGATGTCAATCTGACGTGTAAGCCAGGGGAGAAGGGGCCAGCTCAGAGCCGTGGTATTGTGGCGTCTCGCTACCATGTAGGTTGCGGCCATTGGTCTTGAAGCGTATGCCGCCGCTCCTGCCACCAGCGCCCACAGATGCAGCGTCGCGCCGGGCCGACGAAGAGCCTTTGGTCGCGCGAGCGCGGGCCAGGGACGACGCCGCCTTTTCCCTGCTTGTTGACCGCTACCGCCCTCACGTGTACGCGAAGGCGAAAGCCATTCTGGGCAGCGACGAAGCCGCAGAGGACGCCTGTCAGGAAACGTTCTTGCGGGCGTATAGGAACCTCGCCGCGCTTAGGGAGTCAGGCGCACTCCTTGGCTGGCTGTTAACGATTGCGACCAACGTCTGCAAGGACGAGCTACAAGCGTCGCCAAGAACGACCACAGGCCTTCGGTCGGAGAGGTTTGCTGATCCAACGGACGATTTCGAACGGAGCGAACTGCGAGCTGACCTCACGTCTCTAATAGCAGAACTATCACCACGAATGTCCGTTCTGGCACGGCTTCATTACCTCCAGGGATTAGGCCAGGACGACATAGCCTCGAACCTGGGCATCCCCCTCGGTACAGTCTCCGGGACTCTGAGCCGAGCGCGTAACGAGATCAGGGCACGTTTCGAGCGAAACCGGCAACACGAGGCAGGCCTGACACCAGGTGGTCTCCGCGTTCGGACGCAAGGCGTCTTGGCCACGCTTTGCCCGTTTTGCGGCAGGCATCGGCTGGAATGGCGGAGGTCGATACTTCCCGGGGACTCGGACCGGGTTGAGACGTACTGCCCGGGCTGCTCCAGCGCTCTACCTGGTGCGATGACCTGTTGGCTTTTGAGCAAGGGTGTGGACGTACACGCTGAGGAGTTTTTCCTGTCCGGGGATCGGGCAGCGCTGCAAATAGCTCGTGGAGCCTTGAGTCGCAGCGGCTACTGCCCGACGTGTGCTGCCCGCCTCATGCGATTACCGCCTTTTGTCAGCCATGCTTGGCGACCGGGCGAGGCACGCGTGGCTTGGCGTTGCACCAAGTGCGCGTATGAGGCGGACAGCGGTGTCGCCGGCCTCTTGCTTGGTTCGGCACCCGTACAGCGTTTTTGGCGCGAGAACGAAGCGGTCGTGATCGAAGATCCCGACAAGTGGGTCCGCGTCGGTGGATCGGGTTGCTGGCGCCTCCACTACAGGAGTCTGCGTAATCAGGCCCGCCTCGCCGTCGTGGCAGACACCTCTTCCCTGCGTGTCCTTGCGGCTGACGTTGACTACGGGCGTCGAAGTATCTCACTGATCTAGCCCCTGTTAGCAAGCACTCTCTTGCTTCCGCTGGATGCTCACCTTGAAGGTGCTGCACTGCCCGGCATTTGCCTTCCCGGCCCCTCGCACCGACTCGAGCCAAATTCCTTGTAGGAACTCGGAACGCTCAGGAGTCTATACAAGCAGAGGTGCACCATTCTTCTCCAGGAGGAAAGGATTATGGCGACGAGCGCGCGGCTTGACGAATCCAAATCAATTGATCTGTCGGAGTTGGAGTGCCTGATGTCGTTGATTCCAGACGGGCCGATTGACATAGGCCCGGATGTGACTGCTGTGCTTGTCTGCTGCTGACAGGCGATATAGTGGGAAGCATGACGGCCAACGATTCGGGAACGGACAGGACCTTTCACCTGGCAGTTGCCCCGGACTTAAGCGTGGGTTATGAGGTTGCCACCGGACGTCTGTTCAGTGTGCCGGAGGCCCACAATTCGTGCCGGGCTCGAATCGCGTGCACGGCAACGTCGGAGCCGCTGCCGCGTAAACGCGATCATGAGCGCGCGGCCTCGATGCCGGTGTCGCCGGAAACGGCCGCTCAGACCAAGGCTCCGGCGTTGCCCCGGGTACCCGGTCCCCTAGATCGCCTGTCGCTGCATGTCAGCCATGACTGCAACATGCGGTGCAGATACTGTTACGCAGGTGGCGGAACCTACGGCGGCCGTTCAGAATGCATGACGCCTGAAATTGCAGGCGAACTTATCCATAGGATCGCCCGTTCGGCGGGGAGCATCGGCGCCATTCAGTTCTTTGGCGGCGAGCCGCTCCTGGCGGTGTCGTCGATGGAGGCGGCCTGTGCTGCGGCCCATCGATCATACGATGAGGGCACGCTCAGCGAAATGCCAGCCTTCCGAATAGTCTCCAATTTCAGCCGGTTACCAGCAGAGTTTCTGGATCTTGTACACCGGTTCGATATAGAAGTGGCCGCCAGTTGCGATGGGCCGCAGGCGGTTCACGATCGACTACGGCCATTTGCTGATGGCAGCGGCTCCTTCGAGACCCTGGCCCGCAACATTGAGGCGCTGCAGAAAGCAACCAGCGGGCGTCAACCCAAGGGGCTGGCGGCGACGTACACGAGGCTCCATCAGGACGTTGGCATGACGCGCGCTGACCTTCGCTCCTTCTTGTGCGCAAAGTTCGGTGTCGCGGAAGTGATGGTCATACCGGTCCGTCCTCTGCCAGGAGTAGACCGCTCCCTGGTGCCTCGCTGGGACAATCCGCTGCGGGAGCATGCGGAGCACGCACGGTCGGCTGTGAGATCGCTCGCTGACGTCCAACGACAGATTGATCTGTCGGGCTTGCTGATGGCACCATATATCCTTTTCCCGGGGCGGGCGGCATGTGAGACATTTTGCCCAGCTGGCATTCGAACCATATCTGTCACGCCATCCGGCGACATCTATCCCTGCCAGGTGTTCATGGGCTCCGGCGAGTTCTACATGGGGAACGGGTTGTGCGCGGACGATATCGAGCAGTCACCCCATTATCTACGTGTCTGGCGCAAGCTGCGCAACAACCTCAAGTCGAGTGTTCCGGAGTGTCAAGAGTGCTGGCTGCGGCGAATCTGCCGGTCCTGCCCGGGACTCATGTTCACACTCAACGGTGGCATTAACCAGCCGGTGGAAGAGGATTGCCTGCTGAGACAAGGGCTCACCGAGGGAACGCTCCTGGAAGTTGCCCGTATCCGGGAAGACCCAGTTGTCTGGAGCCGGTTTGTGGCCAATGTTAAAAAGACTATCCAGGCTATGAGTAAAGGCCCCCGTGGCGGGCTGTGTTGATCGCCATCGACGAGCAGCGCGTCGCGGATGGAGTGCCAATCTGGCCGCAAGAGAGGCGAGCATGAATGCTGGTGAACCAGCGTGCGGTTACGAGATCTTTCGGGACGAGGACCAATCGTTCGCCTTCGACATCAAGAGCAGCCGCCTGTTCGCAATCCACAACGTGCTGGCTGATGTGCTTCAGGCGGAAGCCAAAGGCGACCGGAATCTAGATCGCCTTGCGTGTGTGCATGGTGCAGATGCGCTTCGCCGCGCCCGGCATGAACTGGCGCAAGTTAGGGCTGTCGGCCTGCTGCCGTTCACCTCGCCCAGAGACGACGACCTCACGATCCTCAGGAAATCGTCCTATTGCCAGGCAACCATCTTTCTCACGGATCGGTGCAACATGCGTTGCCGGTATTGCTATGAGGGGTACCAAGGACTGCGCCGCGAGGGCGGAAGCACAATGGAGTGGCTGCCGCTGCGCTGGTCGCTCGACTACGTGTTCCGAGTATTTGGCGCCGGATGCGACATATTCGATATTCATTTCTTCGGGGGGGAGCCGCTGCTGGAGTTCGAACTCATTCGCCAGGCCACCGATTATTGCCGGCACTTGGGCCAGCAGCACCACCTCGAAGTGAACTTGTCCATCAGCACGAACGGCTTGCTCCTGACGCCCGAGATGCTCGCATTTCTCCGCGACCATACCTTCGATGTCTCGGTCAGTCTTGACGGCCCGCCGCCTGTACACGACCGCGCGCGCCAATTGCCAAGCGGCGTCGGCTCCTATGAGCGGCTGGAGCCAAAGCTCGATGCCCTGCTCGCCACCGAGGGGCTATATGTGGAGTTGGCCGGGGTGCTCTCTCCGGTCAATACAGACGTCTTCAACTCATTCCTTTGGGCGTATGAAAAGGGAGGCCGAGCCATATCCTTTATCATCCCTAAACTCCGGTACAGCCACCCGATGGCGGTCAAAGAGAGGGATCTGGAGCTCATTAAGCGCTCATACACTGAGCTCGCGAACTATCTCCTGGAGCGCATGATCGCGCACGACTTCGGCCCGCTCGCGTCCCTCATAGCAGCTAATGACTACCTCGGCCGCTTCATAAAGCGCGTCTTCAGCCGCGAGCATCTGAGTTACCGATGCCGCGCAGGCAAGGATATGCTGGCCATTGGTGCCGACGGCCGGGTATACCCGTGCCTGGGCTTCGTTGGCATGCGGGAATGGGTCATGGGCACCACCAGGAGCCTTCCTGACGAACGAATCGGCGACATGTTCTGCGATCAGCACGTGGATCGCAAGGCAAGCTGTCAGGGGTGCTGGGGACGCTACTTGTGCGGCGGAGGCTGCTATGCCCACGCCGCGATGTCGAACGCCAGGATAGATAAGCCAGATCCCCAGGACTGCGAGCTGACCCGCCACCTCATGCGGCTGGCTGTCATGGTCGTCGGCCGGTTGCAGCACGAGTATCCAGATGTCCTTCCCCAGTTCTTCAGCGCTCTGCTGCGGTCGGTTCCTGCCAAGCACTATAAGTTCGTGCCGCCTTTGCTGCGTCAGTACCTGGCCGAGCCCCCAGATAGCAGCGAGAAGCAAACTCAAGCGAGAACACTTGACCAAGAGGAGGCCTTGGCACCGTGACCGCTGAACGAATGCTCGACATAGTTGACCCGTGCAAAATCGTGCTGCATGGCTCGCCGCGCGATCTTGGGCTGGAGCAAGGCACGCGTCTCAGCGCGGAGATCGCTGAGGTGTTGGAAAGCTTCCTTAGGAGGAGTGCAAAGGTATTCGAAACCCCCTATGACGAGATCTTGCGAAGGGTCAAGGGCTTCGAGGAACACATTGACGCTGAATACCTTGAGGAAATGCAGGCGATCGCTTGCGGCGCAGGAGTGGAATATGAGGACATACTCGCGCTGAACACCTTCTTTGACACCGACAGCATCTTCACCTATCAATCGAGCACCTGCATTAACCTGGTGGCCTTCGGGCCGGCGACCGCCGACGGGCGCCTGCTCCATGGCCGCAATCTCGACTTCCCTTCGACCCAAGCCTGTCAGAACGCTGCGCGAGTATTTGAGTATCATCCTCAAACCGGAAACTCGTTTCTCTCCGCGTGCTGGGCGGGAATGGCCGGGGTGTTCACCGCGGTAAATTCTGTGGGACTCACTATCACCGAGGTCGGAGCCTGGGATCGAGATGTGTCCTGGCAGGGCACCCCCCTGGTCTTCCTCATGAGGAAGATCATGCAGTACGCCAACTCCCTTGAAGAGGCGTTCGAGATCGTACGCATGACCCCCAAGACCGCCGGCTTTAACATCACGATGTCTGACTGGCGGGTGCCGGAAGCGATGGCTATCGAGATCTCGGCGAAGGCCGCCGCCCGCCGCAAATCCAGGAAAGGGCTGCTCGTCGTCTCCGACAACAGGATGTCGGCAACCAGGATGTCGGACCAGCTTACCCCACCCTCTGCCATATCGCGATACATCCGGATGTACGATCTGGCCGAGCAGTGCTATGGGGAGATCAACGTTCCCAGGATGCGAACAATGCTCCGGGACCGCTACGATCTGCTCCTTCGCCGGGAGAGCTTGACCTACAATTCGATCTGCAACAGCGGGACGCTTCAGAGCGTGATATTTGAGCCTGAGGAGCTCGCCATGTGGGTTTCTCAGTGGAGCGTTCCCGCGCCGGATGGCACCTTTGTCAGGTTCGCCCTGGAAACCGCGCCTGACGCGCGCGAGAGCGAGAGCTCAGCTGCCGCACGTTATCTGGCCGACCATCTGTGCAACTAGGCCTCTGCGTGGTGACCCGCTCACGCAAGCCGCCACCAAGCCAATAAGATCACCTCACTGGGAGAAATGCTGACACTCCGTACAACGAGGTGCGCCATGCAGTGTCGCCGCGACGACGGCACGAGCGCCAGCCCAATCCGTCACCTCTATGGTCAGGCCAACGGCAGGCTCATCTTCCCTCTCGACCTGTGCATCTACATGGACAGAAGCGGTGGTGAAGCACTCGACTTCCCAACCGTGCCGGGGGCGCGCACCGGCAGCCCAGTGGTGACGGCAGGTGGCGGAGTGGTTGGGGCCGTAGCGTGGTATGACTGGCCCCCCGCTAACGCCTTCGATGTGGTGCCTGTCACCGTCGTGAAGCCCTCCATGGACATCACGAGCATACCAAGTGGGCAGGCGGCGCAACCCAGCGTACGGGTTAACGACGTTGTTGAGCTAGAGGTCATCCAGCCCGATCATACCGTGCGGCGCACCTGGGTGCATGGTTCAGTTCAGGAGGTCGTCGTCCTCCGAACGTACCCTGGCCTTGGCCACCGTGCCACCGTCTACCGGGTCACCTTCGGGCAATTGCTGCTCGGCACGAGTCACGGGTTGCGGGTCGTGATGGACTCGACCGGCGAATTGCTCGGCATGCTGTTTGCCACCCAGGACACGGGAGATGGCAAAAGCGATGCGCTCGTCTACCCAGCGCATCTCCCGTTTGGTCCGTCCGCCTAGCCGAAAGGAGCAGACGGTGTCCAGGCGTTTCCTCTTCATCCTGCTGAGCTGTCTGGCCCTGGCCGCATCGTCACTCGCACGGGCTGACGACGCAGTCAGCTCTGGAGGCGGTGGCGCCCCGGCGGGCGATAAGCCCACCCTGACCAAGAACACGGTCCCAAGCGCTATCCGAGTGGCAGTGGCCAACGGCGTGATAGATTTCGTGAACGGCACGCGCCGTGCCACGCTTAACCTGGAATGGGAACTCCTGCCCAAGGACGCTACCTTGCTGGCGTCGGAGCGCAAGCGGAACCTCCAGGTGAGCCGGTTCTTCATCCCCAACAAGGACCTACGGGATCACAGCTGGTACCGAAACCTGCGCCCCGCCTACCAGCAACTGTTGAGAGAAGCGTTCCAGACCAGCGCCTCCCCGGACCTGCCGGGCGCCACCGAGGACTTTCGCGAGTTCTGGGCTGTCCCTCACCATGCGGGGTACGAACTCGCGGTCGGCGAGATAGCGGCTATCACGGCATCTGATTACTTCTGCCTGCAACGAGACTTCCTCCTGCTCTCCGGTCTGTTGCAGACGAAAGGGATTCGCTTCTCTGTTGACATCAACGGGGCGAAGGCACGCGGCGGCAACACGAAGCTCTCGGCTGAGGATGGCAGTGACATCACATGGGAGATCACCGCGTACCAGTTCTGGGGTTCATCCAAGATCTCGTTCTACCGTTTCGCGGTGAAGGCCGTCATGCAACCGCTGCCTCTGCTCTTCCCAGACACCACCGAGACGGAGGCGAAGCTCAACGTCGGTGTCAGCATCCTGGACAGCCCGGAAACGGTCGGCCTCTTGCAGCATCACTTCACCACAGGGCCGAACGCGATCACGGTAGGACTGAGCGAGGCGACGAAAGACAAGCTCCAGACGATTGCTGATGCCCACGCGCTCAGCGATCTGGAAACGGATCTGAAGCTCATCGGCGGCGGAGTGCAGCTCGGCGACATCATCACCAAAGGGTTGCTAGGCGGTACGACGGATGCAAGTATCATCACGGGCGGCCTCGTGGGCAACGGCAAAGTGTCGCAGGTTATCGGCGTCCATCAGGAACTCAGCCGCGTCGCAAACGCCTCCCTGGGTGTGCTTCTCGGCGTCCAGCCGGGGGAGGACAACTCGCTTTTCGTCGGCCCGAGCATCCAGTTCTCGGTCATCACCCTGGCCGCGGGCCTGCGAGCGTTCGAGAAGGACAAGGCCGTGGCTAACGACGAGAGGGCGCGGACCGGGTATGCAGGGGCGGGGGTCGTGTCGGTTGACCTCTCTCGTCTCACAAAGTCCAAGAAGACGGTCACCAGGATCGAACTGGCAAATGCCACGACGGGGGGCAACATCGGCGTGGCCAGCGACCTGATCGCGCGCGATCTGGCGCTGGTTGGTTGGACGCTGAAGAGCCCTGACCCTGGCCTGAGCTTCACGCTGACCCAGATGACTGATAGGCAGGGCAACGGGATCACAGATCCGGCGAAGCGGGCGATCTACTCGGTGACACCAACTGCCGGCGACACGCGGCAGGTGCTCTTCCTGCCTATAGGGAGGTATGCGTTCGGGGCGATCCCGGAGCACTACAAACTGACGGACAGCGGCGCTGTTGTGGATACCACGAAGCTCCTGCTCTTTAGTGGCCAGACCGCGATCAAGTCCAATTGGGAACTCGTGCCGTCTCGGTGACGAACTCGGAACGTCCGGCGCGTTTCCAGACCCGAACGTTGTACGTCCTCCGCAAGTCTGGGACATCGGCGAGGTTCCGCTCTTGGGGTGGATGAGGCGGGTGTTCCTGCCCCCGGGCGCGAGCAAGACTGCTCCAGAAAAGAGGGTGAGACGGGACGGCGGAGGAAGCACACGGCCCACGGATGTCCCTCCGGGCCAGGCTTACTTCGTCCGCAGGGAAGCGATCCTCGCGCGGAGAAAAGCGCTCCAGGTACGGAGGTTTGTGGACCGGTGACATCTTTGTCGTCGGATGCGGGGGAGCGGGCAAATTGCACCGGCAGGGATGCCCGAATTGTACCCTAATTCACCTCTCGACTTGTCCCGCGAACGCTGAAGCTCGACACCAGGGGGCCTGACGCGGCTTTGGTGCTCCAGGGGGCACAGAACAGCAGTACTGTTCGGTGGAGGTGGTGCGGTGACAGATAGCACCGTGTTCTGGGAAGTCCAACTTGCCGGCCCTATTCTTCCGTTCCTGACGCGCAACGAAGTCGAACCGGACCAGAGGGTGCGGGACGCCCTGGCGATGGTGGCGTCGACGGCCGGTCTCGCAACTACAATCGCGCTTGTCGGCGCCTTTAGGAAGCTCAACACGCGCGGCATGGAGGCACTGCCAACGGCCGCAATCCCGTTTATGTGGTTTGAAGGGCGTCAGCCTACGATCAATGAAGTTGAGGCAATGGTTCCCGTTGCCGTGTCAGTGAAGAGAGCCATCTTGAGAGATCCGTCCAGGAAGACACTCGGTGCCTCTCAACTGCTGCACGAGATGTTCGCCTTGGAGCTGGAACATCCGAATGCCGTGAGCGCGCTCGGTTGGCTGATTAGACGACACCTCGGCTACAGTGACGCTGCTCATCTCTCCAATGCCCCCAGGCTGTCCAGGCTGCTTGGAATCTTGCGTGCTGCAGTCATCGGTGCGGACGACTACCAGTACCTTGTTGCTTTAGAGGGAAACCACATATGTTTTCGCGTGGTCAGCACCTTGGGAAGCTACGTCCAACGGAATGATTCTGGCTTGCTGGTGCCAGAAAGAGTTCTGCTTACCCACATGGAGCGATTCGGCTTCTTCGTTCGCGACGTGATAGAGGAACTCGAGAGTTTAGTGAACAGTAGCCGATCAACAGAATGTGACTTCCAGAGATTCTTCGAATCACATCCGCAATTCCTTCGCAAGTGGGATCACAGGGAGGTATACCCGCACGTTTGTCTTGTGCACAAGGATGCCGGTGAGCTTGTTCCCGATTTCATTCTCACCAATGTTGAAGCTCAAGACGCGGCGATTGTTGAGTTGAAGCGACCACAGGCTAAGGTCGTACGGCATCAGGACAATCGAATCCGATTCGCGAACGTCGTGATGGAGGCGAAAGCGCAGCTACTCACATACAGGCGGTGGTTTGAGGTGCCTGAGAATCGGTGCATGCTGAGGAGCATCGTGGGCATGGAGATGTACGAACCTCGGTTGATAGTGATCATCGGTCGCGCATCAGAGTTCCGTAGCGAGATCGAGCGGGCGGCTCTGCGTGCAGACAACCCAGAAATGGAGGTGGCCACGTACGATGACCTGCTCCGATTTGCGAAGGACCGCCAGGCGGTCATACACGGGAGATAGATGGTCTTAATCATGGAGTAAGAAGCGCGAACGCCTGGATCGAACACACTCCGTTGCATGACTGGAAATGTTTTCGGTGTTCCGGGAAACTTGTTCCCGAAGCTGAATAGCCTCTGGGCTTGGGTGAAGACTGCCGTCACTTGTTGGGGAGGTAACGCTCGGACGACCAGCGCTGAGGAATCGGCGAGGCAAGCGCCTGGCACGGCCAGACGAAGGCACGGCGTTAAGAGCACGACGCAGGTAGTCTGCGGGTCAGGGTCGCCGAGGGAAAAGCGATCATTGATGGGCCAGACCATCGACGCCAGACTTTGTGCCACGCAGTCGCGGATGATCACTGCAGATGCGGCCCCTGGTGGCTAGGCGCGAGAATTATCGCAAGCTCGCGCGGACGACTCACAGTGGTGGCGGCCCTGGCGGGCGGTGACGGTTGCTTGCAGGAACCGCGGGCGCTGGCGTCGTATCAGGCGTCGTTCCTCGATAGCCGACGTTC
>Ga0315296_10002001_pt1 | contig 17574 bp, 21 predicted proteins | sample YL17G14_18_MG_FD_203921 | JGI IMG/M metagenome (GOLD analysis project Ga0315296, IMG submission 203921) | Sediment microbial communities from Yellowstone Lake, YNP, Wyoming, USA - YL17G14_18 | ecosystem: Environmental > Aquatic > Freshwater > Lake > Sediment | place: USA: Wyoming | collected... | reverse complement strand
CTCAGATTTGAACTGAGGTCACTAGCTCCCAAAGCTAGTATACTAAACCAAGCTATACTACGGACCCTTATGAAAGATTATAAAACTAGATTATTTAAATTATGAAGCGTTGGATAGGATTGAGCTATTAGTTGATGGAGCCTCGAGTGGGAATCGAACCCACGACCTTCTGCTTTTTGTTAACATACCAAGCAGACGCTCTACCAGACTGAGCCATCGAGGCAAGTAATCCTATTCTATCTTTTATAGATGTATATGAATTACAAATTCCGGTTCTTCTCCACAACAACAATTTAGTAATATGCACAGGATTTTTAAAACCTACGGTATTTACATATTTTTCTAAATTATCTTTACCATTTATATCAACTTTATAATCTTTATAATATTTTATAGGGTCGTATCTATCATCCTTTCTATTGGAAATAGAGATGCAAGGTTTAATATTAAGTTCTATTAGAACTTCTTCTATATCATTTACAAGTCTTTTACATTCTAAAGGAAAGTTAGCACTTATTGTAGGATATTTACCATTTTTCTTGAATGATAAAGAAAAGTCTGTATCTATAATTCCTCTTAAACAATTTTTTCTCATCTCTAGAGAAGAATCTTTAATTAATTTAGGTATTCTAATTTTACCTATTTTTTTACCTGTAGGAAGTCCTAAGACTCTATTTTTAAACGTAGCAATAGATTGACTATAGAAATAAAGTCTGATAGAATTTTTAGAATCTTCTCTCATATGAGGTATCTTATTATAAAGTTTAAAAATTAGAGGAGAAATTGTATTAAAATAAAATCCCCTTTCTTCTTTAAAATTACCTGAAAATACAATCTGAAACATTCTTGCATTATTATCTTTCCTTTTAATTATAGTTAAATGACCATCTCCTATGTGTAAACCAGTCTCATAAGCCAAGTTTGGAGAAAGGTATTTTGGTATTATTATCTTAAAGAGTCTATCCCATTTACTAAATTCAACTTCTGATAAATCTAAATCAAACATATACAATAATGATATTTTATTTCTTTTATTCTTTTAGCACTTTATTTTTTAGAAAATTATTCTTTAGCTCCTTTTAACTTAGAAACTTTTATAACATTACCGCATTTAGGACATTTAATCTCAAACCTATACTTTGCTCCTTTAGAGGCTTGCTTCCATTCTTGAGTATGATAATCATAATTTCCACACTTTGGACAAATCAACTCTATATGAGCTATACTTTCTCCTTTTATAACCAATGCTCTTATTTTTCCTTTGTTTTCTAAATTTCTTAAAGTATGATATTCACATTCTACTGGAGTTGATTTCTTATCGTTTATTACTTTTTCAATTTTGTCAAACATAATAAAAATTCTATATACCAGTTTTATATTTTTATCGGTTTTGCTAAATATATCAAAAAGTTCCAATCAAAAAAGCAATCAAAGCAATAAACATTGCAATTTTCATCATCTTCTGAGATTTCTTTGGTGAAATAAATATTGTAAAACATGAAAATGCAAATATTATGTCTGCTATTATAACAAGATAGATATACTTAACACTTAACAATCCGAACATGTATGGCAATGGACTGAAGATTATCGCAAACAATATAAAAATGACTGCAATCCAACCTGCAAAGTATCTATTAGTGACTGTAGATAAAGAATTCACCTTTCTCTTCATATCACCTTTAACATCCTCTATAGATTTTGCAATTTCTCTTCCAACATTAGAGGAAAAGGCCATCAAAAACAGGATTAAAACTGTAGCTGTTATAATCCCTTTTAACAAGCTCCCAAATAAGAACGTTGAGGCAACCAACCAGCTAACAGTGAAATTACCAACTAACACTATTTTTTTCAGTTTCCAAGAATAGGCAATATTAATAACTGTGTTAAAAATTGCAAGAATAAACATGTAAAAGTTAAGAAATAAAACGATGAAATTCGCTATTAAAAACAAAACAATAGCATATGCTAATGCAACATCTCTAGAAATTCTTCCTGAGGGTATTGGTCTTTTTGGCCTGTTTACCTTGTCAACATCATAATCGAAATAATCATTGATAACCATTCCGGCACCTGAAATTAAAAATACAACCAAGAAAGCTAAAAGAAGCTGATAAGGAACAAAAAAGTTAACAAGCATTGCAGCAATAAAAACAGCAAATACAGACATCAAACCATTGAAAGGTCTCAGAATTTCTAAATAAGCAAACATCAAATCTTCCTTTCTTTAGATTTTGGTCTCAATTCCTTTGAGAAACATTTTCTGCACTTTACTTTTCCTTCTTTAACTTTTTTTGGATCAGCTCTAATTTTTGCATTACACTTCATACAAACAAAAACTCTATCATACAATCTTTTCATTACAGCCTCAACCTTTGCTTTTGGCATATTATCACTATTACATTGCTTTTAATATTTTTATTCTTTCCGAAAGGGGAGGATGTGTTTGAAATAAATTATCTAAAGGACTTTTATTAGGGTCAGATATAAATAAATGAGAAATTGATTCACTAACATTCATTTTCCCATGATTTATTTTCTTTATTTTTTCTAAAGCATCTGCTAGACCGTCTGGATATCTTGTTAATTCTGCTGAACCAGCATCAGCCAAGAATTCTCTTCTTCTAGATATAGCAGCTTGAACAAGTCTTGTTGCAATTGGAGCAAATACAGCTAAAATAATAGCTATTATAAACATTATTAAAATAATTGCTCCACCCTTATCTCTTTCAGAACTTCTAAAACCACCATGCCTTACAGTTCTTAAGAAAGTGTAGCTAACAATAGCAGCTAAACCAACAAGAATAGCAACTAAAGTAGCAAATCTAACATCATAATTTCTTATGTGAGATATTTCATGCCCTATAACACCTTCTATTTCATCTCTTTTTAGATTTTCTAATAAACCTGTTGTAACGCAAATAGAAGCATTCTCAGGGTTTTTACCAGTTGCAAAAGCATTTATCTCATTGCTTTCCATAACATAAACTTTTGGTTTTAGTATTCCAGCAGCTATTGCCAATCCTTCTACAGTATCTATTAAATATCTATTCTTTATCTCATCTGCTGGTTTTGCATTTACTGCCTTCAAAATAACTCTGTCTCCATAATTATAAGAAAAATAAATATCTAAGAGAATTATTACAAAACTAAAAATTATTATGAAAAAAATTAATTCTGGTACAAAAATTATAGATATAGAATATATCAAGGAAAATAAAATTATAAAAACTATAATACTTAATATTATAGAATTTCTCTTATTCTTTTCTATTTGGTCAAATATATTTACCTTTTCCATTTATTTCACTTTATTATAAAGTTATAACAGTCTTTAAATTTAAGGTTTAGAAACCTATTTAAACTATTAAAACACATATCTCTTAATTAATTAAAAAGGAGTATTTTAATGCCATTTGAAAATAGACGCTTCGAAAAAAGAGACTTTGATAGAGGTCCAAGGGAAATGCACAAAGCTGTTTGTTCTGAGTGCGGACAGGAATGTGAAGTTCCGTTCAAACCAACAGAAGGCAAACCTATCTTTTGTAGGGAGTGTTTTGCCAAAAAGAGAAGGTTCTGATATCTTCTAGTAATTTTAATCAGAATGATAGTGGAAGCTATATTTATTCAAACTCTACTTCGACTGGTTTTCTTTCCCTTTCTGATATTTCTAGATATTCTCTCTGTTTATTTTTACCTAATAGAGGAGCAAACCAAGCACCCGGGATTGTTGAAATCATATTATTGAAAGATAATACAGAATCATTGTAAAACTGTCTCGAATAAGCAATCTTGTTCTCTATTCCTTCCAATTGCTCTTGTAACAATTTGAAATTTTCACTAGCCCTCAATTGAGGATAATTCTCTGCAATAGCAAAAATTGTTTTCAAAGCAGTTGCCAATTCACTACCAGCTCTCATTTTTGCTTGCGGTGTTCCAGCCTTTAACAGATTTTCTCTAGATTTTGTAACCATTTCAATTGCTTTTCTCTCATGCCGCATATAACCTTTCACTGTTTCTACAAGATTTGGAACCAGATCTGCTCTCTTTTTCAACTGAACATCTATCTGAGACCATGCATTGTCTATTCTGTTCCAAAGAACTATTATTCTGTTTATGTAATAGACCACTATCAACGCTACTATTACGATTATAAATATTGGTATTAGCCATATCCACCAAACCATAAAATCACTTTATATTTACAATTATTAAGTTATATAAAGATTGTTTATTTGAAAAGACCAAACAACCAACTGAAAAAATCAGAAATTGCTTTTAAAATACTTCCAAAAAAGCTGATAATATTATCTGTAACATTCTCAGTTAAGCTTTTTTCTTCTAAAATCGTTATTGTTTTAGACGCTGAAGTTGAAAAATCGCTTGTGCTAACAAAAGCCTGTATCAAATTATCACCAACACTCTTAGGAGTAAAATTTAGTGTCAATACCTTAGATTTGATAATGTCCTCTGATATGATTTTATCTCTGAATTTAACAGTAACAGTCTGATTTTTGTCAAGAAGGTTTTTGATTGTTATAGTTACTGGAATACTTTTATTAACAAATGCTGTTTCATTTGATTGTAAGAAAACATCTAAAGGTTTTGACGAGACAACTGAAATATCTTGCTGGGCTAAGGCCCCAGAATTATAAGCATAAACCTTAAAATCGTTGTAAGGTGCATAAAACTCTACTTTGTTAAAGCCATAACCACCAAAATCTGTGAAAATATGAGAATTTGGAGAAGTGACTGTTAATTTTTCTCCTGATGTTAAAACGGTTTTATCAACCGCTAACTTGACACTTTCTTTTTGTCTAAAGGATATTGACAAAGAGACATACTTTTGTTCTCCTGCATATGGGGATATCACAATTGGACAGCTATATCTGGCTGAAATATCCAAATTTCCAGGAATTTCAAATATAGAAAAGAATGATTTTTCATTACAAAAATAGATAACATTATCTATACTCAACCCTTTAAGAAATTCCCCACCATTTTCATCAGTGCAACTCTTTGAGTCTATCTTAGTTAAGATACATCCATCAGTTGTTATATCTGTTCTAACAACTGCATAACCGCTCCATAAATTATTCTCTAATAATGAAGAATTGAAATTGATAACTGGTTTTTCTTCAAAGTTCAAAATATTTATTTTAGTATCAACCCATGTAATATTCACTTTAAAAACTCCTTCACCATTTGCATTAATGCTAACATAAGTCCAGCTACTGTCTGGAAGTGTAGCAAACTTTACATGGGTTGCATCCAAATAACCAACTTCTGCCCACGTTGGATCTGCCACAATTCCATTGCCGGTATAAACCTCTATCCATCCATGAGGCTGAAAATCTTTTTCTAAATATACACGACCAGGATAGACATAACCAACTGCAACAGCAGAATAATAACCCAAATTCCTGAGGGCAGAAACTAAAAGATTTGAAAACTCTTTACAAACTCCCCTTTTGGTTTTTAGAATCTCTTTTGCAGATAAGGTAACATCTGAATAAACCTTGTCATACTCAATATTCTGGATTACCCATTTAGCCAGATATGAGACCCTTTCGAAGTCATTTCCTCTAGCCTTTGATGCCAGTTCAGCTATCTCTGTGTCTGTAGACTGAACTAAATTTGTTGGCAGTAAAAATTCTGGGATGAGTTTGTTTTCTAGAGATTTCCTCATTCTTACAGAAAGGATAGAACTAACTTTAAAATTTATATTAGCTGAAGGATTCTTCCAGATTATTTTTAATACTCTGTTTCCAAATTTGTCATCAACAAAATTGTAAGAACAGGCATTTGTATTGCAATTACCATTTGAATCAGAAACCTCTAGAGATTCCATTTTTTGATAAAAATCATCTTGTGGTATCGACAGGTTTAACTCAATTCTATTTACTTTCCCATTAACTTCTAATGTTCCTTTCTCTATAACTTCGGTTTTCATACTGTTTACTGTTTGGGGATTTGTTATGTTTACAGAAAAGACTGGGGAAGGTAATAATAAAAGTAAAACAAATATTAGAACTTTTTTCATAAGTTTAAATTTATTAATAATACTTAATATATTAGTATAATCTTAGTGAAAAAAATGTTTGAGATATGGGTTGAGAAATATAGGCCTAAAAGATTGAACGAAATAATAGACCAGAAGCATGTCGTGGAGAGGTTAAAATATTTCGTTAAAGGAAAGACCATACCTCATATGATATTCGCAGGACCTCCTGGTACAGGAAAGACTTGTTGTGCAATTGCAATTGCAAGAGAATTGTTTGGTGAAAACTGGAGACAAAATTTTCAAGAAACAAATGCTAGTGATATGAGAGGGATAGATGTTATAAGAACTAGGGTAAAAAATTTCTCAAGAACAAAACCAATTGGTTCCGAATTTAAAATAATATTTCTTGATGAAAGTGATGCCCTAACACCAGATGCCCAGAATGCTTTGAGAAGGCTTATGGAGATGTATGCTGACATAACAAGGTTCATCCTAAGTTGCAACTATTCCTCAAGTATAATTCCTCCAATACAAAGCAGGGCAGCAGTTTTTAGATTTAAACTATTATCTAAAGAAAATGTTTTTACTTATTTGGAGAGAACAATCAAGGCTGAAAAATTGAAGGTTGATAAAGGTGCTTTGGAAGCAATTTATAATATTTCTGAAGGTGATTTAAGGAAGGCAACAAATATTCTACAAGCATCAGCAATTCTAGGTAAAAAAATCACTGAAGATGTTATTTACGAAGTCTCTGCACAGGCAGAACCAGAAGATGTTAAAAAAATGATAAGCTATGCTTTGAATGGAAAGTTTTTAGATGCTAGAGAGGTATTAAAAGAACTTCTATTGAAGAGAGGCATATCTGGTCAAGACATAATAAAGCAAATCTCAAACCAGATATATGATCTTGAGATTTCTGAAAGAGCAAAGGTAGAACTTATAGAAAAAGTTGGAGATTTTGAGAGCAGACTGAATCAGGGCGGAAACGAACAGATTCAGCTTGAAAGCCTTTTGGCTCAACTTGCTCTTTACAAAGAGTAGATATAGAGGCCTTTAATAAAAGGTGAAACTCATGCTCTTAGAAAAATACAAACCAAAAAAGATTGAAGACATCATTGGACAGAAAGATGTTGTTATAAAAATTGAGAATTGGCTAAAGAAATGGAAATCTGGTAAAGCTTTGCTATTGTATGGACCAACAGGTTCAGGAAAGACAATAATATCAGAGATTATTGCAAAAGGAAAAAAACTAAACCTATTAGAAGTAAACACAAGCGATAGTCTTACGGCTTTTTCTATTAGAGAGACTCTAGGGTCTGCAACAAAAAACTCTTCTCTGCTTAGAGGTAGAATAATACTGATAAATGATGTTGATAGTTTAAGCAGTGCCGATAGGGGAGGTATTGCAGAAATAATAAAGATTATAAGAGAAAGTTCATACCCAATAGTTTTAACTGCGGATAATGCTTATGATAAAAAATTAAAATCTTTGAAAAATTATTGTGAATTGGTACATCTTAAAAAAATACCGGTAAATCTTATAGAGAAGAAATTGAGAGAAATAGTTTTAAAAGAGAAATTAAAAGTTAGCTCTGAGATTATAAGAAAGATAGCAGTGAATTCTAATGGTGATATAAGATCTGCAATAAATGATTTAGAAGTAGCAGACGTGGATATGGATTATAGAGATAAGGAAAAAGATATATTCGAAACATTAAGAACGATTTTCAACTCTCAAGACGTAAGAACTGCTATACAAGCAATAGAATCCTGTGATAAAGATATTGATGAGATATTCTGGTGGGTTGAACAAAACATCTGCAATGAATATGAAAAACCAGAAGAGATTGCAGCTGTGTTTGACCTTTTGAGTAGAGCAGATTTATTTAGAAGTAAGGTAGTAATAAACCAAAACTTTAGATTCAAGAAATATATGAGAGATTTAATTGCTGGTATATCTATGATAAAAAAGAAACAGTATCATAAGTTTGTGATGTATAGGCCTCCCGATAGACTGATATTTTTAGGAAGAACAAAATCTTCTAGAAAAGAAATGGGAGAGATCTATAGAAATTTAGGAGAATTCTTACATTGCTCTAAAAGAAAGGTTAAAGAACAATTACCATATTTAAAAATTATTTTAGGTAAAGATTTCATTAAGATGTAAATTCTGTTATAGAATATAAATTTGATGTTCTTAAACTGAAATTGAAAAAAACTGTTGGAGGAGGACAAGATTTAGTGTAAGTTATTGTCAAATTTATTCCTTTTCTTATCATTTCATCTTGTAAGAATTTTTTTGTAGCATCTATATCAGAAGTTAATTTGTTACAATCAAGACTGGAATTATAAGAACCCAAAACTGTTTTGTTAAGAGCTTCTTTAATATATTGTATATAATATAACTCTCCCATTTCCTCTAATTGTGTCAAATTGATATCAGAAAAATCATAGACGTATTGGACAACCAAAACTAGTGTATAAATCATTATTACGGTTGCTATTACAAAAAACTGTCCCTTCATTTAATTGCCTTTACAGATGCTTTAGCTCCACAGGCTTCACATTTTAAGAATATTATTCTATCCTCTCTTATAAGCTGTGTATCTGGCTGACCACACTCTTTACAGAAAACATATTCTTTGACATAAGACTCTAATTTTTGCTGCATAAGCTTTTGAGGTAATTTTGATTGGAAGATTGCTCTCACATTGTCTAAGCCCGCTGGAGTTGCTAATTCTCTTGTTAAATATTTTAGAAGATGCTTTGGATCTCTTCTTAATGTTTCAGATATTTGAGAGAAATTTTTTATTATTGTTTGGTTGCCTTGAATCATAGTTTCAACAATAGGAATTTTGAATCTATCTGTAGCTGTCTCTACTTTTTGGAGTTTTTCATAAGCCTTTTCTAATAAAGTTTCGTAATCCATTTTATCACAACTTTTTTATTTTGCCGGGATGCGGCTCATAACATACACCCGATTCTAAAAGATCTTGAATTGCAAAATCTACATCTCTTTCAGAAAAACCTGATTTGCCCAAAATATCCTGATAATCAGTTCCATCTCCTTTATCCAAGCTCTCTATAAAATTCAAAATTTTATTCTTGATTTCGCTAACCGTAACCGTCTTTTCTTCTACAACAGTTTCTATTATTTCTTGAGCCTCTAAAATCCCTTCAGCGTCCTCCAAGGGCATAAACTCTTTGACAGCAATCTTTAATTCATTTAAATCAGATGTCTGTTTTTGCAACTCTTGTATCTTTTTTATCTTTTCTCTTTGCTCCTTGAAAATTTCTTCTAATTCCAACATCCTTAACGTCTCAAAGTTAGAATCCACTCTTTTAATGATTTCAGGCATAATATAGATTTCTCCATTGTATTCTCTTAGCTTTCCAAAAACATCAACTAAATCTCCACTCCCAAAACCATCAAATATCTTAACATTAATAAAAGCCTTACATCGAATAGTCTCTGTAGAGTCATCTAAAGTTATTGTTGCATACTTCTCATCAGGGCTTATGAATTTGTCAACTATCAATCCCAAAACTCTAACTCTAGACAACCTTATGCCAAGATTTGTTAAAACATAGCTACTCTCAAATCCACTTTTTTTAATGAATCTTCCACTTATTACTTCACTTATGGATGCCTTTTTTGCCGTGAGCCTTTTGACTTCCATATTATCATCTTATCCTTTCAATATAATTCAATCTCGGCTCGAATATCGAACCTTCAGTTTTTAACCTTCTTAGAAGTTCTTCTGCATCCCCTTCTTTAACCCCCTGTTCTTCAGCAGCTGCTATTATTTCTTCTTTTGGAACAGGCTTTCCTATTTTCTTTTCAAGCATATCAATTACATCCAAAATAATATGAATCTTACTCCTCTGAGAGGCTGAGATACCCTCGGTTCTGTCTACATCAATCTTACCAGTCTCATAATCATAACCTAGCTCTTCTAAAGAAAATTTAACTACATCTATAGCTCTCTCTGCATCCTGTATTTCAACTTTATCTGATAATCTTATTTTAGCAGAAGCTTCGGCAAGTCTCATCAAACCTTCATTCTGCCTTAAAGTTATTGCAATGGTTTCTCCAGCATAGAGACTTCTCATGTCAAGATAAAAGTTTTTTATTTTTTCTGCTGATTCTCTTGTCATTTCTGGTTTACAGTTTTTCCTTGCATAAGCTATATATTTTCTTAAGAATTCTGGAGCTATTTCTGGAGTGACTCTGCTTGGCTGTAATCTCGTCTCTAATATATGAGTTGCTAATTTCTCATCTTTTTCTTTATCTGGAACATCTTTAAGAGCAAATTTGACGTCGAATCTAGCTAATAATGTATCTGGTATGTTAACCTGTTCAGCTATCGATTTGTAAGGATCGAACCTGAAAAATTTTGGATTAGAACCAGCTAAAACAGAAACTTCAGCAGGTAAAGTTGCAACAATAGATGCTTTAGCTATACTAATTTGCTGTTGCTCGAGTCCTTCATGCATAGCAATTTGATCTTCTTGAGACATCTTGTCAAATTCATCAACACAGAGCACACCCTTATTACTCAAAATCATTGCTCCTGCTTCTAGCATCCAACCTCCTCCAAACTCTTCATCTTTAACTACTGTTGCTGTTAATCCAGCTGCAGTTGCTCCTCTACCCCCCACATATTTACCTCTTGGAATTATACTTGAAATAAGCTTCAACAGTTGTGATTTTCCAGTATTATGTACAACTATGCCATTAGCTACAAATCTGTTATATTTAGGAACTTCTACATCAAAAACATCTTGAGGTGCTAGTTTGTTTATTTCTACAACTTTCTCGCTACGTGTTCTATGAATTCTATGTATATGAGATTTTGCATAGTTTACAGCTTGTTCTACTTTGGACATCTTCTTCTGACTTACAAACCCTATATTCTGTGAGAATTTTATTATTGATTCGGAACGTCTTATCATTAATGAACCACTTGGATTACTCATAATTTCACGACCTTTTATTTTCACAAGTCTTCTTTTTTTATCCCATAAAATTCTAGAATGTATACCAAATCTTAACAATAAAATTTGAATGTCTCTTAGAAGTTCAATGTTGATAGATTTTAAACTAATCGAGGTATGCCCACGTCCTTTAGAAAAGACACTTCCGTCACCTTCATAGAGCCATTTTAAAAAGGAAGCTACAACAGAATTTCTCGATTGCCATATAAAGTTTGGTACCCTCTTTTCATTTAGGAAGGAGAGTAATTTAGCTAGATGGGTACGATTAACCTCATAATAAATAACTTTAGGACTCGCTTTCTTATGTTTATAAGAATTGACTGGTGCATCAAAACATTTTTCAAAAATATTTGTAATTTTTGAAAGGATATCAATTTCGTCTTTGTTTATTATAAATTCCACTCTATTTTTATGTACCCAACCATCAGCAATTATATAACCAAATATACTGGCTAATTCTTCGTCAACAAATTTTGGAATTTTAATATGCCAACTCTTATGATAATATTCATAATCAGTCCATTTCGTTTCAACAAGACTTTTTTTCTTACAATTAATTTTTGATAAAGTACAAACTTTATCTCCTAATTTTATTTGATCCAATCGCTTCCAGAATCTTTGTCTATCTTTTAAAACTAATACTGGTTGATTATAAGTTCCTTTTATGCTTTTACCAGTCTCAGTTACTATTTCTATTATCGGTTGCTTTCTATAAAAATGAAACTTCGTTGCTTTACCAACAACTCTACCCATGCCCATATGTAAGCTATAATTTATCTCTTCTAAATGTTTAGAACCCATATTACCAATTTTCATAATAGTTCCGTCAGCCATAATAACTCTTTCATCAGCAACTATACAACTTGGATCCCCAATTAGCAAAATATGGATATCCCCTCTTATTCTTGTCTTATCCGGAAGCTTATGAGAAACTCCACCAAACAGTTGAAGTGTTATTGCTTCCTTAATTTTATCCATACCATATATTGACGGAGCAATAGAAGCAACTAATTTGTTATAAATTTCAGGGTCTTTTGCAAGGTTTTTAATCTTTTCCTCATCCTCAGGTGTTATCAAAACCTCTTCCCATTCAATTTCAGTTGGTTCAACATAATTTGCTTCAACATAAATATCCATCTGAGTTTTCATCTTTCCTCTAAACACTCTTCTTATTTCCTTAACAATACCATTTACCTTGAGTCTGTTTCCAGGATCAGTTTTTCTTTGCATCTCAGGAATTGTCAAATCTTCTTTAAGATACACAGAAACCTCTCCTGGTCTTTCTCCTGTTATGATCTCAAATGGTTCTTCGATGAATACCCATCTCGCATCAAAAAGTTTTGTATCAATAAGTTGAAATCCACCTTTTCTACCACAATCACAAACAAGAGGAGGTTTTAGGGTTCTTTCTGTTTGTTGAACAGATATCTTGTTTCCGCAATCGGGACACTGATAGGTTGCAATATCTATTTCAGGCTTAACTTCCGAAGCCCTTCTAACAACACCATCTAAACATACAAATTTTCCAATATGCTCAGATCTTAAACTCCTTATCCTTATATTAAACCTTTCTGGTAAATTTTTAAACCTTGGTTCAATCTTTAAAGGTCCTTCTGGTATGTCTATACCAGATAAAGCTTCCCTAGCAGTCTTCAAGATTGTCTCAGGATCATTCAAAAGTTTGTCAGCTAAATTAGGATCAAACTTGTCTAAAAGAGAAAAATCAACTGTTATAGATTTTTTACCCTGTGCAGCTGCAGCTAGCAAGTCTTTCTCATAAAATTGTCTAAAAAACTCTTCAAACTGTTCAACTTCCATAAAAAACACTATTTCTTTAAATTTCTTAAGCGTTTGTCTGCCTTAGCCACAGCTCTTTTTACATCCTCTATACTTCTCCCACCAGTACAAATAATTTTACCACTCCCAAAAAGAAGAAATGTAACTCTTGGATCGTCTATTCTATATACTAAACCTGGGAATTGTTCTGGTTCATACTCTGTGTTTTCTAAATTAAATGCTATTTGGTTAAGATTAAGTTTTCTATCGAGCTTTGCTGATGCAACTATATTTTCTAGCTGAACTCTATAACCCTTTGGTATTCTTATTCCTAGTTTGTTCATCTTTGATACTATCTTTGCTATAACAATTTTTGCGTCCTTTGGAGACTTTGCTCCTGTACAGACAATCTTTCCTGATGAAAATATTAAAGCAGCTGCCTTTGGATCTTTAAGTCTCATAACTAAACCTGGGAATTGTTCTGGTTCATATTCAATACCATCAAGATTGGCAACAAGTTTTTCAAGTTTTATAGGAACATTCAAAGAAGCTGATGCAACAACATTTTCTATCTTTATTCTGAAAGCCATAATAATCCCTCGCTAAATATAAATAATAATAAAGAAAGTATTTAAACTATAATTAATAAAAAGAACCTAAATTTCTTGTGGATATTATTCGAAGCACCTATCCGGCTTTTCATCACCAAGCATGCATTTATCTTTTTTGCTATCATAGAAGTGACAATAACCTTTCTCATTTGGTAGAATTCTGCAATGAGGTCTATCACCTAATTCTCCCAAACCACCTGCCCACCATTTCTCCTCTTTTATTATCCTTTTTACTTCACTATCATATTCTCCAAAAATATTTTCTTCTTTATCTGCTATAATTTTATATCCGAAAACTTCTTGAATTGGCAAAGGCGCATAGCCCTTTTTACATCGTGACATAAGTTTTAATGTTTATTGAAAACAAATATTATTTTGTTACCACCTTCAGTGGTGAAAAATATTTAAGTGTTTGTATGAGGCTCATAGCTCTTTTTAGCGGTGGAAAGGATTCTATATTTGCATTGAAAAAAGCAATAGAACAAGGGCATGAAATAAAATATTTAGCTACTATTCATTCTAAAAATCCTGATAGCTATATGTACCATACACCAAACATAGGTTTAACTTTATTGCAGTCTAGATGTTTGGGAATACAACTCGTCTCTAAAGAATCCTTTGGAGAAAAAGAAAAAGAAGTTGAAGATTTGAAGATATTATTAAACAATCTTGATGCTGACGGAGTTGTTTGCGGAGCAATTGCTAGCAGATATCAAAAAGAAAGAATAGAAAAAGTATGTGAAGAGCTAAGATTGAAACTGTTAACTCCTCTGTGGGATAGGAATCCCGAAGAACTTTTGAGGGAAATGTTGAAAAATAATTTTGAGATCATAATAACTGCTGTTGCCGCAGAGGGTTTTGATGAAAGTTGGCTTGGAAGAAGAATTGATGAAAAGTGTGTAGGAGATTTGATAAAACTAAATAAAAAATTTGGTATAAACATTGTCGGTGATGGAGGGGAATTGGAGACTCTTGTTTTGGATTGTCCTCTATTTACTAGAAAACTTTTGATAACACAATCTGAAAAGGTATGGAAAGATAATAATGGTATTTTAGAAATAAAAGATGCTAAATTGATAGAAAAATAACTATGTTCCTATCATTACTTTAGCTTCTATAGGTTCTTTAGTTTCTGGTGGTATTACAAGAATTTCTAAACCTTCTTCTTCATATCTTTTAACACAATGTGGATACCAAGTTTCAAAATTTACAATATCATCATCTACTGCTTTTTTATTTTTCTTCTTCTTGAAATTTTCTAAATCTTCATCCAATCTTTTTATTTTATAAGATCTTATCAATTCTAAACTCTTTTCAGTTCCCATACTAGTAAGAGAAGCAATTGAAGCAATACTGGCACCAGAGTTTATAGGATAATGTGAAAAACTTGCTATAGTACCTGAAACAACTGGAAGAGTAACTCTTAATACAGGTTCAACATATTTTTTAAAACCTTCTGGAAATGATATATCCTTCTTTTTTTCTTCTATTTTAATTGTCTTCTCTGCAATTTCTTTTCCTACATCATGTGCTATAGTATCAAATCCTGACAAGTAATTTTTTGTTCTTCTATCATTTTCTTCTCTTATAGCTTTTTGTAATTGGTCGACTTCTCTTTCTCTCACTTCTTCCTCTTTTCTATCTTTTTTTATTACTTCAATAAGTTTATAAGTATAATGCTTTGTAGTATTACCCATCCAAGGTGCTCCATAACGACGTGCAGAAAGTGGTATTTTTTGTGTATCAATCTCCCAACCCATTTTTTTAAGATATTTTGTAGTTTCTGAAACAGATTCAAAGTCACATTCAGGAAGAGAACCTCTACCCCATGGTAATTTCATATAATCACTATAAAATAGTAAAATAGTAAAAGATTTAAATCTATTTGAATTCTAGAATTTTTCTACAATTGTCGTTATATGCCTTATATCAAAAATTTATAATAACTAACCATATTATAAATATGGTCTATTCAGAAACAATAAAATTAAAAATAAAGTCTCAAGATTTTGTTGACATAACAGATAAAATAGAATATATTGTTAAAAAATCAGAAATTCAAAATGGTATTTGTACAATATTTGCTGTTGGAGCTACATCTGCTGTAATAATAAATGAGAGTGAGCCAATGCTCTTGCAAGATTTGAGAGACAGCCTAGAAAAAATTGCTTCTGAAGAAAAAATATATCATCACTCTGAAAATGCTTTTTCTCACATAAGATCAACTCTTATAGGAAACAGTCAGACCATACCAATAAAAAATGGAGAACTTGTTTTGGGAACTTGGCAAGAAATAATGGTTGCTAATTTTGATACTGATGATAGGGAAAGGGAAGTTGTTGTTACTGTAATAGGAGAATAGTTTATTAAATTTGTTTACTATTTCTATGTATGCCAAACATTTACATCCAAACTTATGGCTGCGCAGCTAATCAAGCAGAATCTGAAATTATGGCTGGTCTGCTACAAAAAGCAGCTTATGATATAGTCAAAAATATTGATAATGCTGATTTAATCATTGTCAATACATGTTGGGTAAAACAAGTCAGTGAGCAAAGGCTAATTTTTTATTTAAAAGATATACAAAATAGATATCCTAATAAAAAATTAATTGTTGCAGGTTGTGCACCGGAAGCAGCATACAAAAAGATTGTAGATACAACTCCGAATGCAAGTTTAGTTAGCACACATCACGTAACGAAAATTGCTCAAGCTGTGCAAAAAACTTTAGAAGGAAAAAGGATAGAATTTTTAGGGGAATCTAGAGAGATAAAACTTTGCTTACCTAGGATAAGAATAAATCCGGTAATTGATATTGTGGAAATAGCACAAGGTTGCAGTGGCAAATGTAGTTATTGCGCCACTAGATTGGCAAAGGGTAAGATCTTTTCCTTTCCTAAAGAAAAAATTTTAGAAGAAATTTCTTTGTCAGTAAAAAATGGTTGTAAAGAAATCTGGGTTACAACTCAAGATACAGCTTGTTATGGTTTTGATGAAGATGGTATTAGATTACCAGAGTTGTTAAAAGAAATAACAAAAATTCTAGGAAAATTTTTTGTTAGAGTTGGGATGATGAATCCTAATAATGTTTTGCCTATGATTTCAGATTTGATAACAGCATACAAAAATAAAAAAATATACAAATTTTTACATTTGCCGGTTCAATCTGGAGACAATGAAATTTTAGAAAAAATGAATAGAATATATAAAGTAGAAGATTTCGAAGAAATAGTTAAAGCCTTTAAAGAAAATTTCAGACTTCAGTTATGGACTGATGTTATTGCCGGATATCCTGGCGAAACTAAAGAGCAATTTGAAAGGACCCTTGAATTAATAAAAAGAGTAAAACCTGATTGGGTTAATGTCTCAAAGTTTGGTTCTAGACCAAATACAGAAGCTGCCAAATTGAAACCCTTACCATCTGGTATTGTAAAAGAAAGGAGTAGAATTGCTTCGGAAATAGTAAGGGAAATTTCTCTGGAAAAGAACAAAGAATGGATGGATTGGAAAGGAACAGTCTTAGTCTCTGAAAGAGGTAAAAAACCTGGCCAGTGGAGGGGTAGGAACTTTGCATATAAGCCTGTTTTGGTAGGAAGCAATAATAATTTGCTTGGAAAATTTGTCGAAGTTAAAATAGTCGAAGCTTCTACTTCACACTTGATGGGTTCGATAATAAAGTAAACTTTATATTTAAGGAAAATAGTATTTAAAGAAGTGAGAATATGAAAATTCCAAAAATTTTATTGGGTGCAATAATTTACATAATTTTAGGAATTCTAATAGGTTGGCTCTTTGCAGACTTCGCAATATATGCAGCAGTTATAGCAGCCTTGGTAGCAGGTATTTACATGGGTTACAGAACACCTCTTATAAAAGGTATTATGAATGGTTTTCTGGCAGGATTGATTGGGGGAATAATTGCTGGTATTATAATGCCTTTTGTACCAAGTATCGTTCCAGGTGTTTCTTTAGCAATACCTATGGGTGGTTGGTTAAACAGCTTAATAATAGGTTTAGTTGCACCAACTCTTCAAAATCCTTGGTTCGCAGTTCCTTCTCTGGCTATAGTAGGTTTTGTTTTCGGAGCAATCGGCGGCTTCATAGGTACAAAGTTGAAAAGGTAATCCTCTTAGAAGAGTAGAATTTGTTTTTAGGTTTTATTATCCCTTTTTTTATTTTACTGTA
>Ga0315296_10002000_pt1 | contig 17579 bp, 11 predicted proteins | sample YL17G14_18_MG_FD_203921 | JGI IMG/M metagenome (GOLD analysis project Ga0315296, IMG submission 203921) | Sediment microbial communities from Yellowstone Lake, YNP, Wyoming, USA - YL17G14_18 | ecosystem: Environmental > Aquatic > Freshwater > Lake > Sediment | place: USA: Wyoming | collected... | reverse complement strand
GCCCTCGCCGTCGAGCACCAGTTCCTTGGGCCACAACTTCCAGAAGTCCTGCACCTGGCACAGCAGCGTGCCCTTTCCGCGCGACAGGGCTGCCCACCCCGGGGCCCGCCGGCCGAAACCGGCGCCGCAGGCGATGGGACGCACGTGGTACTTGCCCAACCGCTGCACCCATTCGCCCGTCTCGCGCTTGGTGACCGAATAGCGGTCGCCGCCGTCCTGCAGCAGCCACACCGATTCCCCGGGAACCAGTTTCCCCTCCACCCGCTCCTCGTGCTCCAGGCCGAACGCCCCGACGGTCCCTTGCTCGCCCCCCACCCGCGCCAGCAGTCGAATATCCTTTATCATCGGTCGCTCGGCCCCCCAGTTGATGAACGTGTGCTGCACCCGCACCCTGGTGTCGTTGACGAAGAAGTAGAGGCGTGTCACATAACTGAGGAGGACCTCATCGTCGCCGTTCAAGTAGTCGCCCTCCAACTTGACCACCGCGCGCACGGGTCCGCGCTCCTCCACGGTGACCTGGTAACCCGCCTGGGGGCGGTTGGCGTGGTGGACGGTGCCATCCAGGGCCACGGTGACGGCATCATACAGCTCCGCCTCCGCAGCGTCGCCCCCCAACCGGCGCAGATGCAGTCCCCAGGCCTTGCGGCTCACCGCGGCGTCCATCACGCCGGTGTGCACGACAATAGCCTCGGGGGTCGTCTCGACGCTAAGTCCGGCCTGCTTGGACTCGCGACCTGGGGTGACCTCCAGCGTGTAGCGAGCCGTCCCGTTCGCCTGCGCGCTGGCTGGAAACTGCACCAGGACCCAGCGATGCCCGGTGCCCGGATGCCAGTCGCACAGGGGGTGGCATTGCACCGGGACGGCCCTCCCCTTAGCGTCGGTCAGCGCCACAGAGAACTCGCCCTGAATCGCCCCTTCTGCGAAGGGCACTCCGACCGAAACCACTTCGCCGGTGCGCGCTATCCCTGCAGTCTCCATCAGCTTGATGGGCACGCGCAGGGGGCGGTCGGCCAGGGCCCCGGCTGCGAAGACGAGTATCATTGCCATAAGGAACAGCGGTTTCACCATGTCGTGCGTCTCCTTTTCGCGGGGTGAACGATCTGGTGCCTGACAGTCAGAACGCGATCCCGAAAGCCCCCCCTACTCGAAGCCGTTCTTCTTGCTTCGGTACCTTTGAGGCTGTCTCACAATCCGCGTTCCGGCTGCAGCAGGACGGCCATCCTCCCCCGGCGAGGTCAATCCTGGTTGGTGCTGTTGCCCTGATGGTCATGAGCGCCAACGGAAGTATAACTGAGCACGTCAGCATCGTCAACAGCGATTGGAGGGTCATGCGTACTACCAATGGCAGCAAAGCACCATTATAATAGAGGCATAGCTGTGGCCCAGGGAAGCATAATGCATCAGGTCGCCATAGGGTTTGCGGGAGGTGAAGGACATGTCCATATATGAGCGTCTTCGTGACTATTTCCAGGACCAGGCCAACACCCTTGCCGACGAGAAGGCTGCGAGCAAAGTGTTCCCAAATGCCGCAGACGCCGGCGCGGCGAGGGAGGGCATTCTGGCTGCGTTTCTAACGCGACACTTGCCAACGCGCTGCGAACTCATACGAGGTGGCTTCATTTTTGACTTCCTCGGCAGCGAATCGCGGCAGATTGATCTGATTGTCACAAACGACCTAACCCTGCAGTTCAAGCTGCCGGCTGAGTCCGGACAGCAGGACAAGTCGTTCAACTGCGTGGAGGGCTGCTACTGCGCCATCTCGGTCAAGACGAATCTAAACAAGGCGGGCCTGATCGATTCTCTTGCGGGCTTTGCCTCCATCCCCCCAATGCCAGACCCCGGCAATCGGCTCAATCCCATGATAACAAACCGTCACCTATTCCTGGACTTGCCATTCAAGGTCGTTTTCGCTTTCGAGGGCATTGACCCGGAGACTCTCCATGCACACATGAATGAGTTCTATGCCGGTTCGCCGACTCCTCAGAACCGACGGCCTGACCTGATCATCGTCAACAATAGATACGTCATGGCGCGTGCAGGCCGCGCGGGCGCAGTAAGCCGAAACGGGACGCGCGTACCGCCCCTCGATTACCGGCTGACGGACGTCAAGGTGTGGAAGTACGTTGGCGCTTGGTCGCTGATGTACCTGCTAGTAAAGATCCAGGAGGCGGCCTGCGTCGGCCCCCATTTCTTCTTCTCGTTCGCGGGCTTCCTCGACAATCTGCCGGTGTAGCAGCCGCTCACAACATCGCCAATGGCGCTTTCACGGCCACTGCACAGTCTTGGCCGTGCCGCGAGATTGCGGACGTTTCGAGCGTGGGGATATAATCGTTATTAGGTGTTTGCCTGAGATGGATTCGTACTCACACAAAATCAGGCTGCAACTGGACACGCTTCCTGCGCGCACGGGGGTCTATGTCTTCAAGGATGCGGCGGGGAGCGTTCTTTACGTCGGCAAGGCGGCTAACCTCAGGAATCGCGTTCGCTCGCATTTCCAGGAGGGCGATGCGTTCGGCGGCAAGGCGCGATTGATGGCCTCGCAGGTCAGCAGCGTCGAGGTGATAGCCACCGATTCCGAACTCGAGGCCCTGATCCTGGAGAGCAACCTGATCAAGCGCTACCGGCCGCCGTATAATGTCCGCCTGCGCGATGACAAGAAATACCCATATCTCAAGATCACGCTCAACGAGGAGTTTCCGGCCCTGGTGGTGGTGCGCGAGATGCAGGAAGATGGCGCGCGCTATTTTGGGCCATACGCGAATACGAAGGCGATGTGGCAGACGGTGCGCCATGTTACCAGGATGTTCAAGGTTCGCCCTCGCTACGAATCAGGCACCCAGCGCGCAGGCTGTCCCTGGAAGCCCCCCAAGCGGCGGCGGTCCTGCCTGTATTACCACATCGGCGAATGCAGCGCGCCGTGCGATCGGCTGATAAGCACAGAGGAGTACAGGCACAGCGCGCTTCAGGCAGCGATGTTCCTCGAGGGGCGAGGCGAGCGCTTGCTTGAGGCACTGCACCAGCGAATGGATGAGTTGAGCAAGGCCCTCCAATTCGAGGCTGCGGCCAGGATGCGCGATCAGTTGCAGGCTGTCGAGCGGTCGCTCGAGCAGCAGAAGATCGTCCTGCCTGGGGCGGGAGATGCCGATGTCCTCGGGATCGGGCTTCAGGAGGACATAGGCTGCGTGGTTGTCCTGCAGATCCGCCGCGGGAGGCTGATAGGGCACGACCGGCACGTGATCGAGGGCGTATCCGGGATGGAGGAGGAGCAAGCCCTGGGCGGCTTCATCGAGCAGTATTACCAGCGCGCAGCCTTCGTCCCGCCTCTGGTATTGGTGGGGATTCGCTTGCGTGAGGCAGTGCTTGTTGCTCGGTGGCTCGCGCGGCGCCGCGGGTCCAAAGTAACGGTCAGCGTTCCCCAACGAGGCGTCAAGCGCGCACTGGTCGGCATGGCGCAGGAGAACGCGCGCGTGCAACTGCAGCAATTGCTTGAGCAGGAAAGCCTTCGAAAGACGAGGGGCAAACAGGCGATTGGTGACCTTGCAAGGATACTTGGGCTGCCATTGCCTCCCGCGCGCATAGAAGCATTCGACATCTCAACCATCGCAGGAAGCGAGTCGGTTGGCTCGATGGTGGTGTTCGAGAATGGCGAGCCGAAGAAGTCCGACTATCGCCGCTTCAAGATCAGACTCGAAAAGGGGATGCCCGACGACTTCGCTATGATGCGTGAGGTCCTCGAGAGAAGGCTGCGCGCCGCCGCCACTCCGAAGTTTGCGAAACTGCCGGACCTGTTACTGGTGGATGGCGGAAAGCCTCAGTTGACTGCGGCCCTCAAGGCGATGAATGAACTTTCAATCTCCATTCCTTGCGCCGCCCTTGCAAAGCGGCACGAGGAAATCTACGTGCCGGAGAAGGTAGGCCCGGTGATCGTGGCAGCGCATTCGCGCGCCCTGCAGTTGCTGCAGAGGATGCGCGATGAGGCGCACCGGTTCGCCCAGGCTTACCACCACACGCTGCGTGCGCGCCAGACGCGAAGGAGCCTTCTCGACGAGATACCCGGCGTCGGGCCCCAGCGCAAGGCAGCGCTGCTGACACATTTTCGCTCGCTCAGAAGGCTGCGCGACGCGAGCGTGGAAGAAATCGCAGCAGTGCCGGGCGTCGGGCGCGCAGCAGCGCAGGCGATCGTGGATCACTTGAGGGCACAGGCTAGCAAAGAGGGCGAAAGGTGAGGTGGTTTCTTTTTCGATGGATCCTGGCGACGGGCGCATTGTGGGGCACCGCGTCAATATTGCCGACGTGCGTTAGACTCCAGGGATTGCTGCCGGCGTTCCTGGCGACGGCGGTGATCGGCCTGCTGAACGCTCTCGTGAGGCCAATCCTGTTCATCTTCAGAGTGGTAACCTTCCCGATCAACCTGCTCACTTTGGGGCTGTTCTCGCTGCTGACCTCTTTCGTCATGAACACGCTGATCTTCTGGGGCGTCGGGCGCAGCGGATGGATACAGGGCTTCTCGGTTCCAGGTTTTGGGGCAGCGGTGATGGCAGCGCTGGGGATGAGCGTCATCAACGGGCTGCTCACGTGGCTGGCGCGTGGAGCGAGATCGTGAGCAGGCGGACGAGGTCTGCCGCTGCTGGCGCAGTGGCGAGCAAGCAAGCAAATGTCAGCAAGGCCACCAAGCGGGCCGCGGCCGCCCGCAGAGGCAAACGCGCGATCACTTCCCCCACGCAGTTCGTTATCATCACCGGCCTCTCGGGCGCGGGCAAGACGCACGCCATCCACTGCTTCGAGGACCTGGGATTCTTCTGCGTTGACAACCTGCCGCCGGCGCTGCTGCCGAAATTCGCCGAGTTGTGCGCTCACAGCGACGGGCGCGTGCCGCGGGCGGCAGTGGTGACCGATGTGCGCGGCGGCATTTTCTTCAATGAACTGCAAGATGCCCTGGGCGAGTTGGAAAAGATGGGTGCGAAATACCGGATTCTTTTCCTGGAGGCGTCGCGCGACGCGCTGGTCAAGCGCTTCAAGGAAACGCGCCGGCGGCATCCGCTTCACCATCCCCGGAGGTCGCTGCTCGCAAGCATCGAGCACGAGCGGCGGCTGCTGCTAGATATCCACGGCCGCGCTGACAAGGTGATTGATACCAGCACCATTCCGGTCAGCCAGTTGAGAGGCGAGATCGCGCGCCTTTTCTCGAAGCCGGGCGAGGCGGTTCCGATGCTTGTGAGCCTGGTGAGTTTCGGCTTCAAGTTCGGAACCCCCGTGGACGCCGACCTTGTTTTCGATGTGCGCTTCCTGCCCAACCCGCACTACGTCGCATCGCTGCGGAACAAGACCGGCCATTCGACCCGGGTCAAGGAGTGGGTTCTCAAGAGCCCGGGCGCAGCGGAATTCCTCAAGCGCCTGTATTCCCTCCTCGACCTGTGTTTGCCCCTGCACGCCGAGGAGGGCAAGGCATATCTCACCATCGCAGTCGGCTGCACGGGCGGGCGGCACCGCTCGGTGGTGATCGCCAACCAGTTGGCAGCGCATCTGCGCGGCAAGGGATACCGCGTGCGCCTGGGCCACCGCGATGCGCGCAAATAGCAGCACTCGCGAGCATCACTCAATTCATCAACACAATGGAGGCTGGAATGGAGTCCGAAGGCAAGCATGTGATACACGTTGACGATGTCTCCTGGGCCGTTGTGCCGGACATGCCCCACCACCACGGCATGTCCGGATGTCATCTTTCCGACGCCACCGCTCTGAAGGACCGCCCTGTCAGTTTCGAGGTCCAGAGTTATAAGGTCGGAGGCTACCAGGAACCTGCGACGCACGAGGGCATGTTCCATCTCATGTATGTGCTGCAGGGTGAGGGCGAATACTCAATCGGCGGCAAGACCTACAATATACGCCCAGGGTCGGCGGTGATAATTCCGGCGAACACTTCGCACGCTATGCGCAACACCGGAAATTCCGAACTCGTGATGTTCGCGGTTCACGGCAAGACAGCGAAGCCTGCCTGAGGCGGGCCGGGGATTCAACATGGCACATGACCTGCTCTTGCGTCCGGTGTGCGAGGCGACGCTCGTGGCCTTCGATATCGAGACCACGGGCCTGACGCCGGTGGCCGACGGGATCGTGGAAATCGCCGCCGTAAGGTGGCACGCTGGGCGCGAGGTCGCCCACTTCCAGACGCTCGTTGACCCACAGCGCCCGATCTCACCGGGGGCGATGGCCTTGCACGGAATAACGGATGAGCAGGTGCGCGGGCAGCCGACGGTCGAGAAGGTTCTTCCCGGCTTCCTTGAATTCGTTCGCGGCAGCATCGCGCTGGCGCACAATGCTCCCTTCGATCTAGGCTTCCTGTGGTATGAAATCTCGAAAGGGCTCGCCGCGCCCGATGTTCCCGTGCTTGACACGTGCGCCTTGGCGCGCGAACGCCTGCGCCTGGGCAGTCATAGCCTGGATTCCCTGGTGCAGCACCTGGGGATCGCGTCGGGGCAGAAGCACCGCGCGCTGGCCGATGCGAGGCACTGCGCTGCTGTCTTCTTGACCTGTGCGCGCCGGGTTGACGGTGGTTTGCGCGCTCCCATCAGGGATCTGCTTGCACCCGGCCGCGAGCCACCCAATCTTTGCGATGCGCGCCCCGTCAGCGTTCCCCCCGAATGCGCAGTCTTGCGCCAAGCGATCGAATCGGGCGTCACGATCGAAATCGTTTACACCGACAGCGCTGGCAGAACGAGCGTGCGCGCAATCCGGCCCCGGAGCGTCGGCTTCTTTGCCGGCTCGATGTATGTCGAGGCGCACTGCCTCCTGGCCGGCGCGCGCCGCACGTTCATGGTCGAGCGCATCAAGCGCATCACCACGCCCGCCGCATGAAAGCGTAGGGGCACGGCATGCCGTGCCCCCACCGACTGGCGGGCGAATACCAGATTCGCCCCTACTTCTCCCACGCGGCGCGAGAAAGGACCATTGGCTTGAACATCCAGTATCCCGCAAGTTCGCGCTGGTCGCCGTAGTGCGGCGACTTCGAGTCCTCGCTCTGGCCCGGCGGCAGGATGTTCACGCCGAATATCTCCGGGCGGGAGCACTCGACCACCTGGACGTATGTTCCGCGGCTATACCACGGGATCCAGCCCAGGCCCTCGAAGTCAATCTTCTGGTCGCGCTCGAACCAGCGGTTCATCTGCGACGTGCCGTATTTCTTGCTCAACTCGTCCAGCGACTGGCGCAGGGCCTTCATGATCACGGCGTCCAGATTCTGCCCCTTGAGATAGTCGTGCTTCAGAGGCAATGCCGCTTTCTTCCCCTGAAATACCCGCAGAAGAACGCTCGCACCTCGCTCCTGCAGTGTTCCGCCGAATAGTTCTCCATAAAGGTCGCCGAACTCGTCGGCAAATATCGCCTTCTTTGCCTGCTCCAGCCAGGTCGTGAAAATGGCAGCGGGTGCGCTCATGCCTGTCAGGTAGCGATCCCAGGCCTGTAACTGCCGCAGCGCAGCGCCCAGCCTGGCGTCCTTCCACGCGCCGGTGCGCGTGGCAGCGCCGAATAGGTAGGGCAGAAAACTGTCCGCGAAATAGACGCGGCGCCCGTAATCTTTCTGCAGGTCGGCGAACTCGGTGAAGGTGTGAACTGGCCTTCGCTCGACTGCCCGCATGATGCTGCTCAGGCGAAACATCGCCCCCCAGCCGCTCGCGTCGCCAGGCTCCCACCAGGCCGCTGGCTTGTTGTTCCAGTTTGCCAGATAGCCTTGCTTCGGGTTGACGATGTGGGGCAACTTCTCGAACGGAACATCTCCCTTCCAGTCGTATTCGCCCGTGCCGGGCACGGGGAAGCGGCGGTCAATCTTGCCGGTTCGCACCGGGAACTTGCAGCAGTACCAGAACCCGATATCGCCATTCTGCGTGGCGCAGAAAAAGTTGTGGGTGGTCGTGATATGGGCCGCCGCCTGGCCGAATTCCGCAGCGCTGCGCGCGCGCCAGAACCCGGCGATGGCGCGCAGCGTTTGCACTTCCCTGCCCCAGTAATTCATCGCCTGCGCGTAGGCGACGCCTTTCTCCTTGTCCCACTTGACTACCGGGCCGTGAACGGTGCGAAAGACCTCCAGTTCCACAGGCTTTGCGCCGCGGACCTCGATGCGCTCCACCCTTCTCTCCATGTCACGCCAGGCGCCTTTGTGCCAGTATTGGTGCTGGTTGGCAGGGTTCAACTTCTCGACGAAAACGTCCTCGACATCTGCGTCGGCTGAAGTTGTTGTCCATGCCAGGTGCTCGTTGATGCCGATGAGCACGCCAGGGACTCCTGCAAACCCCATTCCCATCACGTTCAGCCCCGGCCCCATCAGGTGCACTTCGTGCGCAATCTGCGGCACGGAGAAGCCCATTTGAGGCCCGCCCAGCAGCATCGCGCACCCGCTGGCCGAGCGGCGCGGCGAAACCGTCACACAGTAACTGCCCACCTTGGACGGAAGCCCCAGCGCAGCCCGCCATTCGGGCTTGCCCCAGTTCACGACATCATATGCGGCCTGCATGACCTGGGGATCGAGAAGGCCAGCGAGCCTCTCCACATTCTCCCGACCTGCCTGCCCGAAGACCATCGAACCCTTGCCCTCGCCCGCAGGAATGGTAACCGGGGCGGCCGGGTCGTTCGTCCATGCAACGTCATCGAGGATAGCCCTCGCGCCTTCGCCGTAGCGGGCTTTCAACTTCTCCCAGGTGGCGGCCACCATCAACTCTGTGCCGCCCCCGCTGCCGAACCTCCTGGCCATCATCGCGCCGATGGCCGCAGTGTCGGTGGGCTTGAAAGGCTCCCACTGGATCCCGAACATCTGGGCGAGTTTGAACTCCTGGGGCAGCGTCCCGGCGTCGCGCGCCTTTGCATAATAGGCGTTCACTCCGTCGGCGTATGCCTGCGCAAAATCCCTGTACTCCTGCGCTAGAGCATCAACCTGCGCCTGCAGTTCCTGCTCGGTGTATCCGGTCAGCCGGACGGACTTGTCCTGTTCGATGAACTTGTCGCCGAGGACCGCCGCCGCTGTGCCGCGCGCCCCTCGTCGGTATTTCTCGATCTGCAGCAGCCGGTCTTCGGCCACCGCCCAGCCGTTCGCGAAGAACAGCGCCCGCATCGAGGGCGCAATGATATGGGGCACCCCGAAATCATCGCGCACGATGACCGCCTGCTGCCCGTCAACCGTCAGCGTCTCCCTGGTTGCTGCAGCGGCGGGCGCAGCGAGCATTGCGACCGACAACAAAAACAACAGGCACGAAACGACGATGGCTTTTCTCATGACTACCTCCTGGCCCGGATACCTTCTTCGCAGCGCGCTCCAGGCCCTGCCGGGCGCTGCCGCGCGGAGCGCGAGGAAAAAGCCCAAGCCGCGGTGAAGAAACGGGTATAACATCGCATGGCACACCGGGAGAAATGCTGATGACTGTTCCGAAGATCAATGTCGGGGGCCTGACTCTTTCGCGAGTGATGTGCGGATCCAATCCTTTCTTCGGCTACTCTCATTTCAGCCGCGCACGGGATGATTGGCAGAGGGAATATTTCACGCACGAGCGCATCGTGCAGGTGCTGGAACGGTGCTCCGACCACGGCATCAACTGCGTGATGAGCGGCGTGAAGCAGGAGATGCACGACGCGATCCAAGCCTTCAAGCAGAAAACCGGGCGGGAGATGATATGGGTCTGCACCCCCGCAGGCAAAGACATTGACGAGGTAGAGCGCGGCATTGCGTGGACGGCGGAGCATGGCGCCAAGATCTGCATGCCGCACTCAAGTTATGTTGACAGCAACCTGGTCATCTCCGAGACCCGGATCAACGGCATGGAGCGCCTCTGCAAGGCCATCCGCTCTCACGGCATGATACCTGGCATCAGCGCGCACCGCCCCGAAGCGCTCGTCGTAGGCGCCGCGGCCGGATACGACCTGGAGTGTTACATTCTGCCGCTCAACGTGATCGGCTTCCTCTGCGCGGCGGAGACCGACTGGCAGGCGCACGTCATCCGCCAGTGCCCGAAGACTGTTTTCTGCATCAAGCCTTTCGGCGCAGGCAGGGTGATGCCGCCTTCCGCCATCGGATTCGTCTTTCCCAATATCAAGCTGGCCGATGTCGTGGTGATGGGGTTCACCAGCGTTCTCGAGGTTGACGAGGATATGGCGATCGTCGAGCAGGTTCTCAGCGGCATTCCAGCCGACGTGCCGCTCTCCCAGGCGCGCAGCAAGGCGCATCTCCAGCCTCGCTAGGCCGCCGGATGGCGGCTCCGGTCCCGCGCCCGTGTTTGAAGGTAACCCCCACGCGGGCAACGAAGAAAGAAGAAATATGTAGGGGCGGAGTGCCACTCCGCCCGTGGTTTCCAGCAGGAGGAGTCTTTATGCCAGCAAGAAGAGCACCGACTGTCCGCGGCAGTGCGAAGGCGAAAGCCGCAGCGAAGAACGCTACCGTGGCCGCCAAGGCGAAAGCGGCCGCGAAAGATGGGATTCAGCGGCTGGAGAGAATCGCCGCCAAACTCAGGGCTTACGACCTGATTTCGATATATGCTGGCTCGTCAGGCCATCCAGGCGGGACCCTCTCGATCATGGACATCGTTGCGGCATTGTATTTCAAGGTTCTCAATCACCGGCCCGCTGAACCCAACTGGCCTGACCGCGACCGCGTCTTCTTCTCGGCGGGCCACAAGGCCCCCGCTCTCTACGTGGGCCTTGGGATGTCGGGCTATTTCCCGCTCGAGGAAGTTACCACCCTGCGCCAACTGGGAAGCCCATGCCAGGGGCACCCGCACTACGGCGACCTGCCGGGCATCGAGATTTCCAGCGGCTCCCTCGGCCAGGGGCTGGGCGTTTCGGTTGGCAGTGCTCTGGCCGGAAAACTCGACGGCAGGCCATACCGCGTCTATTGCATCATGGGCGACGGCGAGCAGCAGGAAGGGAGCATCTGGGAAGCAGCAATGGCCGCAGGCCACTTCAAACTCGATAACCTGTGCGCCATCGTTGACCGCAACAGGCTGCAGATTGACGGCTGGACGAAGGACGTGATGAACATCGAGCCGCTGCCCGACAAGTATCGCGCCTTCGGCTGGCACGTGATCGAGATTGACGGCCACAACATGCGCCAGATACTGCGCGCCTTCGAACAGGCAAGCAGAAAGAAAGGGACGCCCACAGTTATCATCGCCAACACTGTCAAGGGCAAGGGCGTCTCATACATGGAGGACCAGGCGCAGTGGCACGGGGTAGCGCCCAACAAGGAGCAGTTCGAAAAGGCATTGCCCGAGATTCTGCCGCCCGCCCAGATGACCGAAAAGGATGTCGAGCGCTTGCTTGCCAGGGCTGCCGATCATGCGCGCTGGTGCGCAGAGATGGCGAAGAAAGAGATGCCCGCCTTCTCGCGCGACTACTGGTGGAATGCAGAGGATCGCATGAAGGCCGATATGGACGCCACGCGCATGGGCTTCGGCAGGGGAATCGCGAAGGCAGGCCAGGACGAGCGCGTCGTTACCCTGCACGCGGACATCTCGGCCTCGATCCGCATCACCGACTTCGAGCAGGGGCACCCCGAGCGAACGAAGCGCGTCTTCAGCGTGGGCATCGCCGAGCAGAACATGATGGTCGTCGCCGCAGGGCTCGCAAAGGAAGGCAAGATCCCGGTTACCGGAACTTATGGAGTCTTCGCGGCGGGCCGCGCCTGGGACCAGATCCGCACCACCATCTGCTACTCCAATCTCAACGTGAAAATCGCAGGCGCGCACGGAGGCATTTCGGTGGGGGCTGACGGCGCGACACACCAGGCCCTTGAAGAAATGAGCCTGATGGCGATCCTGCCCAACATGAACCTGATCGTGCCCGCCGACTCGACAGAGACGGAGAAGGCGACTATTGTCGGGCTCCTGCAAGTGGTTGGGCCGACCTATATCCGCTACGCGCGCGAGGCGACGCCGATCATCAGCAAACCCGACGCGGCCTTCGAGTTTGGAAAGGCAAACGTGATTCGCTATCGCGGCGCGCGAGAGAAGTTCGCCGATGCTTTCGATACCTGCCTGGCCAGCGATTATCGCAGTGAGGGCGAGCACCTGGCGATCATCGCATGTGGCCCGATGGTTCCCGAGGCGATGCGGGCGGCTTACATCCTGCGCGAAGAATTCGGCCTTGAAACGCGCGTGCTGAACGTGCACACCGTGAAACCGCTCGACGTTGACGCCGTGGCCAGCGCAGCGCGAGATACGGGCGTGGTGCTGACCGCTGAAGAGCACCAGGTGGGCGGGTTCGGGAACATCATAGCCAGCGCCATTCTCCAGAACTCCTCCGGCCCGCTGGCCTTCGACATGATCGGCGTAACAGACAGGTTCGGCGAGTCCGGCGCGCCCTGGCAACTGATGCAGCACTTCGGGCTGACCGCCGAGCACATTGCGAAGCGCGCGAAGGAACTTTACGACGCAAGGGTCGAGTACGCCTTCTCATCGCTTGATCTCTTGCTGACCTGCCGCTCGTGTTCAGCAACCGTCAAGGCCAGAGACTACCTCGCCGCCTGCGGCCCGGCAACCGATGAGTTGTGTGTCGAGTGCGAGTGGAATGACAAGCCCCGATGCCTTGAGTGCCGCACCGGGTGGCTGCTGGTAAACCGCGAGTTTGCGTATCTCTGTTCGGCCTGCAAGTAGGCGCTTGCCGGCGGCCGCGCACTGCCACATGCCCAAGCGCGCAAGAGCACGCAAGACCGGAGTACAAGCCAGGCACGCCGCTGAGCAGGAGGGCCAGGCTCAGCAGCAACAGGCCGTTGAGGTGGCCCGCCCGCCCGAGCAGCAGCGCCTGCTCGATGCTGCGGCAGTCGGTTTGCCGGCGCTGATCTGCCTCGGCATCTACATCTACAGCCTTGCTCCCACTACAGTCCCTGGGGACAGCAGCGAGTTCATCGCCTCCATCCACGGGCTCGGCATCCCCCACCCCACCGGCTACCCCCTCTATATGCTGCTGGGCAAGATGTTCGAGTCGCTCATCCCATTCGGCGGCGTGGCCTACCGCATCAACCTTTTCTCGGCCGTGTGTGCGGCGGTGATGGTCGGTCTGCTCTCGCTGCTCACGCTGAAGGTTACCGGCAATCGGGCGGCAGCCACGATCGCTGGATTCGTGGGTGGGCTCAATGAGAGCGCCTGGTCCCAGGCCGTGATAGCAGAGGTTTATGCGCTCCACGGCATCATGGTAATGCTCGTATTCCTGGCGTTGCTCAAGTGGGAAGAGCGCAGGACCTGGCGCGCGATTGCCTGGCTGGGCCTCGTAACAGGGTTCGGGCTGACCCATCACCGCGCCATTCTCTTCATCGCAGCCCCTGCGCTGATCGCAGCCGTGGCCTTGCAGCGGCCTTTCATGGTAAGAGGCTTGATCAAGGCCGTGGGGGCGGGCCTTGCTCCGCTTGCCATTTACGCTTACCTTCCCATACGCGCCGCCGCCAAGCCGCTTCTGAACTGGGGCAACTGCGTTACATGGCAAAACTTCTGGTATCACGTGATGGCCAAGGCCTATATGCACCTCATCCTGGCCAGAACCCTTCGCAGCACTTTGATCAGGGCGTTCAGCCTTGTCAAATCCGCAGGGGTCGAAATCTCCTGGCCTGGCCTGGTGGGCGCAATCGCAGGGGGGGTACTGCTGATCCGCCGTCGTCCCGTGCTGGGAGCGGTGACCGCGGTGTCGTTCGTGACCCTCCTGCTGTGGAACAGCGCTTACAAGGATGTGGTCGTGATCCACTTCCACCTGCCGACTTTCCTGATAATGGGCCTGTGGCTGGGCGTTGCCGTGGATGAGGCGCAGCGGTGGGTAAGGCAGCACAGCACATCGCAGATGGTGCGCCGAGCGGGCGATGCGGCTCCCTGGATTGTCCTTCCGGCGCTGGTGGCGCTGCTGATGTTATTCAACTTCGAGAAGTCCAGCAGGCGCGGGCAATGGGAACTGGAGAACTGGCCTCGGCGCACGCTCGCCGAGATAAAGCCGAACGCGTTCCTGTCGGGCATAGGGGACACCGAGATATTCGTAACCTGGTATATGCAGGCTGTGCACGGGCTTCGCCGCGACATAACGGTGCTGCAGGCGAACCGCCTGGCGGACGTCTGGTATATCCAAACAATCAAGGATAAGGAAATCGCTACTGTCATGGCTGCCGCCCTGCTGGGTGCGTTGGGTACATCCGACGCTGAACTAGAGAAGGAGTTCGCCGACCGCTGCACCTACATGCTGGCCCAGCAACTCGCGGATAAGAGGCACCTCTATACCTACCACCCGCCTTATCCTCTACCCGAGGGAGTTTGCACTCTGGAGCATGCGATGGGTCTGCGCGAGTTCTGCCGTGGCAAACCAAAACTGCTCGTCCGCACCACGCGCGTTGCCGGCCCCGAAATGCTCCCTGGTCTGATGCTGGTGCGGGTGGATGTCGAGAAGACCCGGGTCCACCAATTGGAGCCCTTCCGCATCATGTTGGGTTGGCGCTGCGAGCGCGCGCTACCTCCTGGTTACACGGTCGGTGTGCGCTTCCAGCGAGCGATTCCAGGTCAGCCCCCGCTTGCGCCCGGCATGCTCCCGCCTGAAGAGTCCTTCTTCGTCCAGGTGCTCCCTCTGAACTATGGCCAGCCGCTCAAACCCACGCCAGCCCGTTACGAATATCGGCAGTCCGGCATGTTCGTCGCAGAAGCTCCCTATCCTCCCGGCAAGTATCACGTGATCGTCGGCATTGGCAAGGCTACTCCGAGCGGCCGCTGGACACTCGTGCCACAAGTCCAGGCGCTCGTGGGCGGCATAGAAATCCTGCCCGCCCGCAAGGGCGCCCTGTAGCGGGCACCGACCGCGGTCTTGCAGGAGCAGGCCCCCGCCTGCCCCGGGGAACTCGAAGGGCCCCTGCCCTGGTGTCGGGCACCCCGCCAGCCAGCCGGTTGCCCCTACAACTTGCCCACGGCGGAACAGAGGGATTCGTAGCGGGCGAAGGTTTCTTCGTAGCGCGTCCGGTTCGGGGAGGGCTCGAAGGTGTGCGACTTCAGGCGCATACCCTGCTGCGCCTCATCGAGCGAATTGAACGTGCCCGCTCCGACGAACACGAACATTGCCGCTCCCAGGGCCGTCGCCTCTGTCTGTTCGAGCGCGGTTACGGGAAGGCCGGTTACGTCGGCGCGGATCTGATTCCACAGAGCATTGCGCGAGCCGCCCCCCACGATGCGGATTCCCTCGACCCGCGCGCCGGTGGAACGCATAACCCGCTCGAGGGCCTGGCGCAGTTGAAACGAAAGGCCCTCGAGGGCGGCGCGATAGACCTGCCCGCGCGCTGTGGTGAGTGTCAGGCCGTGAATGGAACCCGGAATGCCGAGCCTCTTCAGCGGCCCGGTGTCAGGCACGAAGGATGGGATGATGGTAACGCCGCCGGAGCCGGGTTCGATCTGTTGCGCCTCCGAAATCATGCGCTCGTGCACATTCTCGCTCTCGGCTATCTCCCCGTAGAAGTTCTTGCGGATCCACTCCAGCACGCCCGACGCGATCATCAGCATCTGCGGGTTCCAGAAACCGGGCGCGGCATCGCATTCGATTATCAGGCCGTCCTCGAACCCTGCTCGGTCCGGCTGGTAATGATCGCTGCGAAGCGTAAGTATCTCCCACGTGCCGCTGCTCAGGATCGCCTGCTCCTGAGAAGCCCCGGAGCCGATGATTGCGAACTGCGTATCGTGCCCGGCCGCCACGACGGGGATGAACCTCGGCAGGCTGGTCTGCTCGGCGGCGTCTGTCCGCACGGCGCCGATAACCTGCCCCGGCTCCCTCCACTTGGGAAAGAAAGACGGCTCCAGCGCGGCCATCGCCAGCATCTTTTCCGACCATTTCCTGCCCGCCGAGTCAATGGCCATCGTGGTCGAGGCGATGGTGGGGTCAATCGAGGATTCGCCGCAAAGTTTGTGCGACAGGAGCCCCGGCGTCATCATCCAGAACCGCGCGGAATCGAGCGCCTCGGGAGCATTGCGGCGCAGCCACACGAATCGCAGCAGCGTATTGAACGAGATTATCTGGTATCCGGTCTCCTGGTAGATCGAGAATGGATCGAAGCATGAGCGCAGCTCCTCGGCAAGCGGCGCGGTTCGCTGGCACTGCCACGAGATGATAGGATACGCCAGCGTCCCGTCGCGGCGCACCGGGGCGCCGTCGGCTCCGAAAGTGGTAACCGCCACGGCCCGGACTTTCGCGCGCTTGAGCGAAGAGCATACCTCGCGGCAGGCATCCGCCAGTTTGCCCCAGATTTCGTCCAGGTCCCAGATCAGCCAGCCGCCTTCGCCGCCGGGCTGGGCGACAGGCGCGTTCGGCCGGCTGGCGGCGGCGATAACCTCGCCGCGGCTGCTCACCGCTACGGCGCTGGCATTCGTCGCGCCGCAGTCCAGAACGACAGCAATGTCCTTCATGCGACAGCATTTTTCTACCCGCTGCCGCCGTTTCCTGCGCTCGCCCAGCGACAGTAATCGCTAGCAGAGGGCGAGTAGTATGGAGTGCGGCGATTCATCGCCGCTTTTGAGAGCGGGGCTGAAGCCCCGCTCTCAAAAGCAAATGCAGTTGACAGGTAGGCGCCTATGGGCTAGATTGGGCTTCGATTTCGTCTTTGAGGGAGAGAAGCGGAGATGCGCGCAAAGAGGATCGTTTACCTGATCGTAGCAGCGATTGGATGTGCCTGTGCACCGGCGCGGGCCGATCTGCTCAGTTACGTCGCTCGCCCGGAGCCGGAGTTTCGATGGGAGAAGAAGTCCGAGATGACGCTGGGGGAACTGAAGGTCACGGACCTCTACCTCTGCTCCCAGGTCTGGAAGGGGATCAAGTGGGAGCACACCGTGCGCGTAATGAGCCCGCCCAAGGTTCAGTATCCAAACGCGATGGCGCTAATGATCACGGGCGGAAACCCCGGCCCGCAGGAGTTGATGCTGGGCTCGATGGTCGCGAACGCTCTTGGCGCTCGTTTCGCCGTGCTCTACAACATCCCGAATCAGCCGCTGTTCGGCGGGCTTTCAGAGGACGACCTGATCGCGCACACTTACATGGAATACATGAAATCGGGTGACGAGGAATGGCCCCTCCTTTTCCCGATGGCCAAGAGCGCGGTGAAGGCGATGGATGCGCTGCAGGCATTTGCCGAGCAGGAGTGGGGGCAGAGAGTTGACACCTTCGTCGTTACCGGAGGATCGAAGCGAGGCTGGACCACCTGGCTTACCGGAATCGCCGACCCGCGCGTGAAGGGGATCGCGCCCATCGTATATGACAACCTGAACATTCCCGCGCAGATGCCGCATCAACTGAAGACATGGGGCAAGTATAGCGAGCAGATTGACGATTACACACGCCGCGGCCTGCAGCAGCAATTGAACACCCCGCTGGGGCGGAAACTCGTGCGCATGGTGGACCCTTACTCATACCTGCCTCGCCTGAAGATGCCCAAACTGATCATCAACGCAACCAATGACCGCTACTGGACTCTTGACGCGCTCAAGTTCTATTTCAGCGACCTGCCGGGGGACAACTGGGTTCTCTACGTGCCGAACCAGCCGCACGGGATCCAGGACGCGGCGCGCGTTGTCGCCGCCGAGGCCGCTTTCTTCCGGCACGTT
>Ga0315296_10001999_pt1 | contig 17588 bp, 23 predicted proteins | sample YL17G14_18_MG_FD_203921 | JGI IMG/M metagenome (GOLD analysis project Ga0315296, IMG submission 203921) | Sediment microbial communities from Yellowstone Lake, YNP, Wyoming, USA - YL17G14_18 | ecosystem: Environmental > Aquatic > Freshwater > Lake > Sediment | place: USA: Wyoming | collected... | reverse complement strand
TTATGATTATGGAGTTGATTACCTTGTTACCAAAGCCGGAGATAGTAAGGAGATCTTCAGACAGGAAATATACGCGGATCCAAAATAGGACGGCGCATGAATTGATTAAATTTCAGATTCTTCTTTGTTTTACACTTAAGTATTCCTCAAAGGCATAACTATTTTATTGACCCTTTTTGAATTCTCTCATAATCTTTACCCCTGATGATGTCCCTATCCTTGTGGCACCTGCTTTGAGCATATCGATGACTCGTCTCGGTGTTCTTATGCCTCCTGCAGCCTTAATGCCTGCAGCATCTCCGACAATACTTTTTATGAGCCTGACATCCTTTATTTTTGCACCCTGCGGGCCAAAGCCAGTGGATGTTTTTATGAACTCTGAACCTGCGTCAAGGGCTATCTCCACAACCTTCCTTTTTTCGTTATCATCAAGGTAGCCGGTCTCGATTATTATTTTATGGATGAGCCTTTTTGTTGCCATGATCACATCAGAGAGATCTTTTCTTACCGTATCCCAGTCACCTGATTTCAGGGCTCCAATGTTCACTACAATGTCAAGCTCATCAGCACCGAGGAGAGAGACATTCATAGATTCATAGACCTTTATCTCACTCGAATTCATCCCGAGCGGAAACCCTATTACAGTGGTCACCCTGACATTACTGCCCTTAAGAAGTTCCTTTGCCATTTCAATGAAACAGGGGTTTATACAGACTGAGTAGAAACCGAAGTGAATGGCCTCTTCACAGAGCCTTTTAATGCCTGCATACGTGGCATCAGGCCTGAGCAATGTATGGTCAATTACAGATGCTATATCTAACTGATTTAACACTTTCATAACCGGTTAATAATACCCCATTTATAATTATACCATCATAAAATAATTTTGATTTTATCTGGATTAATTCCCTGTAGTCTTGCTACAGGGTTTCTATTGTCATTGCGAGGTCGCATCGACCGTGGCAATCTCTTTTAGAAAGGCGAGATTGCTTTGTTTCACGCGCAATGACATTTTTTATCGCTGGATTCGGGTTAAACTTGATATTCCCTGTAGCTTGCTACAGGGTCTCCACTAATTTCCTCCCCCTCTTCATTCCTTCATTTCGTAATTTCACATTTTCACTGTCTTGATGGGTTTCAGCTGGTGTGGTATTTTAATCACCATGAAGAATTGGAAAGAAAATGAAAGGTGAAAAGTAGATTGCATAAGGCTCACTGGGAAACAAACTGAACATGAGTACGGTTATCCTGAGAAAGGCAACATATAACTACGATACACTGAAGCCACAAATCTTTGAGATGCTTGATTTCTTTTGTGGAAGTTTGATTAAGAAAAACAGCCGTGTTGTTATAAAACCAAACCTCCTTACCCCGGCTTCACCTGATAGGGCAATCCTCACGCATCCATTGATAGTAAAGGCATCTGTTGAGTATGTACTACAGAAGGGAGCACATCCTCAGATTTCTGACAGTCCTGGTATAGGTTCGTTTGACAAGATTTTAAAAGAAAGCGGGATAAGAGATGCGTTGATGGGACTACACGTCGATTTTAAAGAATTCGAAACTTCAATGTTCATTGATATTGGTGAACCTTTTAAGCATATAGAAATTGCTGAAGATGCGCTTAAGGCAGATGTCCTCATTAACCTACCAAAACTTAAGACACATACCCAGATGCTTCTTACACTTGGTGTGAAAAACCTCTTTGGATGTATTGTGGGCTTGAGAAAGCCAGGATGGCATTTAAGGACTGGTGTTGACAGAGAGATTTTTGCAAAATTACTTGTGAAGATTTATAAAGCAGTTAATCCAGTTGTTACAATCCTGGATGGAATTCTTGCAATGGAAGGGCAGGGGACTGGGAAGGGTGGGATTCCAAGAGAGACTGGAGTGATTATTGGCAGTAATGATGCTGTAGCAATTGACTTTGTCGTATGTAAAATGATTGGAATAGATACGGATAGACTTCTCACGAATAAGGTCGCGAAAGAGATGGGTTTTTTTTATGATGAGATTTATGTAAAAGGTGACCGAATTTCAGAAATAAAGGATTTTAAACTCCCTCAAATAACTCCTCTCGTCTTTGGTCCAAAAAGGTTCCATAAGCTCATGAGAAAACACCTCGTCCAGAGACCAGTATGCGATGACTCTATCTGTGAATTATGTGAAGAGTGTTTGCAGCATTGTCCTGCAAATGCAATATCACATGGCAGAAAAAAGATCCACTTCAATTATGATGCATGTATCAGATGTTACTGTTGTATCGAAATCTGTCCTTATGGAGCGCTCAGGGCTGAAGAAACGCTTCCCGGTAAGATAGTCAGAAAAGTTTTGAAGGTAAACAAATAAAGATGAGCTTCACAGGATAGCTTGAGATAATATAGAATTTATCATGCATGTTCAGGAGATAGTGGTTAATAGTTCAAATGCAGGTCAGAGGCTTGATACATTTCTTGCAAGCAAAACCAGCATTACACGTTCGCAGATACAAAAGCTCATAGAAAATGGTAGTGTTCTCGTTAATGACAGGATTGTCAGTCAACATTACAGGGTAAAAATAAATAATGTCATTACTCTGAACATCCCTGACAAAGAAACTGAAGGGCTTGTACCAGAGCCAATACCTTTAGAAATACTCTTTAAGGATGATTATCTTGTTGTTGTCAATAAACCAGCAGGAATGGTTGTGTATCCTTCTGTTGGTCATAGACATGGTACCCTTATGAACGCTCTTTCTTATCATTGCAGAAATCTTGCTTCAGTGGGAAGGCCATTAAGACCTGGTGTTATACACAGGCTTGATAAAGAAACCTCAGGTGTGATTGTTGTTGCCCTGAATGATGAGGCTTACTATAACCTCGTTGAGCAATTCAAACGAAGGACAATAACGAGGAGATACAGTGCATTAGTTTATGGAAACCTCAAAGAAGATAAAGGTGAGATAGTGCTACAGATAGGACGCTCTGAGTCTGATAGAAAGAAGATGTCAACTCGAGCGAGGAAAGGCAAAGAAGCTATTACAAGATGGAAGGTGCTGGAAAGGTTTGGCAATACGACATTAATTGAGGCAAGACTTGGAACTGGAAGAACACATCAGATAAGGGTCCATTTTGCATCTACTGGACATCCGGTACTTGGAGACAGGACGTATGGGAAAAAAGTTGAACTTGAGGTAAAATCGAAGAAGAAGATAGTATTCCCGAGACAGATGTTACATGCAGAATTATTAGGGTTTACACATCCTGCAACGGGTAAGTATCTCGAATTCTCAAGCCCTCTTCCAGAAGATATGGTACAAAAGATAAAAGAGCTGAGAGCTGAGAGCTGAGAGCTGAGAGCTGAGAGCTGAGAGCTTATATTTAGTTGCCAAAACTGATGCCAAGCGACCGTGCGGTGAGAATGATGTCACTGTCCAGAGGAACTGTATTCATTTTACCGATTGCTTCATCAATAGGTACAGCATGGATCTTTGAAGAATGAAGTGCCACCATTGTCCCGAATTTACCTTCTGCAATAAACCTTACGGCTGCTGCACCAAATCGTAGTGAGAGGAGTCTGTCAAAAGTTGTGGGTGCACCTCCTCTTTGTAAATGTCCGAGCACCATGTCCCTCGTCTCTTTCCCGGTTCTTGAAGCAATTTCTTCAGCCACTTTTTTACCAATCCCACCAAGTCTGACTACCCCATCAGACCTTTTTTCAATTATTGTTATATCTCCACCAACCGGCTTTGCGCCCTCAGCAACAACAACAATAGCATAATTCTGTCCGATAAGCTCGAGCTGCCTTATTTTGTTACATACCTTCTCGATGTCAAAAGGAATCTCCGGGATAAGAATGACATCAGCTGACCCGGATACTCCTGAATGTAATGCTATCCAGCCCGTGTTCCTGCCCATAACCTCTACAACCATAACCCTGTCATGTGATTTAGCAGTAGTATGGAGCCGATCTATCGCTTCAGTAGCTGTATTGACCGCAGTGTTGAATCCAAAGGTGACCGATGTTGCACTGATATCATTGTCAATGGTCTTGGGAATCCCGATGATAGGAATCCCTTTTTTCATAAACTCACTTGCGATGCGAAGACTCCCATCCCCTCCTATCGCAATGAGTGCATCAAAATTGAGTGCCTTAAAATTTGACACAACTTTATCTGAAATATCAGTCTCAGCTACAGTTCCGTCACTATTTCTCACAAGGTATTTGAATGGGTTACCCTTGCTTGCTGTGCCGAGTATAGTACCCCCGAGATTTGTGATATCCCAGACAACTTCCGGGGTCAGGCGGATAATCTGTTTTGTATCAATAAGACCTTGATACCCATATTTTATTCCAAAGACCTCCCAACCTTTCTGTGAGGCAGCAAGGACAACACCGCGGATAACGGCATTCAAACCGGGAGCATCACCACCACCTGTATTCATTGCTATCTTCATTTAACAGAACTCCACTACTTCTTCTTTAGACAATCTTGGAGGAGGATAAGGGATCTTTGATGGATAGCCCACAGGAACAATAGCTACAGGCCTTAAGTTCACAGGCATAGTGAGAATCTTAAAGACTTCATCTTCATAAAATGCTCCAACCCATGTAGACCCAAGCCCATGTTCATGAGCGACAAGCATCATACCCATAATGCTTGCCGCAACATCCTGAATTGAATATAAATAAATCCCACGTTCTCCATATCTGTAAGATATACGGCTACTATCAGTACACCCGATTATAACAAGAGGCGCCTCTGCAATGAAATGCTGATTTAGTGCTGCTGAAGCAATTTTTTTCTTGAGTTTTTTGTCTTTAATAAAATAGAACTTTCTTGCCTGGAGGTTTCCCGCACTCGGTGCCCATATCAGTGCATCGATCAGTTTATCAACAAGCTCCTCTGGTATCTCCCGCTTCTGAAAGTCGCGAATGCTTCTCCGTTCCTTAACTGCTTTTAGAATATCCATTACGGTTTCCAGTATTCCTCAAACTTTCCACTCTTTGTGATCCAGACCACATAAGGTGCTACAGTCACATCGCCTTTTGAATCGAACGTTATCTTTCCAATAGCACCATTGAATTCCATTCCTCAACAGCGAGCAAGACACCGTTTTTGAAATCCATGCCCATCTTTGCCTGGTCACCTGTTATAGGACCAGCAATGCCAATTTTTATTACATCTTCTTTTTTCTGACACCCCAAAAAGAGTAAGCAAATAGACAGGATAATCAGTGGAATACTTATCATTTTAACGCTTCCTGATAATCCTTTAATCATTTCTGAAAGGCTTTCTCCATTTCTTCTTTATCAGTATTGTGGATAATGTACATCAAAAAATCTAATAATTTCCATAAACCTGTTTACGTTTCCTTCAATCTCTCCGCTGAGGATTGCTGACGCAACTGCAACAGCATCAGCACCTGCATCTAAAACCAATTGGATATTTTCGAGGTTTATACCTCCTATTGCAACTAACGGTATAGTTACCTGTTTTTTTACCTCCCTGAGCATACTAACGCCTTTAGGACTCCCTGCATCCTTTGTTGTGGTGTGAAATACTGGGCCAAAGCCAATATAATCAGCACCACCTTTTTCTGCTTCTATTGCCTGTTCTAAACTATGGGTAGAAATACCGACTATCCGGTTTTTGCCCATTATCTTACGTGCTTCTCTCAGGGGCAGGTCTTTCTGTCCGAGATGAACTCCTACTGCATTTACACACATTGCAATATCAGCATGGTCATTCACTATCAATACAGCGTTAAAGTCCTGAGTGAGTTTTCGTAGCCTGGCTGCTTCTTCATAAACCTCCCGCCTTGACTTTCCTTTCTCCCTGTACTGGACCCACCTCACACCTGACCTGAGCACCTTGAGTGTCATATCTTCGTATGAGAGTTTAGACGCCTTACAGTCAGTTATAAAGCATAACCCGCCGAGATACATATGATTTCTTTAATTTGTTTGTGGTTAAAAGGTTTTAATAACCTTGGAAATTCTTTAAAAATTATTGTGAGCCGTTTATCTTCTCTATAAACGTTGTATTAAATTCTCCCTTTATAAAATCCGGATGATCGAAGACCTTTTTATGGAACGGGAGGGTTGTGTTTACACCATCAATGATAAACTCATCAAGTGCGCGTCTCATCCGCACAATCGCTTCTGGCCTGTCTTTTCCATGTACGATCAGCTTGGCGATAAGGGAATCATACTGTGATGGTATCACATATCCATTATAGATTGCGGTATCTATTCTCACACCAGGTCCTCCGGGGAGAAAGAGAAAATTAATCTTTCCCGGAGAGGGAATAAACCTGTCAGAGTCTTCTGCGTTAATCCTGCATTCGATAGCATGGCCTGATAACCGTATCTGGCTTTGTTTGAATTCCAATAGGAGTCCTGCTGCAAGCTTTATCTGCTCTTTTATTATATCAATGCCTGTGACAGCCTCTGTCACAGGGTGTTCTACCTGGACGCGTGTATTAATTTCCATAAAATAGATATTGCCATCGGGACTGACTATGAACTCTACGGTACCGACGTTTCTGTATTTGATGGCACGTGCGGCTTTTACTCCTAAATCCCCGATCCTCTTCCTGAACTTTTCTGTTGTCGAGACAGGTGATGGGGACTCCTCGATGAGCTTCTGATGCTTTCTCTGTATTGAGCAGTCCCTCTCACCAAGGTGGATGATATTGCCCTTGTTATCTGCTATGATTTGCACTTCTATATGTCTCATCTCTGGTATATATTCTTCTACATAGAGCTCGTTATTACCAAATGCGGTGAGTGCTTCTCTTTGTGCTATGTAAAATGCCTGTTCAAGGTCTTTTTCCTCTCTCACAATCCTCATGCCGCGGCCTCCTCCTCCAGCAGATGCCTTGAGGATTATCGGGAACCCTATCTTTTTTGCAGCTTTCATTGCCATCTCTTCTGTCGCAACAGGGCCATCACTTCCCGGTACAACAGGCACACCTTTTCTTCTCATTATCTGTCTTGCCTTTGCCTTGTCACCACCGAGCCTAATATTTTCAGGAGTTGGACCAATAAATGTTATGCCCGAGGTCATACAGGCTTCGGCAAAATGGTAATTCTCTGAGAGAAAGCCATAACCCGGATGAATCGCATCCGAGTCTGTGATTTCAGCAGCACTCAATATTGCAGGAATATTCAGGTAACTCTGGGTTGGGTTTGCAGGTCCAATGCATACAGATTCATCTGCGAGTCTTACATGGAGAGAATCTTTTTCTATATCTGAGTAGACACTCACGGTTTTTATTCCGAGCTCCTTACATGCCCGGATTATTCTTACTGCAATCTCCCCTCGATTTGCGATTAAGATCTTTTTGAATAATTTCGAATTATTTGTCATTTTAAGCCTATCAGTTATTTTCCGTTATATTCACATAGGCTCAATAAGGAATAGTGGCTCGCCATATTCAACAGGCTGTCCGTTCTCCACTAAAGCCTTTACAATGATGCCATCAACATCACTCTCTATCTCGTTCATAAGCTTCATTGCCTCTATGACGCAGAGAACCTGTCCCTTTTTTACCCTCAGTCCAACTTCCACAAAAGGTGCGGCATCAGGCGCAGGCGATCTGTAAAACGTGCCGACAATCGGTGAAGTTATTGTCACAAGCCTCTGCGTTTCTTCCTCTGTTTCCTGTGTTATCTTTTCATGGAAGACCGGAGATTTTTGTATAGGCATTTCTATCGAAGATAAGAATTTCTCCCTCTTGATTTTTACCTTTGTGCCGTCTTTTTCTAACTGCAATTCGGTAATATCTGTTTCCTTGAGAAATTCGATAAGCTTTTTTAAATCCTCAAGTTCCATTATTTTACCCTTTCTATATATTCTGATGTTCTTGTGTCTACCTTTATGGTATTACCCTCATTTATATGAAAGGGGACTTTCACTACAGCCCCTGTTTCTAAGGTTGCTGGTTTTCCACCTCCTGAAGCAGTATCTCCTTTAAATCCTGCCGGATCCGTTTTGGTCACTAACAATTCAACAAAAGTTGGGAGTTCTACAATTAGTTGAGAACCTTTATAATAGAGGATCACAACTACCAAATTCTCTTTAAGAAAATTTTTTGCGTCTCCAAGCTGGTCACCAGTAAGTGGAATCTGTTCGTATGTCTCTTCGTCCATGAAATAATAGAGTCCATCCTGCATGTAAAGATAGTGCATTTTCTTTTCCTCAAGCTGGAAGGTTTCCAGTTTTTCTCCAGACCTGAAGGTCTGCTCAAGAACACTTCCTGTCTTCAGGCTTTTTAACTTTGTCCTGACAATAGCGCCGCCTCTCCCCATCTTCACATGTTGAAAGTCTATTATCTCGCAGGGCTCACCTTTAAATTCTACCTTGAGACCTTTTCTGAAATCACTCGTTGAAACCAAATCAGTACCTCCTCACAAAAGTATACTATTTTATCATTTTTTGCATTTTTTTCCATCATACACAGTTTTTTAAGAAATCAGGGTCAGCAGTCTCCTAACGTATTATCGCAAGTTTTTTTGGGAAGATTGGTGAGGACTTCAGAGCCATCTGATTTTGCTACTACCATATCCTCTATTCTTACTCCTCCAAGTCCCGGAACATAAATGCCTGGCTCGATTGTAAAGACCATATTTTCTTTGATCATTTCTTTTTTATTCCACGTGATGTGTGGTGATTCATGAACCTGAAGGCCAACCCCATGACCGGTCCCATGTCCAAAGAACTCTCCATAACCTGCCTTCTTAATAACATTTCTGGCAGACTGGTCAATCTCCTGAGATTTTACCCCTGGAGAAACAAGGGAGATAGCCCTCTCATTGGCTTCTAATACAAGTTGATAGATCTCTCTCTTTTTATTTATGTTATCTCCTTTAATGAGCAATGTCCGGGTCATATCAGATAAATAACCATCAGCCTCTCCACCCCAGTCGATAATGACGAGGTCACTATTATTTAATTTCTTTTCAGTTGGCCTTGCATGGGGCATTGCAGAATTCAGACCTGATGCGACTATCACCTCAAATGGAATATGCCTGCAGCCTTTCTTCTTCAATCTTTCCTCAAGTCTCAGTGCAAGAGCTCTTTCACTGATCCCCTGCTTTATATATGGTTTTATGTCAAGAAAAGCAGATTCTGCACGCCTTACTGCCTCCCTGAGTGAGTTTATTTCAATAGAGTCCTTTACCGCTCTCAATCTCTCTATGAGACCTTTAAAGGCCTTCAGGGTTAAGTCTCCTTTCAATAATCTTCTGAAAAAATTATAGGACACAGAAGACTCAAAACCGAGTTTCTTGATACCAATCTTTTGAGAGAGCCTTTCTATGGTCTTTATCACATCTCTTTTTTCTACAACAATATCCCACCTCTGTGCTTCTCTTCCTGATTGCTCTTTATATCTAAAGTCAGTGATAAATATGTTTTTTCTCTTTGTGATGAAGAGAAAACCTGATGAGCCCGAAAAGCCAGTGAGATACCGGACATTATGTATATCGGTTACAAGAAAACTATCGACTTTCTTTCTGCTAAGGGATTCCCTTATGTGAGAAAGTCTTGACAGGTAATGAGTATAAGGTATTTTAATCATAGCTCAATAAAGTAAATTCCAGTAACCAAAGCCTAAATACCAAATAAACTCTATTTATAAATAACCAATTACCCAATAATGTTTGGTAATTGTCATTTGGATTTTGGTTATTACCCCTCACTGAGAAAGGAGGTTTTTTGCAGCCCTGAGTGCGAGAAGATAACTATCTGGGCCAAAACCACTTATCTGCCCGATGGCAACTTCTGCAATAAATGATTTTTTCCTGAATTCTTCCCGACTGTGGATATTTGAAAGGTGAACCTCTATTGCAGGTTTATTTATTGCTGCGATAGCATCCCTTATTGCAATACTCGTATGGGTATATGCAGCAGGATTGATAATCAAAACATCATAGTTGCTTTTCTGGATAGCGTCCAATATCTCTCCCTCACTGTTGAGCTGTACTATATTCGCATCGATACCAAGGTCTGCAGCAAGGGAAAGAATAGCGTTGTTTATCTCATCGAGTGACCTGGTACCATATATGTCAGTCTCTCTTTTGCCGAGGAGGTTTAAGTTAGGACCATGGATGATTAAGACTTTCATTACTTTTTTAACGTTAGAATTCCTTTTCCAGCTTAGGGATTGTAGTCTTAAGGATAAATCGCCCCTTACCATAATTGCCTTCAGGTTTTATGATAAGGGCTAAATAGTACTCGGGATTTATTTTTCTCATAATAATACCGCACCATCTACTTTTTCTACTGTCTCTTTAAGGATTTCTGAAAAACTCATCTCGTCTCTTTTTAATACCTTCAAGGAAACTGTTCAGCCTTTCTATGAGCTTTTCCTTGTCCTTCCCGAGAAGTTTCAAAAGAACTTTCATATCTTCAATGCGCTGGAGCACATGGACATTATCAGGTTCTCTCGAGAGAAGTTTCTTGTATATATCCATCGCATCTGTGTAGTTACCCTGAGATATATAAAGATCTGCATCACCTATGCTTAAATGTGGATCTTCAGAGACGCCTTCTTTCAGAGCCTCTGGTGTCTCTTCGATTGCAACCACGGACTCTATAAAAATATCTTCAGGTAAGAATACTTCTTCTTCAGACAGTTCCTCTTCTTCTGCTCCTCCTTCTTCAATTTCTTCTTCTTCAAAAAGGGTTTTACTCGAATACTCTATGTCTTGCCCTTTGACAGGGATTTCAGATGGCTTTTCCTCCTCAAGAGCAGGTTCTGGTTTAATAGAGGTTGTTTCTGCAGATTTTGCTTTTTCCGGGATCTCAGGTTTAACGGTGAGCCCTTTCTCGATCTCTGCAAGGCTATTCGCTGCCTCTTCATCGCCCGGATTCAGCCTTAATACCATCTTAAATTCTTTTACTGCTTCATCAATTTCAACAAGGTCTTTATGAATCTCAGCGAGCTTCTTATGGGCATAGAGGTTATCAGGTATTGCGCTAATGACCTCTTTGAATTCTTCCTTTGCCTTATCGGGTATACCTTTTTCAAGGTATATCTTCCCTAAGGAAACACGTGCACTCATATATCGGGGGTGTCTTTCCAGTCCCTGAGTAAGGATAGCTATTGCCTCGTCAAGCATCCCTTCCTTTTTATATTCTTCGGCAAGCAATATAAAAAGCTTGGAATTCGGGTCTTTATTTAATTTTTCCTTTAGTCTTTCAGTTTCTTCAAGTGACATACTATGCCCAAAATTTTATCAAAATAGCGAAAAAAGTCAAGCCTTTATTTCAGATAACCTCTCTAATATCGCATCTGCAACAGAATCCTTGCTCATAAGCGGAAGACGTATTTCCTTCTCTTTATCTATAATAACAACCCTGTTTGTATCAACATCAAACCCTGAATCGGCTTTTGCAACATCATTAAAAATAATCATGTCCATATTCTTTTCCTTTAATTTCTTTCTCGCCCGGTCAATTTTCCCGCCTGTTTCAGCTGCAAAACCGATAATAAATGGCCTGTTCTTATTCTTACTTATTTCTGAAATAATGTCAGGGGTTTTTTGTAGCTTCACCATGAGTTCTCCTGACTTTTCAATTTTCTCCTTTGTTTTTTCTGCAGGCATAAAATCAGAGACCGCAGCAGACATTATGAGCACTGTTGATGAAGGCAGTTCTTGATTTACCGCATTCAACATGTCTGATGCAGTTTCTACAGAAATAAATTTCACACCTCTGGGTTGACTCAGTAATGAATGGCCACTTATTAAGGTTACTTCTGCCCCTTTTCTTAAAGCGGCTCTTGCGAGGGCATAACCCATCTTGCCCGATGATCTGTTTGATATAAATCTGACAGGATCAAGATATTCCCTGGTAGGGCCTGCAGTTACAATGATTTTTTCTTTTGCAAGGGTTTTCTGGCTCAGTGCTGACTTTATTGCTTCGATTATTTCTGAAACATCTGACATCCTTCCTATACCGTCTTCTCCACATGCAAGACTTCCCTTTTCAGGTCCTACCTGAAAGACGCCGCGAGATAAGAGATAGTTTAAGTTTTTCTGAAATACAGGGTTCTCATACATCCTCCAGTTAATTGCAGGAGCAATAACTATCTTGCCGCTGAATGAGAGAAGACACGTACTGAGGAGGTTATCAGCAATACCCCCTGCGAACTTTCCGATAGTATTTGCTGTTGCAGGTGCAATTACCATTATGTCCGCTTGAGCAGGTAACGTGATGTGAGCCATGTGGTCACTGAACAGGTCTGAGTAAACCTTATTTTGGGAAGCAATCTCGAGAGAGAGAGAGGTGATAAATTGCTTGGCTGCCTCGGTCATAATTACAGTAACCGAAGCACCTTCATCTCTAAGTCTTCTTATTACGTCAATGGCTTTGTAAGCGGCAACACTCCCTGTCACGCAAAAGAGTACCGACTTATTCTTTAGCACCTTCCTCTCGTTTTTCACTGAACAGACCTTCTGGAGCCATCTTGTCTATTGCTCCTTTTTCATGGAGATAGACCTTCAGGTCTTTTTCGAGTTCTGTAAGGTCCTCACCAGCGACCTCTCTTTTCTCTGCAAGGAGTTGCCTGTAATCAAACTTTCTGGCCTCTTCCTTTGCCTTTTGGGCCTGTTCCCCTGTCAGGAATTCGATGGTATTGTCTATTGTCTCTTCAATGGCTATGGTGGTAACCTTCTTCGCCTTTGTCTTCAACTTGGGCTTAACACCTAAAGAGAGCTCCTTTGCCCTCTGGGATGCTATTGCAATGATCCTGTATTTTCCATCGATCTTGTTCTGATCATATTCAATCGGCAGAGAAATAACTTCCATGCTCTTCCTCCTGTTTTAAGAACTTATTTTTAACCCACATGGGGTCAACTTTTTTGACACCATGTCTGTGCGAGATTATTATTGACTCAAGTTCTCTTAATGCATCATTTAATTTATTATTTATTATAACATAATCATACTTGCGGTAGCTTTTTATTTCATCAACTGCCCTCTTCAGTCTTTTTTCTATCTCTTCCTTTGAATTAGCCATTCGCTTTTTGAGTCTTTTCCACAATATCTCCATAGAGGGAGGAAGTACAAAGATATACACGCCTCCTCTGTATTTCTTTTTTAGTTGCATTGCCCCTTGTGTGTCTATATCAAGAATGACGTCGGTACCAGAGCGAATAAGTTTTTCAATCCTCTTTTTTGAGGTACCATAAAGCTCTCCATGAATCTTTGCCCACTCCTTAAATTCACCTTTATTAACCATTGACCTGAATTCTTCTCTGCTTATGAATGTGTAGTCCCTGTCATTCACTTCTCCATGACGTTGAGCACGTGTGGTATAGGAAACAGAATGTGTGAGATGAGGAAGAGTAGAGGTCAATTTTTTGCAGAGTGTCGTTTTTCCAGCACCTGAAGGTGCAGAGACTATGAACAGACTTCCTTTACCTTTCTTCTTCTGCAAGGGCTCCCTTTCCTTCAATGAATCTCTGCGTAATCGTTTCTGCCTGAAGAGCTGACAGGATAATATGATCGCTGTCTGTGACAATGATCGAACGGGTGCGCCTGCCCTCAGTTGCATCAATCAATTTACCCTCTTTTTTGGCCCCCTCACGAAGCCTTTTCATAGGTGCAGAACCAGGCGTCACAATAGCAACAACTTTCGATACAGCGATGACATTGCCAAATCCTATATTTACTAACACAGGACTTAAATCTCCTTTTTTCATAAATTCACTCCTTCAAAAATCTAACTTAAGTTCATAAAATTCTTAACCTTAACCTTGACCTTAACCTTTACTTTTACCTGATTGAGTATCTATCAGCTTCATTGTATATTCTGTGCCTGTTCTCTCATTTTCTCAATCTCTGTCTTCATTTCTACTGCGAGGCTGGATATGGTGTAATCGCTCGATTTATAGGAGAGAGTATTTACCTCTCTGCTTATCTCCTGGAGGAGAAAATCGAGCTTTCTCCCTATCACATTACCTTCATTAAGTGTTTCTATAAACTGTTTTATATGGTTTTCTATCCTGCTTATTTCCTCTGATATATCAAGTTTCTCTGCCATTATTGCAGCCTCTTGCATTATCCTCGCACTATCTGTTTCCCCACCTTGAAGAAGTGACCTCAGTCTTTCAGAAAATTTCTCTGTACACTTTGTCAGCACATGGGAGGAGAGTGAACTTATTTTATCAATCATAATATTCAATGAATTTGCTCTCTCAGCAAGCTCCTCTGAGAGTAGTTTCCCTTCCAATTCCCTCATTGCTTCAAGATTTGAAAGAGCTTCATCAAATACGGTATAAAGCGCGTCAATATTATATTTTGGCTCTTCTTCGATAAGGAGTTCCTTGTATCCTAAAAGAGTGTCTATATGTATCTGTCCGGGGATTGAAAGTTCTTTTTGTAAGTCCTGGAAGGCGGTGTATATCTTTTTCGCTGTTTCCTTATTTATGGTGAGCTGTGTGAGCTTTTGGCCATTTGTGATGACAGTGACATCAAACTTTCCTCTATGAAATCTCTCTTTAAGGATATTTCTCAGAGGAATCTCACAATGACTCAGATATGAAGATATTTTTATTGAGATGTCAATAAACCTGTGATTAAGGGAACGGATTTCAACTTTTAAACCATTACTCTCTGCGCTCCCAAAGCCTGTCATGCTCTGTACCATAATGATACACTATAAACGAGTTGGTTAATTTAGTCAAATTTTATAGGAAAATCCAGCAGTTAAGCGTAAGGCACAAAGATCTCGCTTTTTAAGACAGAACAAATGAGCGTTCTTTTAACCTTCACTAAAATTATAGACCATCAGTTTCTGGGAGCATTTAAAAAATGCCTTCTCGCTCACTGAACGAAATTTTTGACCAGTCTAAAGCTTGGTCGCTCGAATTTGCAAACTCGTCCCAATATTTATCGGGACTCAGACAGTGCAAATTCGCCCTTTTGGGGACGCTCTCTTCGCTAAAACTGGTAAATCAAAAATTTAGTAATGTTCGCTCCAAGAACATTTTTTAGTCTGGAATGATAGAGGATTGAATTATTAAGTGGGAATTTTAGATGGTTCCATCAGTTTCGAAAGAGCTTGAAAAATAGTCTAATAATTAGCTAATATTTATAGTTGAATGACTATGGAGGGAAAATGGCTGATACAGTTGAAATCAGATGGCATGGAAGGGGAGGTCAGGGAACCGTGACTGCTGCCAAGGTGCTCGCAGATGCCTGTTTGAGCGGAGGAAGATATGTGCAGGCATTCCCTGAATATGGTCCTGAAAGGGCAGGAGCTCCACTCAGGGCATACAACAGAGTAAGCTCAAAGGAACTCAGGACACACTGTCCTGTTCTGCGGCCACAGGCTGTCTGTGTTGTCGATGCAACACTCATTGACAGTATCGATGTGGGAGAAGGAGCTACAGAAGATGCCATATTTGTTGTAAACACATCAAAGGACCCTAAGGAGATAAGGGCAAAGCTCAATGCAAAATCCGGACAGAAGGTTTTTACTGTTGATGCAACAAAGATTGCGATAGACTCTATTGGAAAGGCACTTCCGAATGCTTCCATGCTTGGCGCTTTATGCAAAGTGACCCATCTTGTAAGCCTTGAGCATCTTCTTGAAGATATTAAAAAAAGCTTCGGCAAAAAGTTTTCTCAGAAGATTATTGATGGAAACCTCGAAGCGACAAGGCGCGGATATGTGGAGGTAAAGGAAGGATGAAGCTCAAAGGATGGAGAGAACTTACGCCAGGAGCGGTAATACTTGAAGCAGGAAATGCAGTCGAGTTCAAGACAGGTTCCTGGAGGGCTTTCAAACCAATATGGAAACAGGAAAATTGTATACAATGTCTTTTTTGCTGGCTTTTTTGCCCTGATATGGCAGTCAAGGTAAAGGATGGAAAAAGAGCAGATTTTGATTATGAGTACTGCAAAGGTTGTGGCATATGTGCACTTGAATGTCCTGGTAAGAAAGGAAAAAAGGCTATTGTCATGGTAGAGGAGGGCAACTAATGTCAAAGGTTGTTGCTGCTACTGGAAATGAAGCTGTGGCCAATGCATTGAGGCAGGTAGATCCTGATGTGTGTGCAGCATATCCCATAACCCCTCAGACAGAACTGATGCAGAGATTTGCAAGCTTTGTATCAGATGGTCAGGTAAAGACAGAGACGATACTTGTTGAGAGCGAACACAGTGCGATGAGTGCTTGTGTTGGTGCCGCTGCTGCTGGTGGCAGGGTTGTTACGGCAACATCATCACAGGGACTTGCACTCATGTGGGAGATATTATTTATTGCCTCGGGTTTAAGATTACCAATAGTCATGCCTGTGGTGAATAGAGCTCTTTCTGCACCAATAAATATTCACGGAGACCACTCAGATGCAATGGGAGCAAGGGACTCTGGCTGGATACAGCTCTGGTCTGAGAATGCACAGGAAGCATATGATAATACAATACAGGCATTTCGCATTGCAGAGCATATGGATACAAGGCTTCCTGTGATGATATGCCTTGATGGTTTTATCATAAGCCACTCCATCGAAAGAATAGAATATCTGGACGATGACGAGGTAAAAAATTTCGTTGGTGAATATAGACAGTTAAATCCTCTCCTTAATATAGAGCATCCGGTGAGTTATGGTCCTTTAATCCTTACTGATTATTATATGGAGTATAGGAAAGCTCATGATGAGGTGATGACAAAAGTCCCCGGTATAGTTCTGGATGTCGCAAAAGACTTCGAAAAAATCTCAGGGAGGAAATATAGTCTCTTTGATGCATACAGACTTGAGGATGCAGAGGTAGCATTAGTAATTCTTAATTCTGCTGCAGGTACGTCCAAAGATGTGGTAGATGAGTTCAGAAATAGGGGAGTAAAGGCAGGTCTTTTGAAACCAAGATTGTACAGGCCATTCCCTTACAAAGAGATAGGTGAGGCACTGAAACATTTGAAAGCGGTGTGTGTGCTCGACAGGGCTGATGCCTTTGGCGGCTCTTACGGACCAGTGTTTATAGATATTGCTGCAAGCCTTTACAGTTATAAAGAAAAGCCGATATTAATAAATAAAATATATGGTCTTGGTGGGAGGGATTATTTTCCAGAGCATGCAGCGCTTGTGCTCAATGAACTTATAGAAATTGTAAAGACAGGAGAAGTTAAAACGTTTAAAGAATATATCGGAGTGAGACAATAATATGGCAACAGAGCTCAGATTAAAAGAACTTTCAAAGAAAGAGGTGCTTTTTTCATCCGGACACAGAATGTGTGCCGGGTGTGGCGCACCTATTGTGGTAAAAATGGTTCTTCTCGCATGTGACTACCCTGTTATTGCATCAAATGCAACAGGATGTCTTGAAGTTTCATCCTGTATATCTAATTACACAGCATGGAAGATTCCATGGATACACAATGCATTTGAGAATGCTGCAGCTACCATCTCGGGTGTTGAGACAATGTACAGGGCTTTAAAGAAACAGGGTAAAATAGATAAGGAAATAAAATTTATCGCATTTGGCGGAGACGGCGGAACCTATGATATAGGACTGCAGAGCCTTTCTGGTGCGATGGAGCGTGGACATGACATGTTCTATATTTGTTATGATAATGGGGCGTATATGAATA
>Ga0315296_10001998_pt1 | contig 17591 bp, 15 predicted proteins | sample YL17G14_18_MG_FD_203921 | JGI IMG/M metagenome (GOLD analysis project Ga0315296, IMG submission 203921) | Sediment microbial communities from Yellowstone Lake, YNP, Wyoming, USA - YL17G14_18 | ecosystem: Environmental > Aquatic > Freshwater > Lake > Sediment | place: USA: Wyoming | collected... | reverse complement strand
GATCAGCAAGATGGTACCAACGCACCTCCGGAATGACGGTGAGCGCATTGAGCAGGGATGAAGCGGCGGGTTGTGAACTCTCGGCCATGGGTGGCGTCTGCCGCCGCTCAATATAGCACGGAAATCCAGCCTGCCGAACGCGCACAAAGGCAGCTTGCCCACAGCCTAAGATGAGAGGGGTGAACCCTGGCCTCCGGTGCCAGGTCGGCTGGGTCGGGAGCGTCTGGTGCCAAGATATGGAGCGTTCGCAGGTAGTGAGCGGAAAAGTTCTCTGCCACTCAAAGGCCTTGTGTGTTGCCGGACCTCTAAACCACCAGTGGGACCGAAGACGGATGGCGGGTGAGGAAAACATTCGTGTGCCCCGCCCTCAGCGGGTACCACTCGAACTTGTGGTCAAACGAGAAGACATGCCGGATGCGTTCGCGTTCCATGAGGGCGAGGCTAGTTGCGTCCGTAAAGCTAAAATGGCGCGGGAACTTGTTTACAATCTCAAGCGCGCGGCGATTCACGTCGTCATTGATCTCAAGGTTTGCTAAAAAGGTACTGAGAATGAGTTCATCCGCAGCCCGGTCGAACTCGGACTTTCTCATTCTTCGTGCCGACAGGCGTCGCTGGAGGTTGTTTAGGGTCTCGGCAATCACATAGTACGACGACAGCATGTCTACCTGGTATGGCAACAGGATATCGTCGCGGAATTGAGTTGCTACCGAGTGTAAGGCGTCGCTCGTGTCGTAAACAGCGACCAGGGCTCCGGTATCAATGAAGAGACGTGGCGGGCGGAAAGTGAGCCTGAAATCCATCCTTCGTACGACGTGCTAATTGCGAGGGGGGGTCATTTCCGCCCAAAAAACAGATTCTTCCTCAGCAGTGCACGTTCCTCAGCGGATCGCTCCGGGGCATACCGGACCGTATACTCGGCATCTTCCGTTGCACGCTCTACTGGGAAGGCATTTAGGAGCGTCTGACCGGAGACATAAGTATAGCTTTCTGTCTCGAAGATTGGCTCGTCGCCGACGTTCCTTTCAATGGTCATGGTTTCATCCTCTCGGCGGGAACTTCTAACCACGCATCACCCAGGAATTGGTTCTCCTTGGCGAGCTGACCGACTACCCACGCGTCGCGGGTCGTCTGCATAAACGCACCCACACGGAAGGTTGGCTCCGCGTTGGGTGGCGCCGCTCGAATCACCCTCTTGAACTCCTCAGTATAGTACGCCTCTAACTTCCATATCAAGTCACAAAGCTCCTCGTCCGGCTTGGTGACGGAAAGTCCCAGGTCAGACTCTACCTCTGACCTTGAAATCGGAAATCCGTGGGAGAAGTATTGGCCTGCCAATAACTCCTCGATCTTCTTTATCTGTTCCTCGCTTGGGGCCGCTCTGCGGGTTCTGAGAACCTTTCGGGTTATCAGCCGTGCCAGGGAGTAGGACTGTTCCAGTGCTCCTATCGCCAGTGGGTTGATGTACTTGAATAGTTCAGAAATCACCAGCGCCAAGTTCTGATTGGGATAGGATTCGCCCAACTGTTCACGAATGAACTGGATACAATGCTTGAGATCTTGAACCGACGTAGGGATCGGCTTGCCATCGGCGTCCTTCGGCAAAAGCGGATGGTTGCGTGTCGGGTCGACAGAACCAAGAACCGAGAACGGCGTCATCACCAGGTCGTCCGCCGCAATCGCTATATGTGTTGCTCCACTCAGTGCAATGCTCGGAACTATCACTCCCAATTCCTCTGTGAATTCTCTTAAGAGGCTTACAACCCGCCACGGGACCTCAGTTATTCCACCTGTGCTGCGAAGAAACACGTCTAGTTTCGGAACCCTCCCCAGGTGTGAAAGAATTGTTGCCATAGGGTGCAGCATCGGTGGCGCGAGTATTGTTGGCACTGGCGGAGCATCGTTATAAACCAAACAGAGCAATTTCGTTCCACCGCGCTTCTTTTCGATTGCTTCGATCAGGGGCCTGGAATCACGAGGCCCCCACTGCTGCAGCAACGCAGGCAAGTCAATGCTGACTTCTCGAGGTGGTTGTGCCATCGCCACTCCTTGAACGCGTCCGCCGAAGTCTCGAAATCTCTTGTGCTTCTTACCCATTGAAACCAGTCGTTGTCCGGACATGCTACCCTCGGTCGCGGCGGCTGTCAACCCTGTGTACTCGTTCACATGATTGGTGACACTCTGGTGGTCTGGGGAAGATCTCCGCAGCTGGCTGCTTTAGGAGCCAGGCTTAGCTGAAGCGCTGTGGAAATGACGCGCCGTGGAAGCGGCTGCGCCATAGCGGAGAGCTGCAAGCCCCGCAAGGACTTGTCAGCTGTTTCCACCGCGCTTGGAAATCCTGCGGAAGACAGGATTTCCACATTCCGACAGCGCCGGCGGTAACTCTTTTTCCTTCAGTCCAAAGCGTTTTCCGCCCCCTGCGAGGTGTCACGGATCTATCTGAACGAGTACACCCTGGTAAGGGGCTTGCCCGCATTGCTGCAACGCCGCAGGAAAGGCGTGGACGCAGTACAACCGTGTCAATACGGGCCCCTTAAGCTGACCCCGGGGCTCCTACGGCAGGAACACTATTGGCCGTCACATATTCGTCACGCCAGCGCTGAGCGCGTAGGCGTTGGTGCCGTCGAAGATGAAGTTCTGCGCGCTGCACGTCGAGAGTGTCGCGCCGATGGTCATGCCACCTTTCACGTTCGTCGGCCAGACGAAAGTCCGGCTGCCGGTCCCGTCCTGACAAATCAGGAAGTGAATCTGCTCGCCCATCGTGGCATTCGAAAGGGTCGAACTGGTCACGTTGCCGGTCAACGTGATCTTCTGCGTGTTGCCATCCCTTGCATTGAACGTCGGGGTGGCAGAGAAAGTAACGACTTTCAGACCCGAGCCAAAAGACTTTGACGTGTAGAGATACCCCGACCCACTCGGCGTAAGTGTGATGGTCTGGTTCGTGCCGTTGGCAGTGATGCCCGTGGCGATGAGATTTCCCGAGCTGTCGCGGTTTAGGGGGATGGCATTCGTTCCATCAAACCGAGTCGCGTGGTAAGTACAGGCGTTCGCCGAAGTATTGATGGCGGGTGGACTCTGGACGGTTGTAGGCCAAACGAAGGTGCGGCTGCCGGTGGCGTCCTGGCAGATAATGAAGTCAATCTGCTGGCCGGTCGTGGCATTCGAGAGGGTCGAGCTGGTCACGTTCGCGGTGAGCGTGATTTTCTGCGTGTTGCCGAGCGAAGCATCGAAGGTCGGCGTGGCGGAGAAGGTGACGGTGTTCACGCCCGAGATGATGGACTTCGCCTCGATGAAGTCAGGCGTAACAAGGCCCGCCTTGTCATATTCCCAGCCGAGGTAACGAGTGCCCACTCCGGTATTGTTGAGGAATTGGCTCAACCCCGCAGCGGTACGGCCCAGATAGTTCACACCAACAATGGTGCGAACCGCTGCCGTATCAATATCCACTTGCCAAGCACTAAACCCCCGAATCCTGTTAGAGGCGATAAAGATGTCTTGGTTCGTCAGGCCTGCGACGTTTTGAATGTAGACCCCCCGCGTGGCGCCAGTGGCATTTACGTTGATAAACGTATTGGAAGAGATAGTACCGTCCTGCAAGCCTAAAATGTGAAGTCCATATCCCGCACCAGATGCTCCGCGATGAACGCAGGTGTTGCCGCTCACTGTGACATTCTTTGACTCATCTCCCGCGCTGTCCTCAATCCCACCGATGTAGAGACAGTTGCCCTGCCCCGTCGATCCAATGGTTACCACATTGTCCGCGATGACCGAATCGTCAGTGCCGATGAGCCGTATACCGTTCGACCCAAAAACATCCCCCGGCGCTAAATCTGTGAGGATGTTGCTTTCCACGTCGATCTGTTGGCCGTGGTAGACCTGAATGACCCGGCCATCGCACTCATGGAAGGTGTTGTGGTGAATCTTTCCCCTCTTAATGACCCTGGCGGTTAGGGCGCCTACGTCTTCTCCGTCCAGAGCGAACCCGTACCACTTTTGCATGAGTCCGATGTCAGGGGCAGATGTGCGGCAGGAATTGCCTGCAAGTTCAAAGTCAACAATCCCGCGTGAAGAATTGACGGCATAGAGGTCCAGGCACCCCATACGTTTTGTCGTGGTAGTCGTGCCCGTGACGGTGAGCCGGTAATCAATTCCCTTTGATTGAAAGCCTGAAACTTCTTCGTCCGCATCCGACACTCTAAGCAGAAAGTAGGAAGTAAAATCGTCGCCAAGTGCTTTGGTCGCCTGAAAGATTGTTCCTTCACCAACTAGATGTACATTGTCAGCGGTCACAAGAATTCCTGCCAGAAGACCGCTCGTGGTCGGCAACGTGTAGGTCGCGCCGGGATTAAACAGGATGGTTATGTTTGCCTTGTTGAATAGCAATTGAGAGGAAATCGTCTGTGCCCCTGGCAGCCCGCGTGCATCTATGGTGCCACCCGTGGTGGACAAGACCGCAATGCAGGCAGCAATCTTCGCGCCTGCGTCCGCGCCGGGCATCAGGTCGGCGCGGATGACGGGGCCTAAGCTGTTGGGGTCAACGAACCAGGTGCGCACATCCGTCACCCCGGTGATTACCCCACCGGCCGCCACCACCTGGGCCAGCGGGATCGCCCCCGCCGTGAATCCCGTGGTGTTCTTCGCGGGCACACACGAGGCCACAGGGTCGAGATAAACATAGTTCGTCGCCGCGTTCGTCATGGTCAGCGTGCCACCGGCGTAATCCACTTTCACCGGCAGGTTGCCGCAGATGGCGGTGCCGGCGGCGATGTTCAGCGTCAATCCCGCGCCCGCCGTGGGCCAGTAGCCCGGTGCGACGCCGTTCACGTACTTTGCGTTCACGGCGTAGAGCGGCTGGCCCTGCTGGGCTTGGGCCTGTTGGGCCCAAGCAGTTCCCAGCCCGCCTAGGCGGGCCAGTTGCCAGTGACCAGCGGCCAGTAAGAGCAAAAGTACCTGCGCCATGCGCTTGACTGGCAACTGGCAACTCCGACCCCGGGAGTCCGATGGACTCCCTCGGAGTCCAGAAATCGGACCGGCAACTGGCCCGCCTAGGCGGGCTGGCAACTTTTTCTTTTTCACCATATAAGCACCTTCGCGGTGACGCCGGCGTCGGACGCCACCAGGTAGAGATTCGTGCTGTCCCACATTGAGGATTGGTACCACACGGCGCCGCTCGAAGTCATAGAAATGAGCGCGGCGAGTGGCGCGCGTCCCAGGTGGTGGGCGAGCGTGACATTGCCCGCCGCCGGCGCCGTCACCGATATGTGACTATAGATCTTCGTGGCCGTGGCCACCTCGGTGACGCGAATGGCATCGGTGATGACGCTGCCCAGGTAGGCATCACCCGTGGTGGCAGGCGATCCCGTCAGGTTGAAGTAGAAGCCGCTGGCCGAGTTGTACCAGAGGTAGGTGGTGGAGTTGGCGGGCGCCGGGCCGGGATTGGGCGCGCTGGCCGGCGCATAGCGCTTGCCCTGGGCGTAGAGCACCCCGATGGAAAGCGTCGGGGTCAGGTTGGCCGAAGTGGAGAGATCGAAGCCGGAGATGACGCCGCAAAGGCCGCGGTCCTGCAACCAGGCTTCGACTGTCCCGGCAGCGAGCACCGCCGCCTGGACGTCCGCGGCGTCCTGCAACAGGGAGTCGATCAATTCCCAGTTGGTGTCGAGGTCCGCCTCGTAATTGTCGCCATGCTTCGGCTGGATAATCCCTTTGCGGGGAAGAACTGTTCGCACAATGGCCATGTTGACCTCAGTTCGGGTACCAGGTGTCGGGTGTCAGTTCAAAACCTGACACCTGAGATCTGCGTTCTCAGCCCGACAGCCGCGCGGCGATGGTCCGCACCTTTACAAAACCGCCGTTGGTCGCTGTTTCGCTTCCGTCGTTCCAGTAGTGGACCTCGCAATGTACCAAGCCGGGGTTCGCCTCATTCTTCTCTTCCACCCAGAAATCCGTCAGGAAGAGGGTTCCCGCCGCGTCGTTGGAGCTGGCGCGTGCGGGCCGCGTCGTGGCCCCGTTGGTGGCCGCGCCCCCCGCAGGCGAGCGCGAACAGCACGCCGCGACGTCGTACTCCAGCTCGGAGCGCGAATACTGGTACCCATCCACCGGGCTGACCGGCAATTTCACGATCTCGCCGTGCCGGTACCACCCGTAGAAGGTTTCGGGCCGCACTGCCGCAAACTTGGCATTGTTGGAAATCTTGGTGAGGGAGTAGTCCGTGAGCGGCTGGTCGGCGGCAAGGTTGGAGTCGGGCAGGTCCACAAATCCTGGGACGAGGGCGAACGTTAGCTGAGCCATGATGCTCTCCTGATGACCAAGCCGTCAGTTTTCAGTTGCCAGCAGGATATGTTTGCAAGGTGCCGCAACTGACCACCAACAACTGAAGACTGACAACTGACATTGGACGATAGTCTCCTTCAGAAAATCGTCTTTCCCGGTGTGCCATCGGAATAGGCCTTGGTCGAATCGGCACAGAGAAACATGTAGCGGGCGCGTTCAGAACTGGAGGCGTCGGGGTAAGCAGGCGTGCCTTGCGGGGCGACGCGGGAAAGTATCTTGCCGCTCAGCCAGCCCACATCCAGGAGCCGATAAGTCATCGTGCCCTCGGAGTAGTTGGGCTGCTTCTCGATGACTTCGAAGATGCGGTTGGAGACACCGCGCCGGCCGGTTTCAAAATTGGGCAGCAGCCGATGCGAGAGATAGACGTGGTCGCCCACCTCGACGGTCAACGTCAGGAAGTGGCTGGTTACGCTCAGGATGGACGCGCCGCCATTGGGCGTGCCGCTGACGGGGTTGAAGCCGCCGTAGCGGCCAAAGATGCGCGTGGCGGTCAGCGCAGCCCAAGCCGCTCCGCCCCGCGCCAGCTTCAGGCCCTTCGATTCGATGAGATGTTGCCCGGCCAGCCCATATTGCTGGAGCGAGGGCGCGTGGAGGAAAAGCAGCTCGCGCTGGAATTTGCTGCCGTCATAATCCATCCGGAACGTTAACTGGTTAATGATGGGATGGCGCTCCACGCCGGGAAGGACGGTGATGTTGCGCTCGTGGAACGCGAAGAGATTGGCGAAGGAGTAGGGCGGCAAGAAGAAGCGCGGCGACAATCGGCCGTCGGGCAGCACCAGCAAGTAGCCCCCCTGCGCCCGGAAAATCTCATACTCGAGGAATTGCTTGGCCTCCACGGATTGGCGAAACGTGAATTCGAAGAGATAGCCGGAGAAGATGCCGTTCCGATAAAACAGGAACTCGTCCACATCGACCGCCGGATTCGGCTGGATCAGTGTGGGATTGGTGGTGCTGGCCGGATCCCACTGCGCGGGGTCATAGAGCTTCCACGCTGACTCGGGAAGCGAGGGGATCTGCCCCAGGCCTAGTTCGTTCTGCAAGACCATCAACGCCACATCCATGGGGTTGGCGACGAGGGTACGCGGACAATCGTTCGAGATGGGAGAGCCATCGTCGCCGCGCGCAAAGATCTTCGTTTTGGCGCTGCGCTTCAGGTCGCGGCATTCGAGCACGTAGCCGGTCAGGTCAGGCAGCACCGCCACGGACTCCAGCTCCTGCGTCGCCAAAGTGACGAAGTCGGAGGACGCCATGCCGGGGTAGCCGACCTGGAGGGTGATTTTGCGCCCCTCGAGTTTCCCGCCGCTCACCAGCGCCGTCAGGAAACCTGAGCCATCCGTCGCTTCCAGTTCCATGGCGCCGATGGAGCCCTGGCCTTCCAGTTGGCGGATGCTCTGTTGGACGCCGCGCGGCACCTTCAACTGCGGCCGCCCCCGCAGGGGCGCTGCCGTGCTGGTGAACAGCACGTCGTTGCGCCCCGCGGTAATCCAGAACCAGGCGGCGGAGCCGAGCGTCTTGCGCACCGAGAATTCCCACGGCAGGCCCCGCGCGGCCAGGGAGAAGGAAAGCAGGCCGCGGTCGCCGGTAGTCATGCTGACAATCTTCATGCTCTGGATCAGACGCGCCAGAAAAGCATCCAGCCCCCCGGCGTAGTGAGCGGCAAAGTAGGCTTGCAGGTTGGCGTTCTCGCTCGAGCGCAGGTAGGCCGCCAGCGCCCCCCAGGTCCCTTCCATCCAAACCGAGTCGGGCGAGCCCACATAGCCGCCGGGCGAGTCCGCATAAGGTTTGAAGCCGTCGAAAGGCGTCAATTGTTCGTAGGCTTGGTTGAAGGAGTCGGGCTCGGCACTCTTCAGAATCTGCCGGTTGGTGAGAAAGAAGGTTTCGTAAATGAACTCCAGGCACTCAACAGCCTTGGCCTCCTCACCAACCTCTTGGCAGAACATCGCCGCCCAGGAGCCCGCGGCGTCCAGGGCCAACGAGGAATCAACTCCGGAACTGGACGCGCCTTGGGCGAAGTGGCCCTTCGTTCCCCCCGCGGCGGGAATCCAGAGTTGATTCAAGATCGCCGCGCGGATCTCGCTGGCCTTGCTGGCGGCAGTGCTGGCGGTGGATTTCAGTGAGGTGTACTGGGCCGCAGTGATTAATCCCCGGTCCAGCAGGTTTTGGGCGGCGGTGGGCAGGAGGCGCGCGGCCTTGTCGAAAGCGAAATAGCAATCGATGTTGTGCTCTGCCGAGACCGACGTCCGCTGGCCCGGGACGTACTGGTAGCCGGGGTTCTGGTAGCGGCCCCAGCCGATCATGATCAGGTTGTGCCGGGCGTCTTCCGCGGCGCATTGCTGCGAGAAGAGGTAGCTGAGCATGCTCTCCAGACCCAGAGCGGCGCGCGCAAAATCCCCCGTGCGCTCCATGTAGATGGCGTAGGCATACGCGACCCAGGCCAACGCGCCGGAGCGGATGTAGGCTTGGTCCACCTGGCCGTTGTACACATCGTAGGAAAAACTGAGAGAGCCCTCCGGCTGCGGCGCGCCCAAAGAGAGATTATCCAATCTGAGATTACCTGCGGACTGAACGACTACCTGGAAGGAATTGATGGAGGAAAGCGTTTCGCCGGGCACATACTGGCTGATCAGCACGTCCAGCCTTTGGCTCAAGGTGCGCCAGGTGTCCACGCTGAGCCCCAGAACCGCAGTGATCGTTTTGGAGACAGGGTCGTAGCCCGAAGTTCCCGAGGAGACGAACTCGATCGTCGTGACTTGGCCCGTGGAGCTTGTTACCCCCACCAGGAATTTGTGGTCAACCGCGGCCTTGTAGCGCCAATGGACGATGGCGTCGGCAGCGTCCGGCAGGCCCGCGCCGGTATAAGACCAGGTGGCTGGCGCGGTCGCCGCCGTAAAGGAGATGACGTTCGAACCATTGGGCGGCTCGCTGGCGTCATAGACGTTTGCGATGCTGCCCGCGCCGCTCTCCAGCGCCCACCGGGCCGTGGACTCATCCTCCGCATCCTCGAGGATGAACGAAGGGAGGTACCCCGGCGCCGCGCGCAGAGCGTTCAGGCGAGTAACGATGCGCTGGGCCGCTTCCCAGAGCCCGGCCAGGGAAAACGCAATGATGGCGAGCGCGGCACTGTAAATCCAGCAACGGGTCTGAAGGTAGGGCAGATTGGAGTCGACCAGCAGCCCGGGGCTCACGAAGTCGGGATCGCTCGGGGGCACCTCCAGCGAGCGCGGCAGGTCAGAGTACACCGCCAGGTTCTGCCGGGTTGAATACAAGTCCACCAGACCGAGTTGGGGATCGTCGTAGAGGACGTGGGCGACGGGCGTGCCGGAGCCCAGCCCGCACCTCGTGCCGTAGCGCGCGTGCGTCGCGTCCTGCACGATGATGGGGATGTTGTCTTCTTTGAGATATTCGATGTCCGTCTTCGCGTAAACGCGCACGAAGTAGTTGCTCAAGCGGTTGCCCACGCCGAGATTGGTGTGCGCGATCCAGCCGGTCACGGCCGCGGTCCAGGAGCCGGGCGCGGGCTGCGACGCAGAAGCGGGCATAAGGAAGGCGAGGACCGTCCCCGGGGCGACTTCCGCGACTTTCCAGGTGCCGTCCGCAGCGAGGGAAGAAGAACCCTGGTAGTAGAAGAGGTCCGTGCGCGAGTAAACGTCCACGCGGTATTCACTGGCCGGCGCGAGCAGGTTGAAGGCCCGGCCACTGACGTCGGCCGTCTCCGCGAGCGGAAGCACATTAATCAGCAAATTCCCGGAGAGCAGAGCGACGGGAGAATAATTGATGGGGAAAGCATCCGGTCCGGCCTGGGTGTCCGGGGCCACGCCGGCCAAGGGGTCCAAAACAATGTTCGGCCAGCGCTCCTGCGCGAGGTCAGCGTAAGTGCCGCTCACCCTGTTGACCGCACCCTCGACGAAGGCTGGATTGGTGAGCGTGGCGAGGGCATTGCCGGCAAAGGGTGAAACGTTGGCGTTCTGCTGGGCGAGCATCCACCCCAACGCTCGATCCAGCACGCTGGCCAAATCACCCGGATAGTAGTCCTTCACTTCCGCCATGGGAATCCATTCCTGCCCGCCCGGCAGGCGGGGTTGCTTGCCGATTGCCGATGGAGAGCGAGGGCCAGCGAGGCTGTTCCTAAATCGTCAATCGGCAATCTACAATCGTCAATCTCTCAATACCCGTAACCCGTCGTCCCGTAACCGCCGATGCCGTAGCCGCCCCAGGTCACCTGCGCCTCCTCGGGCCGGAACGTAGTGAGCGGCTCCAGCACGCCTTCGATGGTCACGACATAGAGCGGCCGTTTCTGCAGCTCTATGTTCTTGCGGTCAAAACTGGGATTCGTCGCGACCGGCATGATTTAGAATTCACCCTTCTGAATTTCACAGCACCTGCTTCCGACATTTCACGGTCAGCGTGTATCGGCCCGGCGTCTTGTATTCGATCCGGGTCTCGGTATCTTCCAGGACGTAGTTGGTGAAAGCCGGCAGGTCAGCGTCGGGATAGTAGGCGAAGGGCGCGCCGGTGAGGGCGTGGTCGAGAAACGCGCGCCAGTTCGCCAAGTCGGTGCCCGCCTGGATCCACTCCAGGGAAAATTCCAGAAACTCATCGATGCGTTCCAGGACTGATTCCCGCACTCCATCCGTGGCCACGTTATCGTGCCGCACGGCCACTTTGAAGTAGCCGGGCTGCTGGCGAGGCGGGCAGACGAAGTCCAGGATCTGTTCGGTGCCGCCCGCGGGGGTGTAAACAATCTTGGGGAACTGACTCATTGCCTCATTTCCTCATTTTTCCATTGAACCAATGAATCAATGGATAATTGGATCAATTCCTTCAGGCCCGCGTGGCCGGCTGCCGCACCACGGTGTAGGCCACCAAGTTCACGTCGCGTTCCGAGACGGCCTGGGAGATGTGGCGAACCAACTCGTCGATCCCTGCCTGGCCGCCGTACACCGGCCCCTGAAAAATGATCTGGATGGTTCTTTCCGGCGCTGTCGCGGCCTGCTGACCCTGGCCGGAGACAATCAGCTCTGGCGCCACCTCGCCCGGTCGGCGAGCCACGGCGCCTTGTTCGCCCTCGCGCACGTCAGGTCCAGCCAGCGCGCGCCCGGCGAGCGCGGCCGCTCCGCCCACTGCCGCGTAGATGGCTGCGGACTTGAACGCCGCCGCGGCGCCGCGATAGTCCTGCACAGCCAACAGGTAAAATCCCAAGGCCGTCGCGTAGATCGCGCGCACCAGCGCTTCCTGCGCGATGGCGCCGACGGCTTGCAGCGCCGCCTTGCGGAAAGCCTCGCCGATGGACTTCTGCCAGATGATGGCGTTGGCAATATTGGCGCCCAGCGCCGAGTCGAAGAGCAGGAAGTTCCGGCCCAGGCTCGAGCTCAGCGCCTCGGAAGTGTTCAGCACCGCCAGAAAGCTCAGCACCAGTTCGGTCTTCCAGCGTTGCGCCACCTGGCGGTTGCGATTCAGGAGGTTTTCGACCACCCCCAGGTTGACGCGGAAATGGTCCGCGAGGCGCTGGGCCGTCTGGTCCACCAGTCCCAATTGACGGCTCACCGGCGGCATGGCCTGCGCGCTCTGGCTCAACGCCCCATTCAGATTGAGGATGGCGCCCCGCACCCGGCTGAAGTCCCCGAAGCCCTGTGCCGACCAGCGCGTGACCTCAGAACCTATCCCCAGGAGTTGGCGCCCGAAGTTGACGCGGAAGTGCTCGATGCTGGCTTCCGCGCTGCTGGGATCTGCGCTGATGCGAATCAGAAGTTCGGCAGCCGTGTTGGTTGGCATGTTTCACCTGTGGGTAGGGGCGGCCTCTGGCCGCCCGCGGGAGGGCGGAGCCCTCCCCTACCAATTCATCTCGCGGGCGCGGCTGGGCGGCGCGCCGGATTCTTCCAGGCCGATTTCGGCTTCGGCGTGTGCAGCGCGTTCGGCAGCGAGGAGACGAGCCGCCGCCGCGAGGTCGAAGTCGAGCGCGAGGACCGGATCGCGGAGGCCCACAAGCTGGCTCGGCCGCGCGCCGAACTTCGCCGCCGCCACGGAAACGAGCAGGAAATTCTCACTTTGCACAAAACCGCTCCAGCTTCGCGCTGGAGACGTCCTCCTGCGTTGAGCTGCGGGCCACGTCGCTCGCGCCCGTGCCCGCCGCCGGCTGGCCCAAGGCGCGGCACGCCCAGGCGAAGATGAAAGCGCGGTCCTGGATGGGAACATCGTCCAGACTGATTTCTTCCGGACCCTCGCCGATGGCTGGCCTAACGATGCTGGCCTTCACGAGTTGGGCGGCGAAGGCGGCGAGGTCCAGGATCTCCTCGCGACTGATTTCGGCTCGTGCCTGGGACGAGAGAGCGCCATCGCCCTGAAGCGCCGCCGCCAACAAGCGTTGAGGGATGCGCCCCGACATGATCCATTCCAGCGGTTCGGGCTTGACAGCCAGAATCGTCGCGCCACTCGGCAGCACCAGCGGCTCGGCCCGCGCCTCACGCGCCGCCTGCGCGGCGGCCCGCCATTCCTCCGCCCGCGTTATGCCGTTCGTTCGGTCGGCCATTCCATTCCCTCCTGTCATCCTGATCCGTCACTCCGCCGTCGCGGAGCAGGGTTGACGGAGAATCCGTCAGCTGACGGATCTGCAGTTTGAAAATACCGCACCGGCAAACAGCGCCGCTACGTTTGCCGGTAGATCTTTCCCATCTGGTCGCCCGCGGCGCGCGCGGGGTCCCCCAGGCCTTCGAACTTCACCTTGTAGGTAGTCTCCTTGCCCCGCTGGAAGGGAAGCTGGATGGCCTCGGCCTGGTAGGCCTGATAGAGTTGACTCACCACGTACTTGTCCGCTGCGTCGCGGCGCGCAGAGATTACCGCCACGGAAGTCTTGGGAATGGCCATGACCCCGCCGAAGGAGATTTCCTCATAGGCCTGCGCGCCTTGCGGCAAGCCCGTGTCGGTCCCCGTAGAAAAATTGCCGTGGACAACAAAGTATTTCAGTTTTGCCAAGTCGGACTCTTTCATGGTGACTTCGATCGACGCCGCTTCGCCGGTCATGACGACGTCGATAGGGCCCGCCACCTGGTCGGCGGAGATTTGTTCCAGTTTGGGGCTCAGGACTACCGTCGCCGCCCCCTCCGTGGCTCCGGCGAAGACCGGCGAGTCGCCCGTAGGCTCGCCCGCGGCACTGACGAGGAGCCGGCTGCCGCTGGCAGGGACACTCACGCCCAGCCAGAGCTTGCCCGGCCCCTGGTGAATCTTGGCTACATCAACATTTGACATGATTACCTCCGATTTCCCGGTTCGCTGTCCGTCAGTTGATCCGTCAGCTGACGGATCGGCTGACGGATCCTCCACTGATCGAAGTAAAAGGGTAAGAGAGGGAAATCCGTCAGCCCACGGACGCGGCTGGTCACGGCCAGCGGTCGGGCGTTATTCGAGTCGGCGCTGAAGCTGATGGTTTCGGTAAAACTAAGATAGGTGTCGCCGTCCACGCCCGTTGTGCCGTTGTAGTCGATAGTCCACGTCCGGCCGCTGCCTTCCGTCGTGCCATTCGCGTCGTCGCTGTAGAACACTAATGCGATCCGGTCGCCCACCGCGAACGCCGTCGAGGTGGGCGTCATTGTCGGCGTGGTTCGCACCGACGCCGAGGTCCCCCACTCAGTGAACCCGTCGTTAGTTGAGATGCCAAGCGACGAGACGATCCCGCCACCGGCCACCGACCAGCGCAGCACCTCGTACCGCAGCCCGCAGTTGCAGGTGCCGTTCGACTCCAGCCCCCAGACGTTGGGCGTGATCGTGCCGCTGATGGTCACCGCCGACGAGAGCGGCGGAGTTATGAAGAAGCGCTTCGCACCGGCGGCGACGGCGGTCATAACAACGTTGCTGGTGGGGGAATCGAAATACTGCCCGGTCACCGGCCCTGCGATAGAGTTCGTCACAAACGTCGCCTTCGACGTGCCCTGCGTGATGTTGGCGACCCGCAGGCCCCAGCCCGAGGGCCAGGCGCCGAGCCCCGAGCCGCCGTCGTGGATGAAGACCTTGGTGGCGGCCTGGAGTGGCCCAGCGACGAACAATAGGATTAGTACGAGGACGATTCGTCTCATCAGTTTGCCGTGTTCACCTTATAAGTCATTGCCACCGTCACGTCCGCCAGTGACGTGCCAATTGTGACCAGACTGGCCCGGAAACGGTCGCCCCCCACGAGCGACCCGACGTTCTGGTTGGGTGCGCTGCCCTTGGCTACGGTGTAGTTGCTGGCGGCGAGGGTCAGAACGGCTGAGTAGATGTCCACCCAAGTGTTCTGCGTCGCGCTGCATGCCACACTGCTCACGACGCAACGCTGGATGTTGAATGTCGAACTCGACGCGCTGACAGTGTTGACCGTCACGCGCATATCGGTGATGGCGAAGTTCGCTCCGCCTTCGGGAAACGTCAGCACCAGATTTTGCAGCCCGGTAGGAGGAGTGCCAGGAAAGAACCAAGTCTTCGTCAGCAGACCACGATGGTCGTGGTCGGAGCGTGCTGCGGTCGTCGCCGTGCCTATGTAGGCTGGCCCCACACCTGCGGTTCCCGAGGCCACCAAAGTCGCTGCCGCCTGCGTCGCGCTGGCACCGCGCCATTTCAGGTCGCTGCCGTTGATCCACACGTCTCCCTGCGAGAGGCTCGACGGGTCGGAGCCAGACACCAAGTTAAGTCCGGCAGTGGTAGCGGAAAGCGTGAAAGTCTGCTTACTGCCCGCCGTGTAAATGTTCGCTTGGTTATTCCGCACTACCGAGGAGTCCGTAGTAAGATTGCCGCCAGTAACGGTCAAGGGCGCAGCATAGGGAACATAGGCCGAGATGTTGTCCGGCGCGCCCGTATCCTTCTGCCACTTCACGTTAATGGAATTCGCCGGAGCCGCTGGCGTCGCATCATCAAAGTCCGCGTCGGTGGCTGCCGTCCCGTTCACTGAGATGTTGTCTCCGCCGCCTCCAGCGCCGCCATCGCCGACCAAATCCCAACCGTTGCCTCCTGAGTTGCACACGTACAGCACTTGGCCCGCTGTCCCTGGATCGCTGCGCTCCAGGAACTCCCGGTTGGCTGTGCAGGTTCCTGGGAAGCTGGCGTAAGCCAGTCGTCGGAACGGTCGCGTCACGCTGGCGCTCTCGAAATCCTGCGTGCCCGTCGAATAGGTATTGGTCTGATTATTTTTGACGACGTTCGCGCCATCGCTCAGATTCGAGGTGGCCGGCTGACTGCAAGTGAGGTTACCGTTAGCCGCGATTCCGGTGGCGTACTGGTTTGCGCCACAGTCCGTGGGATCGTTGGTCAATGCATCGGCCTTCGCCACGCTCGCCGTGTTCACCCAATTAGTTCCCGACCATTTCAGAAGGTCGCCCGTGGCAAGGCCCGTCAGTGTTGCAAGAAGCGCCGTCGAGCCAGTGCCACTGGTTCCGTCGTAGGTCGTTAAATCCGTGACCGCCCAAACTTCCTGTCCCTGAGCAGCGGTCAACTTGGTTCCGCTGGTCAAGCCAGCATAGCCACTCGCGGCATTCTTATTCCCGGTGACCTCGCAAGTGGTGCAGGTCAAGGTCAGATCGCTGGTCAGCGCGCCTCCCCCACCCAGCGGCGAACTGGTACTAACGTTGCGCGATTGTGGCGTGGCTGAATACGTTGTCGAAACTCCGCGCCATTTGAGCGCTTCCGTGTTAATCCAATGATCGCCTTGCGCCGGCGTCGACGGATCACTGCTCGAAGCCAAGTTCAACCCCGCTGTCGTGGCGGAATTCTGAAACGTCTGCTTGTTTCCGGCTGTATAGGTGTTTGCCTGATTGTTGCGCACGACAGAGGAATCCGCAGTCAGATTCCCGCCGGTGACGGTGAGCGGCGCGGCGTAAGGGACGTAGGCCGAGACGTTGTTCGGCGTCGAACTATCCTTCTGCCATTTCACATTGATGGCATTAGCAGGCGCGGCGGGCGTCGAGTCATCAAAATCAGCATCACTGGCCGCTGTCCCGTTCACCGAGATGTTGTCTCCGCTGCCGCCTGAGCCACAGGCTGCACCTGTATCGCCCAGTTTCCCGCCCGCAATCCATTTCACGCAATTGTCCGTGGCGGGATCGCCCCCGAGCGAGGTGCTCACCACCTTAGTCCCTGGCGCAGTTCCGAACAGGTCAATATAAAACGTCCGGTTGGCGCTCAAGTCGCCACCACCTTGAAGCGGTGCCGTGGTCGAGATGGTCCGCGAGGTCGGCACTTTCCCGGCCAAGTCGGAGACTAGATTGCTTACGTCACCTTCCGCGTGACTGTGCCCGGACACAGAACAAGTCGGACAGCTCAAGGTGAGGTCGGAGGAGAGCGGTCCGCCGCCGGTGAGCGGCGAGCTGGTGGAGACGTTGCGCGTGGCGGAAACCTTGCCCGACAAAAGGGAATCGGTACTGGACTGGAGATACACCACGGGGTCGGAGGCTGTCACATCGGTCTTGACGGTGCCGGAGACGGTGGCGGAGGCCTTGGGCACGGAGCCGCCTCCCCCGCCGGAGAAAGCGCAGTCGGTACGCAGTTGGCCGGCGTTATCAACGCAGCTTACACCGCTGCCGGCGAAGTTCAGTTTCTGACGTTGGGGGAGGTCGTCGCCGGCTTGCTGGAGGAACTGGTAGAAGAGCGCCGGAGCGGTGGAGGAAGGTGGCTGGGCCTGGCGGCAGACCTCCGCGGCGACGCTCGCCACGTCAGGCACAACCCAGATTTCCGCGTGGACGCGTCCCTGAATGTTGAAGGTCACCACATAATAGCTGTCGCCGGGCGTGGCGCCGAGGTTCGGGATCAAGTCGAGCCAGAGGTTGCCCGCGCCGTCGTTCAGTTGGCCGCTGGAGTTGAGGTAGCCTTTTACCACGCTCGGTCCGTACTCGACCTCGCCATAGGTGACCCGCTTATTCCTCTGCGCGAACACCAGCCCATATTGCAGCGTGCCATTCACCGTCGCCATCACGCGCGGGTTTGCGCCCAGATCGTAGGTGGCGGCAACGTGGGTGCCTGCAATGGCGGAAGTCGGAAGTAGGAAGTAGGAAGTGGCCAGGAGGGCAAAGGCTATCAGCGGCAGTTTCCCGACTTCCGACCTGCCTGCCCGCCGCGGCAGGCCTGCCTGCCGCGGCAGGCCTGCGCAGGCACGCTTCCCACTTCCCACTTCCGTTCTCTGCTTACTGCCTACCGCCTTCTGCCTACTGCCGTTCATCGCTCCTCCATCTCGATCACGAACTCGATCTGCGGGCCGCGGGCCATCCCCCCGCCGCGCCGGCCGACCAGCGCTCCCAGATCGTGGCGGA
>Ga0315296_10001997_pt1 | contig 17592 bp, 17 predicted proteins | sample YL17G14_18_MG_FD_203921 | JGI IMG/M metagenome (GOLD analysis project Ga0315296, IMG submission 203921) | Sediment microbial communities from Yellowstone Lake, YNP, Wyoming, USA - YL17G14_18 | ecosystem: Environmental > Aquatic > Freshwater > Lake > Sediment | place: USA: Wyoming | collected... | reverse complement strand
CTTATTTTTAATTCCGATAGTGTGTTATTCTCGACAGAGAACAAGGTTGCTTTAGCGCCTTATCAGATTAACAAACAGGGAGTTGACGGGATCTTTTATGAAATAAAAGTCCCGGCAATGACCTAAATTTTTTCAATCTCTAAGTCTTTCGCGTCCCTTATTTTCTTTGTTAGATCAGCTATCGCAACGGTTCTCTCCCGGGCGTAAGCGTAAGAAGTAAAAATGGTTAAGCATTTGTCATCAAACATAAATTGAGGAGCGTTGGGTTGGTGAGCACGAACCAGAACCATTTTGTTAAATCTTTTCATTAACTCAAAAAACCAATCTTTGCCAAATTGAGGGCGTCCAGTAAAAGGGTCGATTCCAAGGTATCCTCCTGGATTCTCGACAAAATCTCCCCAGGTTACTTGTTGCCATTGTTCGCTCCCCAGTTTTATTTGGTCTATTTCTGTCAAGTTTTTAACGTGTGGTAGAGCTCCATGCAAGGCGATAATATTGTTTGTCACAACAGTCAAGGGCAATTCCTCGACAACCGAACAATATCTCCCGTATTCATTTTTTACTAAGCTCTCCCAAAAATCTGCGGGAGAAAATTTCAAGATGTGATAGCCTTCGTGATTTCCCTGTAAAAGATAGATTTGATTTGGATTTTTTGCCTTAATTTGCAATAAAAATTCTAAGTTCTCTCTGGAAAAGGGCCCTCTATCAACGTAATCTCCAAGAAAAACGATTTTGCAACCCGGCTTCAAATAATTATCAATTACAATTTTTGAAGCTTCTAAATCACCGTGTGTGTCACCAACAAAAATAACCTTTTTAGCCTCCTTAATTTCAATTAACCTCGGTTCTTTAGCTAGCCTGTTTTTCATCTCCTGTCCTCTGCTAAGTTTTTGGGAGTGCATACTCAACTGATCTTAACGGTAGCAAGCAGCTACCAATCTGTCAACGAAAGACGAACGCCAACAAGTCGAACCTCTCTTTTGCGGTTGAGAAATGGGAGAAGAAGCTTGAGGGCAATCTTTTTAAACTGTGCAAGCTCTGTTATTCTTCTTTTTGCTGTTTCGGCTTTGGTGTGAGTTTCAAAGTTTCGGTAACGGACGGTGATAGTAACCGTCTTAAACCTTAATTTACTGGCGATAACCTCCTCCCACACTTTAGAAGCAAGATCAAAAAGAGCTTGGGCGATAAGGTTGGGATCGGCAGTGTCTTTTTCGAAAGTGATCTGTTTTCCAACTGATTTTATCGGTTGCACTTCTCCAACTGGAGTATCATCCTTTCCGCGTGCAAGATCAGAAAGGATACTACCAAACGACCCAACAATCTCTTTTAATTCTTCTTTTGTTAACTTCCGCAAATCAGCGACTGTTTTTATCTTTTTAGTATAGAAGTGTTGAGCTGTCTTTGTTCCAATTCCAGGAATCTCTTGGATATCCAAAGGAGCTAAAAAGGCAAGAACCACACCAGGGACAACTACCGTTAATCCATCTGGTTTGCTTTGCCCAGAGGCGATTTTAGCGACAAGCTTATTGGGTCCAATACCAACTGTTGCGGTAAGTTTCTGTTTCTCTCTAATTAGTTTTTTTAATTCAACTGCCAGATCAGCGGCTTTGCGGTAAGATCCTAGATAGGAAAAGTCTAGGAAGAACTCATCAGTACTTGTCTGCTCAACTAAAGGAACCTTTCTACGAAGAAGACTAAAGATCTCCTGTGAAACACGATGATATTTTTCGATATCCGGTTGAAGAAAGATTATTTGAGGAGCAAGTTGATAAGCTTGAGAGATTGGCATTGCACTTTTTATCCCAAATTTTCTTGCCTCATAATTGGCAGTTGAGACTACTCCACGCCCGGTAGGGCGAAGCTCGCCCCCTCCGGGGGCGGCCCTCACCTTAGGATCCGCCCCAACAATGATTGGCTTGCCGGCAAATTGGGGGTTATCTCGCTCTTCGATTGCCGCATAAAAAGCATCCATATCAAGGTGGGCAACGATTTGGTTTACCATCCTTTTAAGTCTATCAGGTGTGTTAGGATAACTTCTGTGTTTGTTAAGGTTTCGGCGATTGTTCCTGTTTTCAACGAAGAGAAGACAGTTGCTAAAGTGGTGGAGACACTTTTGCAGTCCCCTTTGGTTGGGGAGGTGATTTGTATCAATGACGCCTCAACCGACAAAAGCTATCAGATCCTCAAAAAGTTTGGGAGAAAGATAAGACTCCTCAATTTTAAGATAAACAGAGGAAAGGGGGCGGCATTAGCAGAGGGGGTAAGGGTTGCCAAAGGAGAGATTGTTGCCTTCTTTGATGCTGATCTTGTAACGCTTGCTCCAAAGCATGTCGAAGATCTTATAAAACCCCTCATTCGCAAACAAGCAAGAGCGACGTTGGGTTATTCCAATAAGGATACTCCCGTTGAAAGGATCAAAGATCTTAAAATTTCAATGTTTGGCAGCGCTTTCACTTTCCAAATCGGCCACAAGTTCCCCTATCTTGTTTCCCAAAGCTTAACCGGCGAGCGTGCATTTTTAAGGAAGGATCTCCTTCCTTATCTTAACCGGTTGGAGAAGCTAAGATTTGGGGTTGAGGTCTTCTTTAACAATCACTTTAAAGATGTAGCAGGGGTGGTTTTGCCCAATCTTTGCCAAGTCTCAAAATTTGAGAAGTTTTCCCTTCGTGAGGCAGTTCGAGAGTACATCCAAGAGGGAGTGGAGATTGCTCAAGAGATTGGGAGACAAGAGAAAGCCCGCTGGCAAGATCTTAGGCTTCTGGAAAAGCTTATCGAGACGGAAATTGATATTCTTCCTGATGAAATCATAGATTTTAGTCCTTTGCAGAAAAAAATTGATGAAATCCGCAATAAGCGAATGAGAAGATTCCTTAAAGAATATTTTGTGAGATATCTTAACCGATTTACCTCCCGTCTTGCGACCTTCAAGGATAAACTGAAGGCTTAATTGGCTGCCGGGTTAGGATTCGAACCTAAATTAGCGGATCCAAATTCCGCTGTCCTACCGTTAGACGATCCGGCAACATCTTTAATGATATCAGGAGAACCGGAAAATGACAAACTACACCACCCAATGAATTGGGTAGGTATTTCCCAACCAAACAGCTTAGACCTAAGCTCCTTATCCCGCTCTGCGGGACAAGGTTGCTTTAGCGCCTTACCTCGCTACGTAGACGTTCGCGCCAAGCTCTTCGTCACAGGATCGAACCCAAGCGATACCGTTTGCGTCAATCTGAATGCTGTACCGGGTCTCAGCAGCACTTCCTGTGGATGGATCTCGCGGGATGAGAGCCATGTACTTGGCCAATGGTGTTGAGAGATCAACACAAGCCGCAACTGTACCACAGTCGGCACAACCGGTTGCTGCGGTACCGAGTTGCGTCTCGGCCATCCCAGTGCTAAGACCAGTAGGAAGAGCACCGTTGTTATCAACGATGGACTCGTGAACTGCGGTTAGCAGGTTATTGACATCGTTCCAACGCCGGGAATTTCTGGCTTGAGCAAACCGCGTAACCGGATCCAAAGCAACAAAGATCACCGCTGCCAAAATGGCAATGATAACGATCACAACGAGAAGCTCAATCAGCGTGAATCCTTTTTTCAAAGTTTCTCACCACCTTTCAGAAAGTACCTTTATTTGAACAGAAAATTGAACCAGGAGTCAAGTCCCGCAAAGTCGCCTTTGGCAACCGCGGGACGCAGACCCCGTATACGACATTTCTAAGGAAGTAGATTGAGCGGACTTTCCTCTTTGCTTAGAAGTGCCAATCCTAAGGTATTGATAAACACCATTTTTGACAAGTTTCCAAAGTCAACCTTGATCGGCAACCTGAAGTGTTTGAAAGCTTCTCCAGCTAAGACTACATTTACCTTCAGCTTGGAGGCAACCTCAGCAGAATCAATGGCTAGACTTCCGCCCCCACCTAAAATTACCTGCCTTATGCACCCTCCTGCTCGGGTACAGGCGAATTTAAACAAGCTCTCCAACTGGGTAAAAAGTTTATCAGTTTGGACTGGCTCAGAGAAGGTTTCCACTACCCCTCGCTTATCCATTAGGACGGCGTTAGTAGTCTTCTTCCCTACATCAAGGTAAAGGGTGGTTCCCCCCGCCTGAACTACAGGGGCGAGAAAGCGGTAGGCAGCAAGAGATTCAGGGACGATAAGCCTCGGTGGCAGACCGAGGTCGTTAAAAAGCTCAACATAGCGGTTGACGATCATTGTTGGCACCGCCATCAGAAAAATTTCCCCCTCCCCCTCTCCGTGGTTTAGGCTGTCAAACCGATAGATTAGCTCCTCCAATGGCTGGGGGATGGACTTCTCTACCTCAGCCTTCACCAAACCAAGGACGGTTTGGCTATCTTGCCTTTGGGAAAGCGTGAAGCGGTGGGTGTAGACTCGCTTATCAGGCAAGGTGAAACCGCACACCTCGTCCTTCATCGGTTTTGGTTTTGCCGTTTTCAAAAGAGTACTGATTATCTTCCCCAAAGCATCCTTATTCTTTATCTCCCCCTCTTTTACTAGGCCATTTGCAAACTCTACCCGGGTGAAGGCATTTATTGAATCGCCCACAAGGAAGCTCTTGGAGAGCTTGACTGCTTCGATTGATGTGTCAGAGATATCAAAAAGGATCATTCGACTTGCTTTCGCCCCTCGACCCCGCTCGGGACGACCCTGAGCGAAAGTCGAATGGGTCGCTCGCTCATGACTAGGTCATTCGATCTCCTTCCAACTAGTTATTGTGATTTTGTCACTGCGGTTTATTTTAACTTCAACTTTCTTTGTATGTCCAGAGACAGTAGCAGCGGTAGTGATTGTCCAATTATTTCCGTCTTTTGCAACTCCAACGACACAAGAGCCTTCGGGGTAATTTTCTGTCCCCCCATTGTAGTTAATATCATAGTAGGAGGAGAGAATAGCGTCTTCAGCACAGCCTTCCGCAAGAGCGAGAGAACCCTGTCCTCGCTCCTCTGCAAGACTCATCTGCGCTTCAGAAACTCCAAGAAGAGCGAGAGTGGTACCAATTGTCAATGCAACTACCGAAACAATAAGGAAACTGATGAGAGCAATATAAGCATCTCTGGATTTACCAGAGAAGCTTGTTTTTTTCGCTTTGCTCAAAAAATAACCCCTTTTGCTCATCTTAACTGGACACTTGTTTCAAATGTTTCCTCTTTCTGCCATTCAGATCTCCCCGAAGGGTTCCGGTAACGGATGGTTAGGGTGAAATGGATATTTTCAGAAGTTGGTTCACTTAGGTTAGTAAAGGTTAAGTTTGTAACCTCAAGCATATGACTTGTGAGCGAGATCCAATCTCCTGCTCCTCGCTTGATCTGTAGTATCCCTTGCGAAACTTGCAGTCTTGCTTGGTAATATGGGGTGGCACCAAGAAGAGAGAGTTTTGTTCCTGGGTTGGTAGCCAAATTAACACCAAAATCTGACTCGCTAATATTGATACTATCTGCATTTCTAATCTCAGTTTGTATTTTATGGCTGGAAAAGCGGAGGTTCTCCTGAACTTCTTGGTGAACCCCTGCTTTCACATTGCCAAAGATTATATCCCAAGCGAAATAAATCGTTGCTGTCAAAAAAATGGCGACTAATCCCATATAGAGGAGAAGTTCGATCAGTGTAAAGCCCTTCACTCCGCTCAGGAACTTTGTTTCCTCACTTCGCTCGGAAATGAAGCCGCTTAGTTGTCTTGTTATCTGGTTGTCTGGTTGTTTAGTATAACCGAATAACCGAATAACCGAATAACTGTTAACTACTCTCATGGTTGAACAACTTGAAACTCAGCCCCATCATCAGCGGTTACATAAAAGGCGATGCACTTGTCTTCCAGCAAGGCAACACCTCCGGCATCACCGTTCAAATTGGCAGAAAAAGCCTTGGTGGGATTTGACGGATTGGAAAGATCAAGAATCATAAACTCCTCATCGCCCTTCTGTGTTGCTAGAAGGGCAAATCCTACCCCCGCCGCGACATTGTTCGCCCGGTCGCTCACATCATACGATCCGATGAGACTAATATTTGATGGATCAGCAACAGCAAGAAGGTGAAACTCTGGGATGGCACCAACATTGTCCCTGGTAACAAGGTAAGCGATACCCGCCCTTATGACATCAACCGCCTGCCCAGGTGCTCCAGCGCTAGGAATATCGTAAGCACCAAGCTCTTGCGGTGCCTGAGGATTTGAGACATCAATGATAATCAGCTCCTTATCAGACCGAGCATTAGCGAGATAAGCGCGCTGATCTTTTACGGTAATGCCGTAGATATGGTTGCCGATATCTAGACCTCCAACCAACAATGGGGAGGCTGGATTGCTTATGTTAAAAACGTAAAGCTCCGGACCATCAGTTACCTCTTGGGTAACCACATAAGCATAGCTCCCCTCCACAAAAACATCGTTTGCTTGGCCGGTTCCAGCAATATCAAAAGAGGAAACCTTAGCGGGTGAGGAAGGATTACGAATATTAACAACGACTAACTCTTCACCTGCCTTAGAGGTGGCGAGGAAGGCGTAATTTCCAGAAACAGCCAGATCATTAACGTGGTCCCCTACCCTAAGTTTTCCCAAAACGGCAGGGGAAAAGGGATTGGTGATATCAAGAATGAAGAACTCGCCTGAGGTAACCGCGTTGCGCATCGTGGTGACATAGGCGTAGTTTCCAATCACCGAAACAGCCGTCCCATCACCTGTACCGGGAAGATCAAGGGTGGCCACCACTTGTCCCGAATCCCAAACGCAAAGCGCTGATTCCCAGTAAGTAAAGTAGGTCGGGAGCCGGACAGTATTATGGCGGGTGGGGGTAAAATCCCAGGTTACTACTGCCTCAACCCTCTTTGTGTAAAGATCCAAGATCCCACCGCTTGTAACAATATTGCCGTTCCCGTCACGGTAAATGTTGGAGATTACAATCTTTCGAGTGTATTTCCCAAAGGTGTTTTGGGTACCAGAAAGCTCCCATTTTCCAGTTGAATTATCTAAGTCATGCGTCCCTGCTACCAAATCCCAAAAATCTCTCTCTTGGATTGCTCTTACTGCCTCCAACCCTTCACTTGCTAAAAAAGTTGCTTTTGTTTCCTCCTCCCCTAACCTTATTGAGGAAAACGCTTGGATCACCACCCCCGCTGCTCCTCCAGCAATAATCGTGAAAAGCCCCATCGCCAAAACTATTTCCAGGACTGAAAAACTCTCTCTATCTTTGAGCATCAACCATCCCCTCTTGATTAATCGTAACTGTTCTTTGGTCACCTAAAGCAGAGATGGTGACCGTAAATGTTTGGGAAGGTTCACCCCGTAGCTTCCGAAAATAAATATCAGCGAACCCTCCAACCTCCACCATCGAGGGAAGGTTAAACCTTTCATCGAAGGAAGGATCACGTGTAGCATAATCGTCTCCTTTAAAAAGAACTAAAAGTTCAGGTTCATAGTGCACCCCCCAGACGGAGTCTTGCTTGCCACCCAAACTGTAGCTTTGCGCCTTGCGCAAAGTTCTCACCACCTTGTCGGTAGTGGTAGTGAGGTAGCCGCCAGCTAAAAAACGGCTTAAGTTAGGGGCAGAGGCGGCTCCGATAATCCCGATTATAGCGATAACAATTAGGAGCTCAATGAGGGTGAAACCCAGCTTATTAGTCATTAGAAACTAGACATTAGACATTTCAACGTATGCTCCCCGTAATCTGGTAAATGGGGGTGATGATGGAAAGAGCGATAAAAGCAACAACGCCGCCGATGAAAAGAAGGAGAAGCGGTTCTAAGAGAGTGGTCATGTTTTTAGTAGTGCTTTCAACCTCCGCCTCGAAATACTCGCCTAAATAGACCAGATTCTCCTCAAGGTTTCCACTTTTCTCTCCCACCCCAATCATTCTTAAAACAAAGAGAGGAAATTCGGGGTAATTTCCGTCCCGGAGAGCCTTCTCAATGCTTTTACCTTTCCTGACCTCAGTAGCGATCTTCTCAAGATCATGCTTGTAAACGGTGTTTCCTTCGGTTACAGCTGCGGTTGCTAAGGCGGCGGTGATCGGCAGCCCACTGCGAAGCATTATCCCTAAATTCCGGCTTAAGGTGGCCATGGCGACGCATCTGAAAAAATAACCAAAGATAGGAAGTTTAAGAAGAAGGCTGTCACGCCAAGGCTTAATCAGGCGTGAACGAAGGATAAAGACGAAAGTGGCAAGAAGGAGACCTAGTCCTGGAATAACAATGTATCCTTGATTCCGAAGAACTTTTGAGAAAAAAATAAGCAGCTTTGTTGTTGGTGGAAGGGCAATGTCTAAGCCTTCAAACAGTTCAGTGATCTGGGGGAGAACAAAGAAAGCTAAGGCAAGCCCGATCACCCCTGTGACCGTTAGAATCAAGGACGGATAAAGCATCGCCGATTGGACCGTCTTTCGAAGATCATTCTCCTTCTCCAGCTGCTCCGTCAGGTATTCTAAGCTCCCTTCAAGAGTTCCGGATTCTTCCCCAACTCTAACAAGGCTAAGGTAAAAAGGATCGAAGATCTTGGGGTGTTTGGAGAAAGCCTTCTCCAGACTCTGACCTTTTGAGATATCCTCATATACCTGTTGAAGAATCCTCTTAAATGCATGGCTTTTGGCTTGAACAGTAAGTGTCTCTAGGACATCGGCAATTGGGACTCCGCTTTTAAGCATCACCGCTAGATGCTTCGTAAAAAACATCTTCTCGCTGAAAGAAATTCGATCAAACATTTTATTCTCGAGCTTGTGAGAGAACAAGCTCTGCTTACTCACTATTCTTTTGTTGCTCTCAGGATTTCTTCAACAGTCGTGGTTCCTTTTGCCACCTTTTTTAATCCATTCTCCAACATTGTTGTCATCCCTTTTTCAATCGCCATTCTCTGAATTGCCTCAGCATCTTTCCGTTCAATAATTGCCTGCCTAATATCATCATCTTCAAGGAGAACCTCGTGAATTCCAATCCGATCGGCGTATCCAGTTTGCTGACACAAAGGACATCCCTGGGCAGTCCAGATTGTAACCTTTTCCCCCTTACCAAGATATCTTTCAACCGCATCTTCAGGAAGTCGTTCTTTTAAGTTGGCTGCTAGCACTTGCTCTTTCTTTCGGCAGTTTTGACAAAGCATCCTCACCAGCCGCTGGGCGATAATCACATTTACAGTTGAGGCAACCAAGAATGGTTCAACCCCCATATCCAGAAGTCGGATGATGGAGGTTGCAGCATCATTCGCGTGCATGGTGGAAAGAAGGAGATGCCCAGTCATTGCAGCATTCACCGCAATATTCGCTGTCTCCGGGTCTCGGATTTCTCCAACAAGAATAATGTCTGGGTCTTGTCGCACAATTGAGCGCAACCCCTGGGCGAAAGTAAGGTTTGTTTTGGGATTAACTTGAATTTGGTTAACCCCCTCCATATCATATTCCACTGGATCTTCAATCGTGGTAATGTTTACGTCTCTTTTGTTTAAGACTTTCAGAACCGCATACATTGTGGTTGTTTTCCCAGATCCTGTTGGTCCAGTTGCCAGAATCATTCCGTATGGCTTGTCGTAAGCCCACCTTATCTTCTTTAGATCTCCCTCCTCAAAACCCATATCCTCAAATGAAAGTTGCCGCACTCGGGCGGAAAGAAGTCGCAAGACTACTTTTTCCCCATGGGTTGTGGGCATTACTGAGACGCGAACATCGAGTTTTGTTTGTTGCTCTTTTGGCAAACCCGCTCCCGTGCGAAAGATTAACTTTCCATCCTGAGCGGCTTGATGCTCATCGGTGCGAAGGTTCGCCATCACCTTGATGCGGGTGATAATCTCCGGATGGATCTCTTTAGGAAGAGTGGCGACATCATGGAGAATTCCATCAATCCGATATCTAATAAGCGATTCTTCTTCTTTGGGTTCGATATGAACATCGGAAGCGCGATTTTGGTCACCATAAGAAAGCATCAGATCCACGATCTTTATGATTGGAACCTCAGCTGGTCGACCTTTTGTTAAAACGGCACTTTCTTCGATGAGCTTGGCAAACTCTTTCTGTATATCCTTTTGATAACGGCGAAAAACATCTTCAATATCCCTAGGGGTTGCATAATGAGAGATTACCTCATCACCGGTTTTCTTCCTGATAAACTCAATCGTTTCTAAGTCTTCTGGATTGGCAAGAGCAACTTTTAAACCCTCCTTTCCGCGAGCAAAGGCAATTGCCATCCGACTGCGCGCGGTCATCTCTGGGATAATGTTGAGAATCTCCTTGGAGATGGTAATTTTTCTAAGTTGCACAAACGGTACACCAAAATGCTTGGCGATAAGAGCACCTAGTTTTTCATCAGAGGCGAGATTTTTTTCCAAAATCAGCCGGTAGAGGGTTGTTTTTCTACTTTGGGCTTCTTTCGCCAACTCGGAAAGTTGCCTTTCACTAATGAGCTTACTTTTAAGAAGAATTGGGGACAGGATTTTGTCTTCCATTTAAGCATAAGTTTAGCAAAATGGTGTGCTTTAGGGTATGGTAAAATAATATTAAGCATTTTTGGGCGAGTGGTGGAATGGTAGACACGCAGTCTTCAGAAGGCTGTCCCTGCAAAACGGGGGTGGAGGTTCAAATCCTCTCTCGCCCACCAGATTGGGCGGATGGCGGAATTGGTATACGCGATAGGTTGAGGACCTATGCTCCGAAAGGGGCTTGAGGGTTCAAGTCCCTCTCCGCCCACCATCCTCCTTGCCTACTCCGCCGAAGCTGCTTCGGCTGCGAAGGCCGGGCGCTAAAGCTTCGGAAGGATGCCCCTCGAAGCCCTGCCTCGCCGGCAGGCAGGCTTGGCGAAGTGGGGCATGGGCGATTAGCTCAACGGTAAGAGCGCTTCGTTTACATCGAAGAGGTTGGGGGTTCAAATCCTCCATCGCCCACCACTTATACGAGCCTGCTTCGCAGTCTCTGTTTTCTCGCGGAGCTCGAAAATACGAGCTTGCCTTCGGCAATCTCCGTAATTCCTGCCTGCCGGCAGGCAGGTCGCTATTCTCGCTTGAGAACAAGGTTGCTTTAGCGCCTTACGCTCAATTATAAAGCGTTTGAAGTTAAATACCATACATCATTATGCCACTTGAAGGAAGTATCCATCCCACCTACAATCCATATTTTATCTTTGAAAACAATCACCCCATGATCTTCCCGGCCAATCCACAACCCATCTCGTTCAGTTTTAATCCAATCGTAACCGTTGCTTGTGTACCAAGCGTCACCAACACCCTCACCTGTTGCTGCGTTCAACCCCCCAACAACCCACATCAAATCTTTAAAAACCACCGCGCCGTGCCCCTGTCTTTTTCCAAAGGGAGCGGTATTGGTGACCAACTGCCACTGCTTTCCGTCTTCTGAACACCATACGTCGCTATATCCTTTGCCGCCAAAGTTCATCCCACCTATAACCCATAAACCGCTTTTAAACACAATCGCGTCATGATCCCATCTTGGATGCCAAGGAGTTGAAGAAGCTTCCAGTGTCCAATGTACACCATCATCCGATGACCAAATATCGTTGAAGGTTTTTCTCGTAAAAAGAGCACCATATTTAACGCCCCCAATTAACCACAGCTTGTCTTTGAAGATAACTAACTTTTGTCCCTCTCTGTCACCATAAGGAGGGCTCTCAGCGATTTTAACCCAATCAAGTCCGTTTACTGATTTCCAAATCCCATTTTTGTAACCAACTACTGGACTCCATCCCCCAAGCATATAAAGATCACCTTTGAAAGAAATGACTGATACTGACCTGAGCGGAGGAAAATCTGCGTGTTCTTTTGCCCTTACCCACTCTATACCGTTTGTGCTGAACCAGATATCATTATAGTAATTGGCCTTTTTGTAATTGGTGATTTTGCCCCTTGTAGATTTTGTGGCATCTAAACCTCCAAGTAGCCAAATTTTGTTATCAAAGATATATAGGGCATGTGAATCTCGTGCTGGCCAGGGGGCGGACGAGGTAGCAATCTCCCAATTCAGGTGCGTTGGGTTAAAACCAAAACCATCGGTTTTTGCCAACTTACAATTGCCGAATGGTTGCTCACTGTTTGGAGATTTACTAGGCCAACTCTTTTGGATTAAAAACAGAGAAGTAATAGCCCCAACCGCAATCAAAATTACAAAAAGTTGTTTTATCGTCACGCCACCAATTTACCACTTTCGGCTTTATCTTTGAAGCCTACATCACTCTTGCATGTTGTATAATTATACCGATAAGTTAAATGATATTCGCCGAGGTAGCCAACGTGGTCACGGCACACGCCTGAAGAGCGTGGGATGTGGGTTCGATTCCCACCCTCGGCACCAGGCGGCGGTAGTTCAGGGGTAGAACGTCTCGTTGCCAACGAGAAGGTCGCCGGTTCAAATCCGGTCCGCCGCTCCAATTTTACTCTTATAGGACTAAAGCTTTTCTGTCCTTGACAGCTGTTATGACATTTTGATAGGTTGGGGTAGAAGATGGGAAGCGAGCCCCTGCCAAAAAAACCGCTCATTTTGCTTTTTGGGTTGCCTTTTGTCTTTCTTTTTTCTGTCAGCCTGGTTGTTCTTTTCTCCGCTACCTATCTTCTTACCCACCCTTTGCAAACCCCAAAGCTTTTAGGTGCAACAACTAACTATTCGGCCTTTAGTAGTCAACCTCCCACTCCGGTAATGATGGGAGAAAGTTATATTTCAAAAGAGGCAAGGCCGCTTATTTTAAAAAGATTTCTCGAAAGCTATAATTCGCCTTTAGCTCCTTACGCCAACCACATTCTTGAGGTTTCCGAAAAATACAATCTTGATTGGCGTCTCTTAACTGCCATCGCTGGAAACGAATCTCTTTTTGGTCGGGTTATTCCCTACAACTCCTACAACGCCTGGGGCTGGGGAGTTCATTCCCAAGGAACAGTACGGTTTGGCTCTTGGGAAGAAGGGATTGAACGAGTAGCAAGAAGCTTAAAAGAAGACTTTATTGATCAAGGATTAACCACCATTGAGCTTATAACGACTAAATATGCCCCGGTTTCCATCCAAAACGGATATCCCTGGGCGGATAATGTCCGTTGGTTTATGGAGCGGTTGGAGCAAGGGAAAGGATATCGGGAATGATCACAAAAGGATTGAGTAGCTGATGGTTGAGCTCCTTTTTATTAACTTTAAGAACTATCCCCAAGCGTTTAACCTGTTTCCTCAGCTCTATCAAGATTTAGAGAAAAGTGCTTGGAAATATTCCTCAAAAGTTTTAACTGCTTTTGCCCCACCTTCTTTACTTTTCGCGAAGGTGAGGGAGACAGTTAAAGTTCCTCTTTGGGTACAGCATCTTGATCCTATTTCGCTGGGAGCTTGTACCGGTTTTCTACCGGCGGAGGCCTTGGTAAAGATCGGTGCTGTGGGGACTTTTCTAAACCATAGCGAACATCCTCTGGATCCCAAACTCTTAGCAGAAACTGTCACTGCCACAAAAAGGTTAGGGCTTTCAACCTTAATCTTTGCGGCTACCCTTGAGGCAGTTTCTGAGGTCAAAAAACTGAATCCTGATTACATCACTTATGAGCCGCCAGAGTTGATTGGGGGGAAGGTATCAGTTACCTCCGCAGGAAAGGAGATTATTCCAGAGGCAGTTTCCGTAGCAAACCCCACTCCCCTTCTTGTTGGTGCAGGCATCCACAAAGGCGAAGATATTCAAGCTGCGCTTAAGTTTGGATCGGTAGGGGCCGTTGTCTCCTCAGCGATTGTAACTGCTTTAAAACCCGAAAAGGTAACAGAGGAGCTTCTTGCAGCGTTCTAATACGGTAGTTGAACCCACTCCTGGATATTGCGGAAACGCTCGGAAGGTACGAAAAGGTAGGAAAGGTTAATTCCACTGAATCTTCTACTCACAAAATAATTGAGGTTGGGGTGATAAAGGAAGATTGCAGGATTATCCTCAAGAAAAAGCCGTTGGAAGTTAAAGTAGTGCTGTTTTCGTTTGGATTGTTGGATCGTTTTTCTTCCCTCCTCCAGCGCTCGATCAGCACGCGGATCAGAGTAGGAAGTGATATTTAGTCCAGGGTATATCTTCTGGGTTGAGTGCCACAGACTGTAACGATCTGGGTCTCTGGAGACTTCTTGTCCTAGGATAATCGCCTCAAAATCCTTGTTGGCGATAATCTCCTCAATCAGGGTTGTGGAAACAGTTTCGATATTGACCTTGATCCCCAACATCTGCCAATGTTGGGTGATTACCTTTGCTACCTCCGGTAACTTCCCAATATTAGGTACAGTAAGAGTCAACCCTCCCTTAAACTGCGCTTTAATCGTGGGTGAGAATTTCGGGAAAGGAAGGTTTGCTTCAGCAAACGTTCCGCTTAAAGGACCACGAACAGGCGTTCCTCCGTCCTTTAGCAGATCATTAAGTAAGATAGGAATAGGAGTTTTGCGTGCGGCTGCACGGCGAAAAGCGGTACTTTTAACCAACCAGTTTTTTGATTCCAAGTTAAAGAAAATTGCAAAGTACCGTCCATAAAGCGGGGACTGATAACGCGTGAAGGAAGGGTGGTTAAAATTATCTGCCACAAAGGCATCGACCTCTCCTCGTTTGGCTGCCTCCTGCAAATCGGTCTGTGTTTTGAAGAACTTAAAGACTAAACTTCCTATCTTCCCCGCACCTTGGTTTTGGAACGTGATCTCTTTCACCTCTCCATCCTGTTCAATATGATTGATGTAAAAACTCCCATCTCCCACAACCGCCAAGGGTGAAGTGTGCACTAAGTGTGAAGGTGTAATTGGCTTAGTGAGAAGTGAGGGGAAAGAGCTAAGCGGATCTTCCAATCTAAAGCGGATCTTCTTCTCGCCAGCTACTTCAATTGTTGCCTTGGCAAACGTTGGATCTTGGTTAAGGGTAAATCGGACATCTTCGGCAACCACAGGATAACCATCGTGCCAGAAAATTCCATTTTTAAGTGTAATCTCATAAACTTTTCCTCCTTCTTTAACCTCATAACCTTCAACTAGATCATTGGTTAAGTTTCCAGCAAGGTCATATTTAAACAAGGATCGAAAAAGAAGATTTTCTAACACCTCATCGACCTCATTTTTTGGTCCTGATGTAGGATTAAGATCGGTTGGTTGGCCCACCATACCTTCCGTAAATGTGGCCTGGGGGGTGTATCTCAAAAAAGAAAGCCCAATGGTAACACCAAGGACAATCGTAACTAGAAGGTAACGCACCACCATTTCCTATTTGAGCAGATTTACAAGCAAAGTAAGGATAAAAATCACCGCGGTGATAATCGTTGTGTAAAACAAAATTTTTTCGACCCCTCTTCTTGTTCGAAATGTTTCTCCACTGCCACCGAAAGAACTAGAGAGTCCTGCTCCTCCCCCCTGGAGAAGGATAGAGATGATGAGGAAAACTGCAGCAACAATTTGAAGTATCTGAAGAAGAGGTACCATTCAACCTTCAAAAACAAGCCCTAAAATTACAATAAGAAGTGAGATCACCATCGAAGCAAGAAGAAGCGTACCGAAAGCTGGGATGTCAAATACAGGGACTGCAAGCTTAATATATTGAGTCTCAACTGCCAAACCAGAAAAGCGAAACCCAACAACTGTTAGCTCAGGAACGATCTTAATTGTGAGGTAAAGAAGACCCGTATTTATTAAAAATGAAGAAAAACCTAAGGTAAGAAAGTTCAAAGGAAGGGTGACCAGTTTAAGGATTGGTTTAAGAAGAGAGTTTATAATCCCAAAGGCAAGTGCCCCAATTGCAAGAACCGCAGGGTCACCACCATACGAAAATCCTTTAACCACCTGGGAAGCTCCAAACAAGGCGATTAGGCTGAAGAAAAAAGACTTTAAAATATCTCTCATCCTGAGAAAAAGTAACATACTGGGCACATATTTGCAATCAAACTGCTAAGATAAATAAGATGAGGATCGCAGCAAAAATTACAAAAGGGCTTTTAATCTTAACTCTTTTTATTGCCTTCCTTCCTTTAAGTTCCTCCAATGTTTTCGCCGCAGAAAATTTTACAAGCGAATACGACGTGGGCTACACCGTCGCGGAGTCTGGATTAACCGCGGTGAGACAAGAAGTGACAATCATCAATCTGACAAGCCAGTTTTTTGTTTCCAAGTACAGCTTTACCATCGGAAGTGAAGATATTCGAAACATCAAAGCCTGGGATCCAACAGGAACATTAACACCGCAAGTTGAAACGAAAGGTGGAGAAACAGTGATCACCCTTAACTTCCGCGCCCGTGTCTTTGGAAAAGGAAGGAAGCTGAGGTTTGGAATCTCTTATGATTTCCCTGGTCTTGCCTCTAAAAACGGCCTTTTGTGGGAGATAAACCTTCTTCGAATTACGGGATTAAGTGGGATTGTACGCTACAACCTCCATCTTTCGGTCCCCAAACAACTTGGTCCCTTTCTTTATAGCTATCCCCAACCAAAATCAATTACTGAAAACGATATACGGCGACTAATCCTATACACAAAGTCTGAATTATTAAAAGGTCCACCACGACTCGCTTTTGGAAAATTCCAACTCTATGAACTTCACCTCAATTATCATTTGGAGAATTCTTCCTTCTCACTTGGATACACAGAGATCGCCTTGCCTCCTGATATCCCCAATCAGCAACAGATCATTGTAAAAAACCTTTCTCCAAAACCGGTAAGCATCCGCCTTGATGAGGATGGTAATTATCTTGCCCGTTATAATCTTGGTCCACGGGAGAAGAAAGAGGTTGTCTGGGAAGGTTTTATTGCTTTGTACTACCATCCAAGAGACTTTAGCAAAAGCAAGATTGAGGCGATTCCTCAGACTCTAGTAGACACCTATACCACTGCGACAAAATATTGGGAAGTAAAGGATGCCGCAATAGTGGCGCAGGCGCAAAAACTGATTGATCCCAACCTTTCGGCTGCGGAGAATGCAAGAAGGATTTTTGATTTTGTTGTCAAGCATCTTTCCTACGATTATCCAAGGCTTGCGGCAGAAGAGCTTTGGAGTCGGTTGGGAGCAGCAACAGCGCTGCAAAAGAATAATCAGGCAGTTTGCATGGAATATACCGATCTTTTTATCGCTCTTGCTCGAGCCACGGGGATCCCCGCACGCGAGGTAAACGGTTTTGCCTACACCTCCGATGACTCGCATCGCCCCCTATCACTTCGATTTCAAGGAGGAGATGTTCTTCACGCCTGGCCAGAAGTTTATCTTCCTGAGGAAGGTTGGGTAATGGTTGACCCTACCTGGAGCTCCACCTCCGGAGCCGATTATTTCTCGGTTTTTGACCTTTCACATATCACGTTTGTTATTAAAGGGACCTCCTCAGAATATCCTCTTCCTGCCGGTAGCTACAAAGCTACACAAGGACAGCGTGATGTGCGGGTGGCCTTTTCAAAAGAGGTAACAATGGTCACCGAGCTTCCTCGATTTACAATTGAGGTTGCCTATCCTCTTCTTTCGGTGGCACCTTTTTCAACATCCGCAACAATTAAAGTGAGAAATGACTCCGTTGTTTCCGCTTTTGACACCCAAATTACAGTTGCGAGTGATCTTCTTGAAATTGATGGGAAAGGCCTTCTTGATTTAGGAACAATTCCTCCTGGAAGTACCGAGGAAGTAAAAGTCCGTCTTG
>Ga0315296_10001996_pt1 | contig 17592 bp, 9 predicted proteins | sample YL17G14_18_MG_FD_203921 | JGI IMG/M metagenome (GOLD analysis project Ga0315296, IMG submission 203921) | Sediment microbial communities from Yellowstone Lake, YNP, Wyoming, USA - YL17G14_18 | ecosystem: Environmental > Aquatic > Freshwater > Lake > Sediment | place: USA: Wyoming | collected... | reverse complement strand
GGTCCTCAAGCGTGCGGATATGAAGCTCGATGACATCGGCCTGTTCGAGATCAACGAAGCGTTCGCGTGCCAGGTCCTTGCGGTGCTGAAAGACCTCGGGCTTGAGAAGGACCGCGTGAACGTGCAGGGCGGCTCGATCGCGCTCGGGCACCCGCTCGGTGCGACCGGCGCGCGTCTCACACTCACGCTTCTGCATCAGATGAAGCGGAGGAAGGTGAAGTACGGGATCACGTCGATGTGCATCGGGGGCGGGCAGGGCATGGCGGCGCTGTTTAGGAATCCCGCTGCGAGGTGACGGTCAACGCTGGGTGAGGGTCGCGTTAACAAGCGCGACTTCTTGATATACTTCTTTGGTAGGGGTGAGCTGCGATCATCCCCGGCGAGATTCCGGCTCGAGTTGAGGGCGACACGCGAGAGGATGAGTAGATCACTACTAACGGTAGCGCTTGTAGCCTGGTTGATTGTTGCAGGCTGCGCACGACGTGCCGATTTCAAGGAATTCGGCTCATATGGTCAGAATGTGAATGCGGTTGCAGTCAGTCCTGATGGGAAGACAGCAGCGGCGGGTTATGGTGACGGAACGATTGAACTGTGGGACCTCCAAAGCGGATCGCTCAGGCATACTTTTTCGCACAACCAAGGAAGTTACAACTGGATCGCATCTTTAGCCTTCAACTCCGCCGGCACGCTACTCGCGTCTGCAAGCAGGGATGAGTCAATCAAAGTCTGGGAAACGATGTCCGGCGCTGAGGTCCGAACGATTGGCAGCGGAAGCTATGTACTGGAAGTTGCGTTCGATCGGGACAGCAGCATCCTCCGCGCCTGTTGTTCGCCTTGCCAGGTACGGTCATGGGATGTATCCACCGGAGCACTGGTCGGTTCCGTCCCTCGCGACGTAGATCGTGATTCCGATTGCGCGGGGGCTGCATTGAATGCGGATGAGAGTGTGGTCGCTTTCGGATTAGTGGATCAACACAGACTGAAAGTGATGGACACCAGGACCGGCGATACAATACTGGACGTCGCAAACGATTCCACGATCAGCAAGATCTCAATTAGCCCGGACGGGGACGTGCTTGTCAGTTTGGATGGAGATGGGACTCTTGAATTATGGGAATTTCGAACCAGTAGCCGGCCTGTCGTACTCGAGCGGTTGGGGGTGCCGTGCGGCGGTCGAACGAACATGTTTTCGATGCCGGTGGCCGTGCAGCTCAGTCCTGATGGGAAGTACGCAGTTTCCGTCGGGCTTGACTGGGCTAGAGTCTGGGATATCGAGAGGCGAGCGCTTATAGGGACTTTGAATGGGGGAAGACGAATATCGTCCGGCCTGGCATTCAGCCCCGATGGCAGCCACCTGTTGACAGGGAGCTTTGATGGGAAGCTGATATACTGGGATCTATCGAGGATGATTCAGTAGTAGCCCCACAATCCGATTGCGGGGTGCAATTCACCAATGGTGTTCCGACTTGCGAGTGGCTTGCCGGGATACTCGTCCCGCCTGCAAGGGGCTTCTCTTCCGCAGTTCATCTGCGATGGCGGGTGGGTGGGAAAGAGGCGGACCCGCTTGCTGTCGCGCGCGGCTCGGAATAAACGGGGTCCATGCGACCGCTCCCTTACGGTCGCGGTTCTGATACGGTCGCGAATACGGTCGTGAATTGAGGCTGTGTTTCCGAGCCGCGAGCGCAGCGAGCGGGCCCGTGACTCTAGCCACAATGCCGATTCTTTGCGGGGATCACATATCCACTCCGCGCTCCAGAGGATGCGAGCCGGGAGCTCGCGTTCCGGCAGGCGGGACGCATGCGCTCCGGTAAGCGCAGCGTTTCTTGTCGTTATAGTGCGTTTTCCGGGGGTTCATCGCGGTTGGCGCGGGAGGCGGGTGGGCAGGTAAAGTGGCGGACGCGCTTCTGGGCGCGCGGCTCGGAGTAAACGGGGTCCGCGTGTCCGCTCCCTTACGGTCGCGGTTCTGATATGATCGCGAATTGAGGCAATGTCTCCGAGCGGCGCGGAACTTCAATGCATGGGGAGTGCATATCCAGACATTTGCGGCGACATTGCCGCAATGTCCGGCAAACGGAGATATCGCAGTCGATCGCCTAGCTGACGTTGATTTCGATCACGTAGTCGAGCCTGGCGCGGTTGCCGGCGGTGTCCTCAACGTACAGCATTGCCCACATCACGCCCGGCTCATTGTAAACCCAACTGGGATTCTGGTCGGTGCTCTCGACATTGAGGTTTCCGTCGTAGGTGAAGTCCCATTCCCACTTGATGATGTCAGCGGGACCATCCGGGTCGGTGGACTCGTCGGTGAAATGGATGGTCTGCCCGACGGAGGGGGTTTCATCGTCGACGGAAGCTACGGCGGTCGGGGGCAGGTTGACCCAGTGGACGGTGACCTCAAACGGCTCGTCCATCATGTCGATGTTCATAGCGCTGTCGGTGACGCGCAGCATGACCTGATAGACTCCCTCGGTCCAGTAGGTCCAGTTCTGGTATTGCTGAATGCCGTCGACCGTGAAGGTAACGCCGTCGTAGTCCGCATCCCATGCCCAGGCGGTGATGTCCGCGGGCCCGTTGGGATCGGTCGAATCATCGATGAAGAAGAACATTTGCCCGATGTTGACCTCACTGTACATCGGATGTCCGGCCGCGATCGGGGGAATGTTTTTGTACTGCACCACGATGGTCAGGGGCTCGTCGAGCATGTCGGAGTTATCGTCGGTGTCGGTCACGCGCAACTGCACATCGAACGCGCCGTCATACAGGAACTGATAAGTCGGATTCTGTTCCGTGCTCTCAACCTGCAATCCCACGACGGGATTGTAGGAGAAATCCCACTCCCATTTGATGATGTCGTCGTTGCCGTCCGGATCGGTCGAGTCGTCGGTGAAGTCGACGTAATCGCCCTGATATATGCTCATGGAACTCGCATGTGCAGCGGCGGTCGGCCAGTAATTGCCCTGCGCCACGTTGATGACCAGCGGCTCGTCGAGCATGTCGGTCTGATCCAGGGTGTCAGTAACCCTCAACTGGGCTTCGTAAACGCCCGCGATATCGTAGAGATGAACGGGATTCTGCTCCTCGGTGTCGACCTGGAAGCCGACGACGGGATCAAAGGTGAAGTCCCACTCGCGCTTGACGATGTCGACGATGCCGTCCGGATCGGTCGAGTCATCGAAGAAACTGACGGGGGTGTCGGTCTGGGCGTCGAGCGGGTCCGCATGGGCGGCAGCGTTCGGGGGGAGGTTGATGTAGTTGACGGCGATATCGATGGGCGGTTGGAGGGTGCCCACATTGCCGTTCGAGTCCGTGACCCGAATCTTCACCTTCTTCGGGCCCACGTCGCTGTATTGCCAGACGGGGTTCTGCTCCTCGCTCTCGATCACGAAGCCCTCGAAAGCGCGGAAGGAGAAGTCCCACTCCCATTTGACGATATCGGCCGGGCCGTTAGGATCGGTCGAGTCATCGTAGAAGTATACGGGCTCCATGAGGACGACGCTGGTGGCGCTGGCGTGGGCCGCTGCGGTGGGCGGCAGATTCTGCCACGGGACTACGGCGAGGTCGACGACCTGGTAGGCGGTGAGGTCGATCCATTCCGGAGAGGTGGCGTTTTCGTTGTCCTCGACGCTGATGAGGCATGGATAGTTGCCCACCGGCGCCAGCTCGGTGTTGGTGATGGAGATCTGGTATTGCGAGAAATCAGCCCCGTCCAGTGTCCAGACTCCGGCGATGGTGCCCGGGAAGATTTCGGGGCACTCGGCGATCGGGAGGCCGTGGGTGTCCTTCCCGCCGCGATCGTAGACGTCGATCTTCAGGAGGGTCTGACCGCCCTGGTCATTGAGTCCGAGGCCGCCGGACTGCTCGGTGATCTGGATTTTCCAAGGCTCGGGGCAGTTGGCCTCCGGGGGGAAGTCTGTGATGGGGTCGGTTACGGGCTTGGTGGTGGGTGGAGCCCAGCACGCGTCGATCGCGTAACCGAAGGCGCTGGGCCAGGACGGCATCACGATGTCGTAGAGGACCGGCACACTGTCGTTCGCGAAGAACGCGTTGCGTGTGTTGGAGGGGCCGACGGAGACGAAGCGCCTGTAGCCGTTCACAAGGGCGCTCGGCGTCACCGGGGTGGCCAGTTTCCCGCGGATGTAGCTCTGAATGCCGGTGGGGTCCAGTGCGACGGTGCTGAAGTTGTAGAGGCTGGTATAGCCGTCGGCGTTCAGCAGCCGGCCGTCGCCGCCGGGGCGGTCCGCGATGGTCAGGCCGGAAATCGGATACTGGTGACCTCCGTTCAGGACCACGATCCCGCGGACATCAAATCCGGTCAGGTTCATCTTCTTGAACGGGTGCTTGATGTTCACCGTCACCAGCAGGGATCCGTGGTCGGACGGGCCGTTGATGTGCACGCTCACACAGGCGCCGCAGGGCCATTTCTCCAGGAAGCCGAGCACGTTGAAGTGCGTATCGACCTCCCGGAGCGGCACCATCCGGATTTCCTGCGTTTCCGGATCGTAGTTGCAGAGGAAGTAGCCCCATAGCTGATGCGACTGCGATCCGCCATCGGCGGACGCGGTGAGGCCGTCGCTCCCCGGCTGGCCGGGGGCGCCGGAGATCCGGGACTGATCGGTCAGTCCGGGGGATGCGGGACCCTGCGTCCCGGAGCATCCCAGGATCAGCAGGAATGCGACAAAAATAACGATAGAAAAGGGGGAGATACGTGTCATGACACTGCCTCCAGTCGGCAAAGGGTTAGTCATATGTTTATTCCAGCTCAACGACTTGATCAATCGGAGCTCCCGAGCATCCCCGTGTGCCCCCGGCCGGGTAACAGACGGTACGCCCGGTTCGGGGATGGGATACGCTCAGGGTACGACCTCACGATGCTGCCGGTGCGCGGAATAACCGTTGACTGCGGAAAAGGAACTCACGCGACGGTTTCGGGTAAAGAGGAGAGCAGTTACGCGCCACACATACCACTACAGCTCGGTTCTCAGCAGCCCGACAACCGTCTCACGCACGAGCCGGGGAACAGGCCCCCGACTGCCTGCTGAATCGGCAGACTTAAGGATACCGTGGCTGCGGCAATCTGTCAATGCTCCTGCGTGGGACGTCAAACGTGCCGACCGTGGTAGAATATAAGAAAGCTCGAATGACAGCCCGTTGATGGAGGAGTGGGAAGAGAGGTTGGAGGGGTTTGTCAACGACGGCGGGGCGCTTGGGTAGGGGCCGAGCGCGATTGGGGATCGGCGACAAGCACGCGGGGGCTCAGCCTGTCGCCGGCACCCGGTGGGTACGAGAGCTGAGACGGTAACGGACTGTCCCCCGCGCGAAAATGGCACACAGGCCGTCGCGCAGGAGGAACTCGAACTGACATGGTCATTGTTGCGCGGCTCTCCGGGCGGCCGCATACTGTGAAAAGGAGGTGCGCGGCTCATGGATGCATCTCAGAGGCCGGCTATTGCAGCTCGAGCGTGGTGGGCAATTGCTTTGGTAGTAATAGTCATCATGGCGCTTTGCCTTGCCTGGTGGATGCGCCAACGGCGCGTTCCCGGGACGGAATGGACGTTGACCTGGCGTGGCTATGTAGCGCCCACTGCTATTGTGACGGACAGCGATGAGGGGGTATACGTTGCCGGGAGTTTTAAGGGAGCAGTCGATTTGGATCCCAGTTGGCGAGCAAGAAAACGAGAGGCCAGCGGAGATATATCCAGCTTTCTCTTGAAACTGTCTTCGCACGGTGACATGAGATGGGTAGTATGTGATGACGGTGTCATGGCGAACGATGTTGTCCTTGACCCTTTGAACAACATCTACGTCGTCGGCAGGGCCGCGGATGAGGCGGAGTTCGAACTTGATGCCGCTGGCAACCTACAGCTCGTGAGGCGTACAGCCGAAGCGCGCTTGTCGAAGTATACACAGGACGGTCAAACACTGTGGGAGCGCAGCTGGGGTGGCGATGGATTTGTTGAAGCGACGTGCGTGGCCGGTGACCAAAACGGAATGATCTACTTCGGTGGATCCTTCAACGGGATCATTGACTTCGACCCTGGGCCAGGCGTTCTCGAGCAGGCGACCTCCGGAGAATCTGACGCATTTATTGCCAGCTTTCAGCCAAGTGGCGAGTTGGGTTGGCTGAGAGTGTGCAATCATGATGGATGGGCTGATATCCCACTTGCAATGGAAGTGGACGACGAAGGAAACATATATGTGCTATACACGTCTACACCGCATCATACCCCAGAGCAAATCAGCTCGCCAAAGCCCGGGGTAGCTGGCGAAGAGATGTCCTTGTCGAAATACCATTCTAATGGCGACTTAGAATTCGAATCTCACTGGAAGACCGAAGGAGTCTTTTATTGGTTCGGCGATGTGGCTGTGAGTGCCAATGGAAGCGTTTATGTAATAGGAGGCTTCACAGAAAAAGTAGCGTTCGACACAATTTCAACAACAGAGAGTGCCGCTGCATCTGACGGTCTCATGGACGTGTTCCTGGCATGTTTCGACCCGACAGGTGTCCTCCTGCATCTGCATAGCTTCGGTGGGAGCGGCCTGGACTTCGGAAACGCTCTCGTCATTGATGAGTCAGGCTGTATATATGCCACGGGGGCCACTGCTATCGGGATAGACCCGAGAACCGGCGGGCGGACGCTTAATCCCAATATCCAGCAAATGTACTTGCGTAAGTACGATGCTGCCCTCTCACTACTCTGGGAGTGGCGGTACTCACGGTCGTGGGCTGGGACGGCCATGGCCCTTGATCATGCGGGAAACTTGTATATTGGCGGCTGGATATACAATGGTTGCTTCGTCTCGAAGATTCGCTGCCCGGAAGCCGTGCTAGATGGACCGTGACGGCACCAGCCCACGAGGAAATGGGGCACATGACGCGCGAGCGCGTGCTGACACGAATTCATCCGCTTTTCGCCAGATGAGCTTCTCGTCAAAGTGCAGGCCGACTGATTTGGCGTCCTCGGTGATCTTGGGGAACAGCGTTGGAGAGTCTCACAGGCGGGCGGTCCATTTGCCCGGCGATTTCCTCTTGTCGCTACGTGAGCTAGAGAGCTGTGGAGGCGGAGTACTCGTCGCTGAGAGGGCGGAGCCTGGGAGAGAAGTCGGTTCTGTCGGGGCGGGCGGATGCGCGGGGGCTGTTTTGTCTGTGGTATAATTCTGCGTCACCCGCATTCGAGGTGACTCGTTTTTATTCGGCGGCTGGGGTATCCTTCACGGCGGCGATGCGAACCGAGGAGTCACTATCGACGAGGCGAGCGCTGCAGGTCCAGCTTCTGATCTGGGCGGGCTTCGTGGTGCTCCTGTACTACATTCACGACCAGACGTGGCTGGAGGATTTCGGCAGGGACATTCCGATGGTGGCGAGAGCGCTCTGGGTTCATGTTGTGGCGAAGGCGCTGTGGGTGATCGGGTTCTGGATTGTCGGTTACTCAGCCGGGCGAGCGGTGCTGGACCTGCTGCGCGTCTCGTCGCGGCTGGAGGGCGTCATTGACGACGTGCTTTACTCGACCGCGACCGGCTGGGGAGTTGTCGGAATAGGCGCGTTCATACTGGGCTCATTGGGCATTCTCAATTGGCCGGTGCATGTCGGACTCAGCGTCCTTCTGGTGGCGCTATTTCATCGCCGGCTTATCGCGCTTCGACATCGACTGGCGCGGGAATTGGGCGGAGGAGAATTCGCCCATGTTGAGCTCTTCCTCCTCCTCACAATCGTTGCTGTAGCGTTATGGGGCTTGGGTTTGTATTTCCTGCCGGAGTACGGGACCGAAGCTCTCGGGGGCTATCTCTACACTGCGAGGCTGTACATGGAGGAAGGGCGTATTTCCTTCCATCCTGAAATAGGTTTCATCAATTTCCCGCAGACAGTGCAGATGTGGTTCATGGAGTCGATGATGGTGATTCCCGGCGGCGCGGGAGGGTTGACGATGGGGCTGTGTCATCTCCTTGCGACTCTCGGGGTGTTTGCGCTGAGTCGGAGGTTTTTCGGCAGAGGACCAGCGCTAATCGCGTCGCTCATGTATCTTCTGATGAGCGAAACATATATCAAGTCCACCGTGTCATACCCGGACCAGGGCCTGATCCTGATGGTTATTTTGGGTTTTTATGGATTCCTCACGTATCTGGAGAAACCGTCAAGACAGGCGGCGGTACTGGCCGGGCTGATGTTCGGATTCGCGAGCGGGATAAGCTATGTTGCGCTCGTAATCGTGCTGGTTGTGGCGGTTGTCGGGATCGGCTGGACGCTTGCGTCTCGTCGGAGGTTCGCGGCGTTGATGCATGATGCGTGGCCGGGGGTGATTGCGTTTCTGGTCGTCTGCGCGCCATGGTCCATACGCAACATCTACTGGTTCGGCAATCCGTTGTTCCCATTGTTTACTGACCTATTTCCCGGGGGTCGCAGTATGTATGCCGCGTTTGTCGACGACATGGCGGTGGATCTGGGGACAATGTTGCGGGAACTCGGAACGAATACGGGGCGAAGTGCTTTAGGCTTCATCGTGCTTCCATACACGATCGCATTTGCGCCGTACGGCAGCGAGACAGCAGGTGTCGGGGGAGTCGGGCCATGGACGCTGGTCGCGCTTCCGTTCGCGATTCTTCTGAGGCGATTTCCGAAAGTGCTGTGGGCCATGCTGGCGCTGATTGTTCTGACTTTCGCTTGGTGGTGGTTTGTGGAAGGCGCATTGCTGCTGCCCACAGTATTGCCGGTATTTGGTCTGTGTACGGCGATGTCGGGATTCATCCTATGGCACAGCCTGAGCCTGGAGAATGTGAGGGTGAAAGGGATATTGGGATGGATGATCATGGGTGTGGCTTTCGCGGCGCTCGTTTCTTTCTTCTCAGGGTCGGTGACGCCGGCGAGTGTGCGCGGCAAGATGCCCTTGTTTGCGAATTCGCGTCAGCAGTTTGTCACGCAGCTTCTGCCCGGACTGGCGGAGATAGACGAGCTGAATGACCGCTTCGAGCTGCAGGGTGTTGGGGATCAGGTGCGGGTGTATGGGCTGTACGCGGATGAATACAGGTGGTTTGCGGACTTCAGCATCATCGGAAACCGGTTCGGCTATGCAGACTATGCTGACTATATGAACCATACGTCGAGCGCGGCAGACCTGTACGGATGGCTGAAAGGTTATGACATCGACTACCTGCTGATCAATGCCGCGCGCGCGAGATCGCAACTGGGAGACGCGGTCGCGAATGCAGTCCCCACTTGGTTTCCGGATTGGCAGTTCTACTTCGAGAGACTGTCGAGCGAAAACCGTATCTACGTGTTTCGTCTGAAATGAGCGAGGCATGAAGGCACTTGAGCAGATAATGGATAAGCGACGGCGCGAGATTCTGGCGGTGCTGATGGCATTCGCGCTGTTCACATATGCCGGCTACCTGTACCGGTACAATCATCATGAGCCTCTGAGTTTTGCGGTGATCTGGGAGTATGTAACGGGATTTGTGAGATACATGATTGTACCGTGGCTGATAACCATGTTTCTGGCGGTATGCGCCTACGTTGTGGGAAGGGCAGGGTTGAAGCTGGTCGCACGCGACATCGAATTCCGGAACAACCTGGAGGAGAGCATCTACTGCATCGGAATAGGCCTGGGACTTATTGGAGTTGGGACGTTCGTGATCGGGCTCGCGCACATGCTGTACCCGGCACTATTCGCATTCATTGCGATCCTGATACTTGGGCTGGGTCGCGAGCATGTGGCTCGACTTTTTCGGGTCCTGCGAAGCGGTGTCGGCCCTGTCAAACTGGACCTGCTGGAGGGGTTTCTGTGGCTGTTGATAGGTGCATTGGTCCTCAGTATGATATTCCGTCCGAACAATCCATCGTTCGGTGGGGATCCTATGAATTCGCACCTGGCGGCGCCGAAGTGCTATTTGCGTGACCATGCGGTGACATTCATCCCATGGATCAACTTTAACAACTTCCCGCTGCTGCAGGAGATGCTGCTGACAGTGCAGATGATGTTCCTGAAGGATCCCGGATGCTCGCTGATCTACCTGTACTTGATGGGATCGGCTGGGCTGACATACCTCATGGGAACGCGCTGGTTCAGCCGTCATACCGGCCTCATTGCAGCCGCGCTGCTCCTGCTGGTACCGGAGATATATGTCAATAGTCAGGCGGCGTATGTTGAGCTTGTTCTGGTATTCTACTCGCTGCTCTCGGTGTATGGGTTTCTTGGGTGGTACGAGTCGGGCGATAGGCGCTGGCTGGTTCTAGTGGGAGTATCGTGCGGTCTTGCGTGCGGAGTGAAATACCTGGGTACGCTGAGCACGCTGGTGATTCTGATACTGATGGCGATTGGCGGGCGGTTACGGATGCCGCAATGGGAGCGGGATCTGGTAAGGCATGCCGGGGCAGTTGATAACAAGAGGGACGCGTCATCATTGGGATCGACTGTGGACGGGATTGGCAAGAATGAAGCGGGTGTGTCAGGGATCAGGACTGCTGGAATCGCGAAGAGCATCGGCATCGTGCTGCTGTGGACCGCGATAGTCGCGTCGCCATGGTACATCAGGAATATCGTGATGTTCGGGAATCCGTTTTTCCCGTTTTTCGAATCGATATTCGGTGGTCTTGGATTCGGGACGATGAACTCGCTGCGGGCAGAGCTTTCAGTGGATCATGCATGGATGCTCAAGTACTTTACCTTCAAACCCACCATGTACAACCTGGCGGCCCTGCCATGGGACGCCACGTTTCATCATAATCATCCGAATGCTTATCACATGCCCGCGAGAGTAGGGCCGTTTCTTCTGGCATTCTCTCCGGCAGTCGTGTTCGTACGAAGGTGGCGGCGGGTGGGAATGATGCTCATCATGTTCAGTGTTCTGTTTTACGGCTATTGGTATCTGGTGGAGAGGATCGACTATCAGCGCTACATGCTGAGCGTGTTCCCGGTGCATTGCATCATAGCGGCATGGGGTTTGAGCGAGCTGTTCAGATTGGAAGCTTTCGATCCTCGAAATCGGAGGCAGCTTGCGTGGCTGATGCTCGGGGTGTCGCTAGGATTTATGTTCTACGTCAAGAGCACAATAAACAGGGCGTATTCGGGGCGGAGGCTGATATTCGTGAACGAGCAGGAGAGGCGGAACTATCTCGATGCGCGGTTCCCGGGATGGGAGATCATAGAGGGCGTCAACAGCAGCGTTGCGAGCGGGGGCAGGTGGTTTGACGAAAATACGTTTATCTATGGACTGGCGAGCCAGAACCGTCGCTTCTACCTCGATTGCCCGCTAATCGGGAGTCCGTGGGCCTACGCGAGCTATTTCAAGTGCATGGAACACGCGCAGACCGGGGAAGAGCTGTACGAGTGGCTTCGCAGCTACAACTGCGAGTACATTCTCTTCAGCGAAGACCTGGCTCGCTCCATGGCCTATATCCTCGACATCCATCTGCCGAACGACAGCACCTTCGCGCTGTACTTTGAGCCCCTCGTGGTGTCAGATGACTGCAGCCTGTACCGGCTGGCGGGTCCGGGCCAGGAGCGTGCGGGGCCCAGCGCGAGCGGGCCGGGGGGAATCGAGCAGCGGTTTCCGGTTGCGGAAATCGAGGAGGCGACGGAGGTCGAGGAAACGATCGAGCCGTTGACGGCGCCGTTTTAGTGTTGCGGTTTTTTGGGCACGGTGACATGCAAAATTGAGGACGTCCGCTTGAAGCGGACGGCACGATGCCCGACGTCTGGAAGACGTCGGCACGTTCTCGTCACCCAGTCTTAGAATGCAAGACAGTAGTATGGTATGGGCTTCCAGCGCGTGCCCTCGCGCAGAATCCGGATCCTGCTGATTACTCGCGTCTCCACGAGCATGATGCTCGTGGGACGAAGACCCCATGCGCTGGAAGCGCATGCTACACTGGTGTCGCGCATTTCTGGTTCGGGTGACATGTAAAATGAGGACGTCCGCTTGAAGCGGACGGCACGATGCCAGACGTCTGGAAGACGTCGGCACGTTCTCGTCACCCATTTTTAGGATGCAAGACACTGGTTGCATACGGTGGAGATGGACTGCATTCGAAAGCCTATTTCATGTACTTTCCCCAGCGGGCGTAGAATGCCTCTCTGAGTCTTGGGTCTTTGGTGCCGGCGTCTATTAAGGCCAATTCGGACCTGAGCGCGTTCAGCGCTTCATCTGCGTGCTTCTCGTCGCGGCGCAGGGAATAGATCGTATGGAGTATGAGCGCGGAGGTCATCCTGGCGTAGATGAAGGGGCAGTCGCGCGACAGCTCGAGATATTTCTCGATGAAACGGTCCGCGTCGTCGCTGCGGTGCTCCGCCTCGGCCGCCCAGGCGTGATGTATGAACACCTGGGCAAGGAGCTGCGGGTCATTGACCTCGGCCTGCGCGGCGAGGTGGAGATTGCGGGACGCTTCAGCGGTCTCGCCGCGAGCGAGGGCAAGTGTGGCCTGAGCGAGTCGGAGATGGGCCTCGTGGTAGGGGTCGCTGGTCTCGCCGAGCATTTTCCAGCCCTGGCGGATATGCTCCTGGGCGGCGTCGTGATCGCCCTGCGCGATCGCCAGCCTGGTGAAATGGTAGTAGATCTCGATGCAACCCAGGTCGGCGGCAATCTCACGCGCGATTGTCAGCGCGCTCCTGAGATTCTCGGCCGCCGAGTCGTAAAGCCCCATGACGTAGTGCACGAAGCCGAGGCGGTTGAGCGTGGACACCTGCGCGTGACGCATGCCGATCGATTGCCGTAATCTCAGGGCGCTTCGCAGGCACTCGATCGCCCGATCCATCTGGCCAAGGTTCGAATATGTGACTCCGAGGTTGTGGAGAATGTTGGACTGTCCGGACGGGTATCCTATGCTCTCAAAGATCCGGTTCGCTTCCTCCCATCTTTCGAGAGCGGCCTGCCGGTCGCCGGCGCAGAAGAGGCTCACCGCGAGACCGTTCAGCGCGAACGCCTCCTCGCGGCGGTCGCCGGCTTCGCGAAGCAGCGGAAGGGCGTGGCTGTAGTCCACAGTCGCCTCGCGCCATTTTGTCTGCTTGGTTTTCACCGTGCCGATGTCCTTCAGGATGATCCCGACCTCGTGGGAATCGCCGGACTCACGCGCGAGGTCGAGTGCCTCCTTCAGGAATCGCATGGCATCGTCCCACCTCATCATTTCCCTGTGAGTGGCTCCGGTCTTGTGGGTGAGCCTGGCGAGGCGATGGGAGTCGTTCAGCTCGCGCGCGAGCGCGCAGGCGTTATCGAAGCCATTCAGCGCATCATCGAATCGCGAGACCCTGAGCGCGAAATCCGCCTTGCGCTCAACGACATCCAGCGCCTTCTCCGGGGTCCCGCACGATTCGGCAAGGCGCTCCATGTCGCGCAGGGCCGCCTCCTCCTGCGGGTTATCGCCAAGGTGGGCGGCGATCTCCGCCTGCAGCATCGCCATCTCCCATCCCCGCTCGTCCGACCTTTGAGATATGGGCAGCCTGCTGAAATGATCCTTAGCCCGGTGGAGAGTCTCGAGGGCCTCAGCGCCGGAGTACTTGGCCATGGACAATCTCGCGGCTTTCAGCAGGTACTCCGAGGCCTTCGCGTGGTCGCCTCCCCTGGAGAAGTGATCGGCGAGAAGGTAGACAGTCTCCTCGCCCGGCTCGCCGGACGCCTCGATCGTCTCGGCGACCTGCCGATGATAGGCGGCGCGCAGGTCCGGCGAGATTGAGTGGTATAGATATTCATAAATAAGCTGATGATCGAATGCGTAGCCCGCTTCCCGCGAGCGGACAATGCGATGCTCGCGCTCGATCCTCGCGAGCCGTCGAAGCAGCTTGAGCCGATCGGTCTCCGTGCCGTACGCCAGCAGATCCGACCGGAAGATGGGCCCCTGAATGCTGGCGTACTCAAGGAGCTCGCGGTCCTCGTCGCTCAGGTACGCGAGGCGCGAGCCCAGGAGATCCGCGACCGTCGACGGGATGCTGATCTCCGATACGCTGCTCGCGACGCGGCTTTTGGCGCCCTCTCCGAGAATGACCCCCTGCTCTCTCAAGTGCGCGATGGACTCCAGGAGATAGCAGGGATTTCCCTCGGTCTTTCTGTACAACTGCGGCGCAAGCTCATTGCCCACGGCCGGACCGCATATCGTAGTGACAAGCTCCTGCGACTCCCTCGCCGAAAGAGCGTTCAGGCTCAATGTCTCGAAGTTCGGCTCCATCGCAAGGTCGCGGAGCATGGCAGACGGCGGCGGCTCGGTCTCACCGGTCGCCGCGAGCTCCTCGGGCCGGTACGCTCCCAGAAGGACCAACGGCACGTCGGTGATGTTGCGGACGAAGTACCTCAGGAAGTTGCAGGTGCTGGGCTCGGCCCAGTGGAGGTCATCGATGAACAGGATCAGCGGGGACTCGCCGGCGAGGTGATGGAACAGCGATGTGAACAGGTAGAGGAGATTGTCGGTCGTGAGAGCGCCGACGGTGCTCTCGACCTGCGCCTGCTTCGTCAGGAACTCCATGAATTTCGGCACCAGCAGCGGCGTGCGGGGCAGATGTCTTGTCAGGAATCTCTGAAGCCGGGTGCTGTCGAACTTCTCTCTATTCGCCAGATCGTCCACAAGGCCGATCAGGGGGAGGTATGGCACGCGGGTATCGAACTTGATGCACCGGCTCGTCAGCACGAACGCCTGCGACGAGAAACCGGCGAGCACCTCCTCGGTCAATCGCGTCTTCCCGACGCCCGCAGCGCCGTCGACCACGACAAAACATCCCGCGCCGTGCTCGATCGCATCCTCGACCCAGCCGCTCAGCCGGTGAAGCTCCGTGCCGTGACCGACAAGAGGGGAGGGCCAGGGTCTGGACTGCCGCCAGCGCGAGCCCGCATCCGCGTCCGCCTCGCTCATCGCAGCCACTCGCTCGCTCCACCATGCGCACGATTCGCCGCCCTCCAGAACCTGCTGAAGCTCGAGCGCCGAGGGGAAGCGACCGTCGGGCGACTTTTCCAGCAACGTCAGAATCACCGCGTTGATGAAGGGCGAGAGGTCCGGTCGATGCCGCGACGGCGGCGACGGGGGCGTGTTCACCTGGTCGAACAGGACCTCCGTGACATCGTCCGACACGAACGGCGGACGTCCCGTCAGCATCTCGTGAAGTATGCACCCGAGCGCGTAAAGGTCCGTGCGGCCGTCGCACTGCTGCCCCAGGAGCTGCTCCGGCGCGGCGTAGCACGCTGTCCCGCCGGACGAGCCGGTGTGCTGGATGCCTCGCGCGAGTCCGAAATCCAGAAGCCTCAGTTGACCGTCGCTGGTGAAGAAAATGTTCGCGGGTTTGAGATCGCTGTGCAGGAGACCGGCCTCGTGGATGGGATTGAGCGCGGAGGCGATCTCGATCGCGATTTTCCTCGCCTCATTTTCCGACGGCGCTCCGCGGCTCAGCCTCGCCGCGAGCGTCTCGCCGTCGAGGTGCGGCGTCACCACGTAGTGCCGCGCGCCCTCGTCGGTTTCGGTCGATCCCCAGGCGATTATCGGAAGGATGTGCGGCGATTCGCAGCGCGCACGCGCGGCGATCTCCCGCCTGAGATCGTCCGTCCCGGCTCCCGGCGCCACGGGGATGAGCTTGATGGCGACGGTCGAGCCGGTGAGGCGGTCGCGGCCGCGATAGACGATCGAGTCGGTCCCGCGACCGATCTCGTCATGGCACTCGAAGCGGTTTCCGATAACCTCGGGCACTGCTCCTCCCGGTCGCGCTCACATGCGCGTCCATCCTCCGGACGAATCTTCCTCCGCCGGAGATACCGGGTCACCAATGTAGCATAAAAGGGCGGCAGATGGGGAGGGATGGGGGGAAATTTGAGTTGAGTGCGTTCCGTCTCAAAGGGATTCGAGGAACGGGCTGAAGACAGCCTACTCATCTACTCTACGTCGTTGTGTAGGTGAGAATGTCGGTTCCCCTCATCTCCTTAACAGTGCTCTTGACCTTGTCTATATAGCGGACCTCATCTGGGCAGTGGATTCTGGTCACCGCTTTGTAGTCGTTTCCATCCCCCGTTTTCTGGAAAACAAGCCAGTTGTGAAAGTTCTGATTTGCTCGCGAGGCAATCCCTACACATCTCCCTTGACACAGCTCCTGGTCTATCGCCTCAAAAAGCCTCTCCAGTGCGTTCCGTTGTATTCGACCGGCTGATCACTGGAGCCCCAGACAAACACCGCCGAGTCAACGTCGTGGTACACGTCGTCGGGATCCTCGGCCGTTGGGAAGACCTGCGTGACGTTGTTTGCGAAAAACGCATTGTCTACCCGATCCGGATTCGAGTCCGTAATCGGGCCAATGGGATTCCCATCCCCAGAGCATCCCCCCAGAAGGGACAAGAGAATCGGCAGACAGATTGTGAAGATAGATGAGCGGTTCATGAGCGTCTTCCTCCGTGATTGTGGGATTCACTGCCTTATCCAATCAATATAGGTATATGCGAATTGATCGAACTCTCCCAGACTTCCGTACCCTCGCATGGCAATCGCATAACCTCGATACACCCCGGGTGGATACTCGAAGCCGAAACCATACGGCGTCATTTGCCTTCTTACGGGGTTGTCCGGGTCGTCACTGCACTCTTCCAGGGGTGTCGCTGTGCAGCTAAGGAACGGTTCAGGCATGCCGATGACTGCATGGTTCACCGTTACGCCTCCCCACTGGTGAACTTCCGCATAGAGCTCACTGCAATCATTGTTCCACCCGCAGCAGATCCATTTGTCGACCGGCTCGCCGTTGTTCACCACGATTCTGAAATAGTACGGCTCTTCCTGGTTCGCGGAGACTGGGAAGTCATTCAGCGGGTCGGTGACGGGCATGACATCCGGTGGGACCCAGCACGCCTCGAGCGCATAGCCGGCGGTCAGAGGTCCGGGCGGCAGGTAGATGTGATACGTACGCGTAACCTGCCCGCTCACCAGAAACATGTGCCTCTCCTCCGTCGTGTAGAAATCCAGATACGCATTCAGCGTGGCGGTGGGGTCCTGCCCTATCGCGTATTTCCCCCTCCAGTAGTTCAGAATCGGAAGCGGAGAGCCCGAATCGTACGAGGGGCTCCATCTGAGCGTATATCCGTCGGCGTTCAGCAGCTCCGCATCTCCCCTCTCCTTCCAGCTTATGATCAACGGCTCGCCCCATGGCGGCGCTTTCTCCGCCGTCTGCTCGAAGACGTACGATCCGTTGAACATGATGATCCCCTTCACGTCGTACCCCGTGTACTGCGGCTCGCCCGGCATCGGGTGCTTCACGCGGACCATCACGTCTATGGTCGAATCGCCGTTGTTGTGCACGCCGAGGATCTTGACGCAGTCGTAGCAGGCGTCCTCAACCCACTTGAGCACGTTGAGATGCCCGCGGACGGTCCGGCGCGGGATAAGATCCACTCGGTCGTGCGTTTCCGGGATGAACCACTCCCACTCCCCCCACAGACGGTATCTTTCGTCATAGAGCGGTTGAGTCTGCGCAATCGCCGTGACTGACGGCCCGCCGACATCCGGCGAGACGGGCGTGCGTGGGCCGCAGCCGACGATAACGATCGCGCAGACGAATGCCACAAGAATGTGCCTGTGCATTACTTCCTCCTCCGCAGGTGAGCTTCCCTGCTCCCTGCGTGCTCACTCACATTTAAGATATTACATTTTGC
>Ga0315296_10001995_pt1 | contig 17593 bp, 32 predicted proteins | sample YL17G14_18_MG_FD_203921 | JGI IMG/M metagenome (GOLD analysis project Ga0315296, IMG submission 203921) | Sediment microbial communities from Yellowstone Lake, YNP, Wyoming, USA - YL17G14_18 | ecosystem: Environmental > Aquatic > Freshwater > Lake > Sediment | place: USA: Wyoming | collected... | reverse complement strand
ATTGGAGCTGTCGGCGTCAACGCCCCGCACCGCAGGATGCGAGTCTGGATTGTTGGGCACTCCGGCGGCGTGGGATTGCCAGGGGTCGACGGGGGGCGGGCAGGGAAAGAGTTTACGGACGGACATCGCCAACCTGAACACGCCGAGAACAACGCCGAGGAGCATGAGTTATCTACTCGGAACGCCGTCCGCCCACGAACGGACGCGCGACCCCCGACAAGTAGACCACGGGATTCAGTTGGCGAATCAGATAGGGATGCTCCCGACGCCGAGGGCCGGAAACGACAACCGGGACAGAAAGATAACGCCATCAGGGGCAGCCGGGAAGCACGGGAAATCTGTGGGCGGGGTGATTGGGACATCCCGTGGATTGAAGTTGCAACCCGCCTTTGTCGAGTGGATGATGGGCTACCCGCTTGGGTTCACGCACGTCGAGTCGCACGGCTCAAGGTCCTCGGCAACGCCATCGTCCCGCAAGTCGCGTATCAAATCATCAAGGGAATCGCGGAGATAGAACGAGCATGATTATCTGCGGCGACGCCCTGACCGAACTCCGCAAGTTGCCGGACGAATCTGTGAACTGCTGTGTCACATCCCCGCCGTATTGGGGAATACGGGACTTTGGTATGCCTAATCAGCTTGGACGTGAATGCACGTTGGAAGAATATGTCGTCAAGATGGTTGAGGTTTTCCGTGAGGTCAAGCGGGTCCTGCGGGATGACGGGACGCTGTGGCTGAATCTGGGGGATAGTTATGTCGCTCAGCCAACGGGGTCATTGGGCAATAGTTCTTTCGCTGACCGTCCAAGCAAAATAGCTTGTTTCACGGAGAAAAAACAATCGAAAACAAACAAAAAGGATTTCGGTAATCTTAAAGTCAAAGACCTTATCGGGATCGCATGGCAAGTCGCCTTTGCGCTCCGGGCCGATGGCTGGTGGCTACGCCAAGGGATCATATGGAACAAACCCAACCCTATGCCCGAAAGCGTCCGTGATCGCTTTACCCAGGCCCATGAGTTTATATTCATCCTTACGAAGTCCGCCCGCTACTTCTTCGATACCAACGCAGTCAAGGTTCCTGGGAGCATGGCCTCGATCCAAAGGCTTTCACAGTCATCATTCGATAAGCAGAAAGGCGGACCAAAGGATCCACTTGCCGGCAATAGATCGTGCCGGAAAGCCCTCGAAAACCTCAAGCGCAAGGCCGACAAACAACGCGGCCACAGTCGCCGCCATGCCGGCTTCAATGACCGATGGGATGCGATGGAGAAGGCCGACCAATGCTCCATGATGGTCAACCTCCGCTCCGTCTGGACGATAGCGACCAAGCCGTTCCCCGATTCTCACTTCGCCACGTTCCCGCCGGAGATTCCCGAGCGGTGTATCAAGGCGGGGACGAGCCAGAAAGGACGTTGTCCTGAGTGTGGGAGTCTGTGGAAGAGGGTAACGGATATTAGTTATCGTCAACATAGAAAAGCCGGAAAATGGTGTGACCGGGGGCATGATGAGAGAGGATTAAATCGGTCAAAAAGTCAATATAAATATGGAAGTGCGACAAAAAACGCCACAACTACTGGTTGGCTACCCACCTGCACCCACGGCCGCGACCCCGTTCCCTGCGTAGTCCTCGACCCTTTCTTCGGGGCGGGGACGACGGGCCTCGTCGCCATGCGGTTAGGTCGGGAGTTCATCGGGATAGAACTGAATCCGGCTTATTGCGAGATGGCCCGACAACAAATCTACGGGCCACTTCATGCCGAGACAACCCAAGTGAGAGAACCGTCGGTACTCTAATGCGAACATACAACATCTACCAATGCCCTAAGTGCAAGGGGTTCGAGTTCCGGCCGATCCCCGCCAAGAAATGGCTATGCAAGGCCGGCAAGCGGGAGGAGGAAATTCTCATCGATCCCAAGCGTGACACCTCCCTAACCAACCCACCCCCGGATTGCCCAGACTTCATCCTCAAGGAAAGAAGATGACCTTCAAAAAATTCATTCAGGCTCTCGCCGTAGGCGCATTGGCCGCTATGCTGGCCCTTCTCGTTGCCGTCATCATCGTCGACCTGGTCAACCGGATCTCGAAGCATGAGGACGAGCGGTACAAGCAGACGACGACCATCATGGAGCAGAAGATATGAGGGAATTATTCCGGACGAAGATGTTTTCAAAGTCGAACACGATGCTCTTGGCTAATGCCATCGTGAAGATCAAGGAATACGAAAGCCGGGGGATCACGATGACACTGCGCCAGCTATATTACCAGCTGGTCGCCGGCGGGGCGATCCCGAATAACCTCAAAGCGTATAAGCACCTAGCGTCGCTCATCACGGACGCACGCTACGCCGGCCTGGTGGATTGGGATTCGATAGAAGACAATCTCCGGAAGCCCAGGCTCCCGACGACGTTCAAGGATATTCCCGATATTCTGAACGCGACGATCAGCTCTTATCGTTTGGACTGGTGGAAGACGATGAAGGGCTACGTCGAACTCTACACAGAGAAGGACGCACTGTCGTCCATCCTTGGGCCGCTCGCCGCGAAGCACAGGATCCCATTCCAAGTCAACCGGGGATATGCGAGCGCGTCTTCGATGTATGAGGCATCTAAGCGGTTCCTGGCGAAGCGACCGGGGAAAAAATGCGTGATTCTGTATCTCGGCGATCACGACCCTTCCGGACTCGATATGGTCAGGGACATCAAGGAACGACTTTCAGAGTTTAGGGCATACGTGGAGGTTGAACATATCGGCCTCACCTGGGAACAGATCGAGAAGTATCATCTGCCGCCGAATCCGGCCAAGGTCACGGACTCGAGGGCCGCGGCCTATATCGAAGAGTACGGCAACGAGAGCTGGGAAGTTGACGCCTTGCCGCCGGACGTGATGGTCGAAATCATCGAGCGGGCGATCCAGAAGTGGGAAGATCCACGGATTAAAGCGAACGTCCTCCGCCAGGAGCGGAAGGACATCCGGGAGCTCGAGCGTTTCCGGGATGAAAAGCAAAATCTATGAACCGGACGAAAATCGAATACTGTGACTACACCTGGAATCCTATCAAGGGCCTCTGCCCAGAGGCGTGCTGGTACTGCTATGCCCGCCGAATGTATCAGCGGTTCAAGTTGGACCCCAAATTACGATGGGCGCATGAATCCTTAAAATCGTATCGCATCCCTCCCGGCTCAAAGATATTCATCTGCTCCACGATGGAACTGTTTCACCCGCAGGTTCCAAAAAGTTGGCGGGATTCTATTTTTGAGGAAATCAAAAAAAATACGCACATGACCTTCATCATCCTGACCAAGCGGCCCGAACTTATCGACCGGGTCATGCCAGATAATGTTTGGCTCGGCGTGAGCGTGGAGGGCGGGAGGCCCGACCAGGGTGTTCACAGAATCAAGGAACTCAGCAAGCATGATGCGAAAGTCAGGTTCGTTTCAATAGAGCCATTCTTCGGGTCCACCCTCGGCCCATTTGAGATATTCGAACCGCCGATGGATTGGTATATCGTCGGTCGGTTGACGGGGCATGGTTATCAAAACGACCCGACCAAACTTTCAATTCAGTTAGCGGTAGGGAAGGCCAGGAACATAGGTGCGCCCATCTTTCTAAAAAACAACCTCAAGAGCATCTGGCCTGGGCCGCTAATTCAGGAGTTCCCAAAATGACCAATACAGAGATCCAGAAAAAACTGTTGGCGGTGAAGTCGAAGTTCCTACGGTTCGAGGTACGCCGCACGGAGCCGGATCCGTTCTTTGTCATCGTGACGAACCGGCATGGCCATCAACTCGCGCAGATAGAATATTCGATGGCTTGGCAACAGTTCGTCCTTATGTCCATACCAAACTACGATATGGTCGACGGGTTGCCTGAACGACGCAATCGCGGCTATGGGTATTTTGGAGAAACTCGGATGAGGGGAGACGCCGATGTGGTGCTGTAGGTGCAATCGAGATCTTTCCGAATGTGTCTGCCCCGACATCAAGGAAAGGCTCAACGCCGTCGCCGGCATGGGCCATTTCGTCTATAAGAAATGCGTGAAATGCGGCGAGCACTATTCTCGCTGTAAATGTTTACAGCCGGAGTGGACGATAGAGGGCGCACCAGGGCCACAGCCGGGAGAGAAGGAGAAGAACTGATGGTAATAAAATTTTCCGGGAAGGATTCCTTGAACGAGACTTTGTACAAGATCGCGGAGAAAGCCGTCGAGGACCTCTTCAACGACCAATCCGTCTCAAAGGCGAAGGCCCGCGAGAACCTCCGGGGAATCATCAACTCGACCGAAATCCTCCTCGATACTCTGGGCGATGACGAGGAGGAAGGATGAACACGCGCGATGTTCTCCAGAAGGTGGCCGACGAGAGGATCCGCCAGGACACAAGGTGGGGCGTCCAGAATCATGGCCCGTTCGCGTGGTTGGCGATCCTGGTTGAAGAGGTCGGCGAGGCGGCAAAGGCCGCACTCGAAGGGTCCTCGTTCAAATATCAGGATGAACTCGTTGAGGTCGCCGCTGTCGCGGTCGCCGCGATCGAATCCGTGAACCGGGGAAATGTCGAGTTCGATTCCCTGGTGAAAATCCAGAAGGAATTGAAGGAGGCGCGCGCGATGATCGCCACATTTAAGGACGGACCACGATGAAAGCAGCCGGGATGACCTTCAAGGCTCCGTTCAATTCCGGCGTCATGGGCATGACGGCCGAGACGGACGGATATTTAAAGCTCCTCGCCGGCGTCGCGCTCCAGGCCGTAAACGATTACGTCTTCTATCTGGGACAAAAAGTGAAGGGCGGCCATAAAAACTTCCATGAATTTATGAGCGCGAAGGAATGGATCTTCGGCAATCGAGCCGAGCCCGATTACGTTTTCAGCTTTCAGAGCATCTGCGGCTACTTTCATATTGACAAAGGGGGGGCCCAGAAAGCCATCCAGGAAAGGCACCTGGAATTCCTGGCCAAGCATAACATGAAAAAAGCGACGCGGATGCCGAAACGAAAGGACCGAACTGCTCTAAAACCTGAATAGGAGGTTCACGTGAAAAAATTTCTTTTGTGGGCCTGGAAAAAACTCAAGGGGATCCGGTGGGGGTGGGGCGCGCTCTTCGCCCTCTACACCTTCGCCGTCTACGCGAGGCTTCTGAAGATCCTCGGGTCGGCCTTCATCGGAACGGTCGTCCTCTTCCTCGCGCTGTGTTTCGTCGCATCGAGAATGCGGCGAAAGTCATTATGAGGGTGGCCCGCTGACTGGCAAAAAACTGAAGGAGGGAGAGGAGACCATTGCCTACGGGAATGTATGTCAAAACTGCGGAACACCGAGCGAAAATCTCTGCGACCCTACGTGGCCGAAAACTTGGCCCCCATAGTCCAGAGCATCGGGCGAAGATAGGGGCGGCTATGGCTAGGGAGAAAAATCACAACTGGAAAGGCGGCAAGTACATCGACGACCGCGGATACGTATGGCTGCTCCGGCCCGACCATCCCTTCGCTAACCCTAGAGGCTACGTCAAGGAGCATCGTCTCATCGTTGAAAAAGCCATAGGCCGATATCTCAAGCCAACAGAGAAGGTGCATCACGACAACGAGGACCGGACGGACAACCGAAACAAGAACCTGGTCGCCTGCCAGGACGAAAATTATCACAGGTTGCTACACGCCCGGGCCAGGGCTCAGCGGCGAAAGTCATAGGGTAAGGAGATTTTTGAAAGGAGAAAGACATGATAACGGAAGAGAAGAAGGAGCCTTCGATTTTTGCAACGATGGCCGCGGCTACGGCCTGGTGCAAGCCGGAGACGGAGAAGATCCAGATGGATCCGATTCTGGCGAAGGCGTTTGCGGAAGTCATCGACGAGATCCTCGCCAAAGAAAGAGGCAGGGCGGGCTTATCTTGAGACTCACCCACCCAAGCGGATGAGCCGATAGGATAGCGGGATCCTGCCGGTCCCTGAGCATCTTGCGACGGCAAGATGACTATTCCGGCCATCCCGGGGGAAATCGGGGATAGACGCCCGGGATAAATTTTAGAACAGGAGGAACGTATGAACGAAACAAAGAAGGGGACGGCGGGCCAAGAGGTCCCCGCGGAAATCAACTACGTCAGGAACACGCCAGACGCCAAGGTCCACAGGATCGGCGAGCATTATGTGGTGACGGTCGGCTGCCGGACCGGGGTGTTCCATACGCCCGGCGGGGTCGGGGGGTTCCTTCATCAACTCCTGGCGGAGTGGATTGAAAACGAACTCGCGGACCCCAGGAGGATCCTCGGTCTCGCCGGGATGGACCAAATCAGGCCCCAAGCGGAATCGCCGGACCCAAGACCGCATGCGCCCACGGGGTCGGCAGAGCGGCAATAGCGCATGGAGCATAACAGGCTGCGGCACTTTCGGGTCTCCGCCGGCATGACGGTCGCTGACCTCGCCAAGGCCGCGGGCTTATCCATCGATGTCATCTACCGCTTCGAGAGAGACCAAGGTATCAAAGTTTTCAAGGTCAGGGAGACGACGATCGCCAAGTTGGCCAAGGCCCTCGATGTCGATGAATCAGAGCTTTTCCCGCTGCCGGAGGTGAGGGCAAAAAGACCAGCCTGGGCTCCAGCTTCTACGACTTGGCATATCATCGTAACCTGCCCCAAGTGCCGGGGTCAGTTCCGATACATCGTCAGCGAAGGCGTGCCCCACCCGATCGACCGCGGGGTGGCCTGTCCCGGCTGCGGGTTCACTCAAATCATCAGTCTAAGGAGGTCGGCATGAAAGGCGAATTGGTTATCTTCTTCATCGCCCTGGCTTTCTGTGTCGGGGCCGTTGTCGGCTTCATCATATCTTCATGGTTCGCCAAACCCGATCGCCGCTAGGATAGCCCGGGGCTGGACGAAAAGGGAGGGAAAGTGAAGGCGCGGACAGCTTCTAAACGTGCCGTTGTAACGCGTAGAACGGCAAAAACGGGCCAAAAGAACGTATCCTCCGCCCATTTCCTCGAATGCCCAAATTGCCACCGCAAATTCGAGCGCAGGAAGAAGAACCAAAAGTTCTGTTCTGCGGCCTGCCGGGTGAAGCATTGGCAGTTCTCTAACGCAGGACAGCGGATAATCGCTGACCATGAGACCCGCCTCCGGGACATCGAAAAAATACTCGAAACAAGGAAGGTCAAATGAACGTCACTATCAAGATCGTCCACGAACCCCTGCCGGGACCCAGCCCCGTCCCAGATTCCAAGCTCCCCTTCTACATCACATTCGAGGTCGAGAGGGAATCCCTGAAACGGCTAGGTCCTTGGGCCGAGCAGGAAAAGGAAATCAGGGATTGTGTCCAGGTCGTCTTCGCCGCGTGCAAAAGCCGGCTCATCGACTACCTGCTCGAGCAGGTCAAGGCGTGAAGCTGACCGAATGACGACTTTCACCTTCACCATCGACGACATCACGCTCTCCAACAATAAACTCCTGCGGATGCACTGGAAGAATCGATGTGACCTCCGCGATGATTGGTTCAAACTCGTCAAGTTGGCGACGCAGTATCTCGACATCCCTCAGGCCAAGAAATTCGAGAGGCGGAAGGTCGAGGTCAACTCCTACCGCCTATCACTACTCGACCAGGACAATCTCGCCGGCGGGATGAAAATTCTCTGGGACGCGATGGTCAAGGCCAAGTATCTTTGGGACGATAACGAAGAGTTCCTGGAGACGGGAAAGCCGGGCCAGGGTCGCGTGGGGAAGAGGAAGGACCAAAGGACTGAGATCAGGCTGACTATTTTCGAGGAGGGATGATGAAGAACTACACCAGCTCCGTTCCCGTCGAGGTCACGGTCATGCGGATCGAGAAGATCCTCGCCAAGAACTTCGCCACCCAGGTCGCCAAGGAATACAAGGACGGCGAGTTCTATGCGATGACGTTCTCTGTCCATAATCCAACGACCGGGAAGGATTCTAGGATCCGTCTGCCCGTTCATAAGAACGGGATTGTGGCCGTCCTCAGCAATCAGTACAAGCGGAAGATCTCGGCAGCGACCAAGACCAGGATTGAGGCCCAGGCGAATCGGACGGCCTGGAAGCTGTGGCAGGATTGGCTTGAGGTCCAGATGAGCCTAGTCGAAATGGAGCAGGCGGAATTCGTCCAGATCTTCCTACCGTATTTCTGGGATGGCCGGAGGACCTATTACGACCTAGTGAAGGAGGGTGGATTCAAGATGCTAACGGAGCCGAAGCCATGACCACCAAGACGCTGAAAGTGTCAAAAAACAAGCGGGCCGAGGAGATAGTCGGCCTCAGGGATATTCCAGTCAACGCCATTCCAATCGACCAACCATGCGAACTCGGCTATCACTGCCCGGTCTGTAAGTATAAGCATTTCACCCGTAGCCAGATGGAGTGGGACGAGCGTCTCCAATGGAGCGAATACAACGGCTTTCTGTGGTGTTCGGTTTGTAATAGGGATTATCCATCCTGTCTGTGTATTCCCATGAACGAAGAACCGCCCCGATATTTGAAAAAGAAATCGGCGGCTGACTACGCAATCGAAATTTATCTGGATGCGGTTGAGTCCGTCAAGCTACGCTACCCCGTCAAGGGGAGGGGGAGGAAGGGATGAATATTCAAGAGCGTCTATCGGGAATTCGGACTCGGCATCTTGTCTTTCATCTTGAATCGGCTAGCCGCCTTTTAGAGCCGCGCATACGCGTGAACGTCTTGACCAAAAGAGGCGTTCAAATCGGCGTCCTTGAATACGCGCTGGAATGGCAGTGCTTTACGCTTTGCCCATTTGGGGACACGATTTGGTCTAAGGGTTGTCTCGATGATGTAAGCAAAGCCCTTGAAATCCTGTGCGCCCCCGCGAAGGAGAAGCCATGACGAAACTGCTGATTGATATTCCAGAAATATTGAACGGGGCCGTGAGTTGTAAGGGGTGCCCTTTCGTCGAGGCCGGAGATTGCATTCAATTCGGGGAGGATGTTTCTATATATGACCCCAAAGACCACCATATCGCAGGATTCAAGCGTTGCCCCGCCTGTCTCGCCGCCGAACAAAAAGCGAAAGGAGCCTGATATGGAAAAACAATTTTCGGAGGAACGCTTACGGGAGGCGGCTGATATTATCGAGGACTACATTGAATATCTCAAAGAGAATGAACCCGATGCGGCCAATTCTATCAGTCTCCTTGAAGCGGTCCTAATGGAATTGATGTAGGACGAAAGGAGCCAGCCATGATTGACGCCGAAAGGGTGAAAGCATTGAGGTTGCGGGAGCATCTGGTTGAGCATCATATCCTGACGCGAGAACAGGACGATGCTCTTTTGGCCGTCCTTGACGACCGCTCCACGCTCAAGGCCGAGAACGAGAAGTTGGGAAAGGCCGTCCTAGAACTTGGAATTCAGGCAGCGGAAAACCTATCCCGCGCCGAGAAAGTCGAGGCCGCCCTCGAACGTCAACGCCCGCTCATCGAGGCGGTGAATCTTGCTAGTATTTACGAGGACGAAAATGGAAAACATTTTGTAGAGATAGTCGGCCCCGCCATCCTCCGCGCCGCCCTCGCCTACAAGGAGAAAAAATGAAAAAAGCAATCGTTTTTCTTATCGAACTACCTTACTACGTCGTCGCTCTTATCCTGCTTCCTGTTTATTTTCTCTACAGGTGGGCGTCGAAATGAGCGAGGCCAGCAAGGAGCGGCAGAAAGAGTTTATGGCTCGAACGCTTGTCGGTATGGTGCTTTACAACAAGCGAGAATTCACAGATGAGGAGTGCGAGGTTTACAATTCCATCCTCCGCCTCATCGAGTCCGGCGTCCCCGCCGATACCGACATTCTTGTCCTTGATGATGAACATGCGATAGATTTATCGGCCCCTTCCCCCGGCCCCTCCATCGAGGCTACTCCCGAAAACAACTGTCACAGATGCGGAGGGAAAAATCTTCTTTGCTGGTATGCCGACAATGATGTTTGGAACGCAGTCATGCGCCCCGATGATGGTCCCGAACTGTTTGATGGCATTATTTGTCCTAGATGCTTCACGATTCTAGCCGGACAGAACGGCATCAAGCCGATAGCGTGGAGGTTGAGCAAAGAAGGCGATGATGCAGAAATAGATAAATTACGTGTTGAAATTCATCGGCTAAAAGAAGGTTCCTCCGCCCCGCTTCCCAAAGAGGTCGAGGAGGCGATGGCAACCCTTGAAGAGACATTGAGATATCTAGAGCCCGATAGACCATCCAGAACCGCTCTCGCCGTCATCAAGGCCGCGCTGAAAGCGAAAAGCGACAATGACTGTCGCATTTCGCATACCATCAGCGGGGAGCGGGAGGAGATGCTCGAACATTGGAAGCAAACCACGATTTGCCCCTGTTCGAAATTCCCCAAGATGGATTGTCCCACGGCGGCTGAGGAACATTGTGCTGACATGGAGGCCAAAATCCGCGCCCTCATCCTGGCCCAACCGCAGAAAGTGACGAGGGAGTGGCTAGTTAAGAAACTCGGGAAATTCATGGTCAAGGATGACCCCGTTGGAGCATAGCAGAAACGGACTACCATCCAGGGGTATTATCCCTATCTGCTTTCGCTGGAGGATATTCTTGACCTATACCGCGAGAAGGGCGTCGAGGTCGAGCCGTGAACCTGACTATTTTTTAGAGCGCGGTTTCATTCCGTGCTCAATGCCGTAGGCGAGCCTCATATGGGCAACGGCTTTCTCATAGGTGTCTGACGCCCCCTTATCCTCACCCGTCTCCTTGTTAATAAGATGCCACTCGCCTTTCTTCTCGACGATCTTATAGGGCATGATTACCTCTTGTCTTTTCCGCCATCGACGCTTCCCTCGATTCTATCCAGGATTTTCTTGACGCCGGCCAGCGATTCCTTGATGGCGGCGACCTCGACTGGCAACGGGCGAAGGGAAACTATGACATCCTCGAGCACGGCGATCTTCTGAGCCTGAGCGTTCACCTGGTCGGCGAGTTTACCGCTGTTGACGTTGGGCAGAACGATCTTATCCATGAAAAGGAAAACCAGCGTCCCGATAAGCAGGAATGTCTGAAGGCTTCTCCACGCCCGGTTATTCCCGTTTTTTGCTACTATCATATTTCACCTCACTACTAGAATATCAGCGACAGGGCTGTGAAGACCGGCGGCTCGATCAGGGCTACGATTTTCCAAAATTTCCCCGCGTAAAGTTTCTTCTCGAGTCCAAGGCGGAGGGAGTCGCTGGTCAACCGGACGCCGTGCTCCTCGATGTATTGCGTCCGCCAGATGTCCCGTTCCTCCCGGGTCGTGAGGATCTCAGCGTAAAGCCCACCGGTCGTCGTGCCTGGTGGGTAGATCCAGAGCTTCTTCCCGGTCACGGGATCCGTGCCGTTCTCTATCGGGATCCCGAGTTCGGCGACCTGCTTCGTGAGGTTGAAGATCTGCGCCTTGTCCTCGATCCGTCCGGCTTCGTAGGCCTCGAAAAGCCGCTTGACGGCGGGGTTTGCTTCGATCGCGGCCGCGGCGTCGACCTTGAGAGTTTCGATTTCGAGATCTCGCTTGACGATCACGTGGGCCCCGGCACTGAGTTTGTGCTCGAGCTCGAGGACCCGCTCGTTCGCGGCCGTCGTGGCTGCCTGCTCCTCTTGCCGCTCGATTTCTTTTTCCGCGAGCAGACCCATCGCGTTGTCGAACTTGTCCTGGCGGTCCTTGACGTCGCGGTCGTAGGCGGACCGCTTGACCCAGTACGCCTCGTCCGGCCCGCAGGACTTCAGGACGATGCCAGCGCCGAGGGCCGCGCCGAGGGCGAAGGCGATGATAGCGACCACCAGGGTTTTCTTAGACACTCTCGGCCTCCTTTCCCAGGTCGGCGGTCGGCGGAGCGGGTACGGGGATCCCCGCGGCCGCGGCCTTGATAATGTTGAGCGCGTCGCCGGCCTTCGCCTTGGCCGCGTCGACGTCGAGCTTGTTGTTCTCGACCTTCATCTTGAGCATCGTCGCACTGATGGCCCAAATCGCGGCCTCGCCGGCGATGAAGTTGTCGGCCATCGGCTTGACCCACAACGTCAACACCGCGTACAGCATGGCAGCGGTCATGGCGATGATGTAGACGGCGCCGTCGTTGACCTTGAGCCGGAACGATAGATTGAGATTATGCCAACGCATCTGTACCATTGTTACCTCCGAACCAAGTCGATGAATTTGGCCCAAGGAAAGAGCTTCCCTGGGCAGCTTTTCGGTGCGACCTCAGAATGGCGACGGACCCTCTCAATCGGGATCCCGTAGGGACCCATCCAGCAATCCCGAATGAACTTTGCCCCGCGCTCGAGCATCGCGGCCGGGGGCTCACCGAGGTCGTAATTGCCGACGAAGAGGAAGCCCAGGGATTCCGCGTTGTGGCCCTTGGCATGGGCCCCGATGACGTTCCACATCCGGCCGACCAGGATCTCGAAGTAGGAGACACCGCCACTCTCGACGCACTCGATGCCGGCGTGGTAGCCGATATCGTTCATCAGGTACTCCAGGGCGGTCATGTGGTACTGGCGGATCGCCCCCCAGGAGACCGTTGCGCCGTCGGTTGTCAAAGAATGGTGAATGTAGATTTCAGTGGGTCGCATTTTCGGTCACTCTCGTATGGCCTCTATCCGCTCCCTTATCTTTTCCAGCTCATCCTGGAGCCATGTCGCCCGCTCCTCGGCCTCGGCTTCGTCTTTGGGCGGGGCGGCTTTATTGGCTTGCTTGAAGACATCGAGCATCTGGGTCATCTCGTACATGAACCGGCGGTCAGCAGTTGACCTTATGTAGGGAATAGAGAAACGGGCCATGACGAAACCCCCGACCAGGCCGAGGTCATGTTGGAGGGCCCTGGTGGCTTTGACCTTGCTCAGGCTCCCTTGGCCTTGCTCGGGGAGGAGCTCGGAGATCCTGATGATCCGGCGCGTGGCATAGATCAGGGCTTTCTTCCGCCCCTCGAAACTCGAGTCCCAGGGATTCCAGACCGGCGTCCCGTCCAGCCTTTTGTTCGATGCGACCTCGAGGGCCGTCACCCACATCGGATGGAGCTTCCATGTCAGGCGGTCGAAGGCGACCTTGGCCTTGTTCTCGGCCTTGCCGACGAGCCGGAGGTCGTTGAGGTAGCGGATAATGACGTTGTCCGGGGCGGCCATGTGGACGACGAGCTCACGTTCGTTCCCCTCCTCGTCCTCGATAGTCTTCGACCACTTAAGGCCCCAGACGTCCGTCTTGTAGCCGAGTTTGTGCATCAGCATATTTTTCAGGACGAGACCGCCGGTGAGGAAGACAGCCCCCTTGGCCATCTGCCTGAGATATTTGGCGTCCCCCGTCTTGTCGAATAGGAGTTTCGGCTTGGCCATGATTTTCGCGCCGGCCACGGCCATCTCGCCCTGGGTTTTCATCATGGCGATCGTGAACGACGGCGTGAACAGAACCTTATTGAGAATCTTCCGCGTAGCCGGAGGGAGCGTGGCGTAGTCGCCTCCGGTCTTGGCGGCTATTTGGGCCGACTCCCGCTGCGAGAACCCTTTTTCCCGGAGGTAGTTGTAGGAGGCCATCTTGAAGAAATTTTCCATCTTCCATGCGGCCATAAGGGACCAATGATAGGGATTAAGAACGGTCATCACTTTCTTCAGGATGGGGTCTTCGCCGATGATCTTCTTGGCCCTGGCCTCGGCCTGGCGGAACGTCGGGGAGAACGGGTCGGGGAACGCGCCCCAATAGTTCGCCTCCCAATAATCGGGGGTCTTGTGAACCATGTCCCGGAAGGCCTTGCTGAAAACCTTGGGAGCCTTGATCGACGTCACGGCCCCGGTCCATGCCGTTTGGATGAGAGAGTATTGAGAGAGGTTGACCGGGTTCCAGAACTGAGCCATCTTGGCCGTTCCCATAATGGCCCCGACAGTCGGCGGCATCCAATGTGCTTTGAGATAGTTTCGTTCAAGGAAGTCCAGCATCTCCGGGTTCATCCGGTATCCCCTGAGGCTCGGGAAAGACTGATGATGAAGGCGCGGCCAGGTCTCCGGAGCCTCGCCGGCCGGGACGATGAGCTTGTCATTTTTCCCGGCCTTAATGATCTCGCCGAGGGCGATTTTGTGGCCGGCCTTGTGGGCGTACATTAGCATAATCCGCCGCACGTCCAGGTCTCCCGGCTTGATATGGCCGTCGGTGAGGAGCTTGTTGGCCAACCATTCAATGTCGAGCGTCTCGCGCATCCTGAATAGTTCGCTGAAGACCCTCGGGGCCTTTTCCGGTTGAGCGTCAAAGAAGGCCTCAAGCCAATAGCGGGGGATGTGGACATACCGCATCCCAGTCGACTCGAGGAATCCGATGGCCCGGACCCGCTCCTTGATTCTCTCCTTCAGCTCGTCCGAATTCCTGGCCTTCCGGTCGACCCGCTCCTTGTAGTCCTGAATCTCCAGCTTCATCCTGTGGATGGCACTCAGCGGCCAGGGGTCTTCGATGACGCCGGCCTGGCGGAGGCGCGGGACGTAGTTGTCGAAGAACGACCGTACGCTCCTGACGACGGGACCGAGGCGGGCCCTTTCGGCATCAGAAAGGGCGGCGAAGGCCTTGGGTTTCGAGGCCAGAACGAAGATCCGCTGGTATTCGGCCGGGGAGAGGTCCTTTCCGGCGTTGGAATTCTTGGCGATTTTCTTTATGGCCTTGACGGCACCCTCGCCCAGTTCGAACTCCCTGTTTTTTCGGGTGTGGTAGAGTTTCGTCGCCAGGCCAGTATCCTTGGCCTTGAGCCGGTTGAACAGGGCCTCGACGTCGAGCTTCTCCACGGCCTTGCTGATCCTCTCGCGGATTGACTTCGATACCGGGAGGCCGGCAAAGAGTTCCGTCTCGCCCTTGTCGCCGAGCAACTCTTCCTCGGCCTTTTTGTTCTCGGCCGGGGCCTCATACTCGGCCCTGGTCTCGTCCAGCCAAACCATCGTCTCCTTAGCTATATCAAGTTCCTTCGGGCCGTTGACCGTTTCGCCCTTGGCATTGAATGTCTCCCCAAAAACGATTTTGTCCCCGACGCCTTTTTCCTTGGCGTAGGCTTCGAGTTCCGCCCTGGACTCCTCTGGGAAATTCCCGATAGGCCTCTCGACGCCGCTCGGATCCTTCATGTAGAGCTTGAAGGCCTTGACCTGGCCCCCTGGGGCGGCTTCAATGGCCGTGTCGTATTCCTTCATCTGGGACTTGTACCAGGCCTCGAAATCGTCCGGTTTAGTCGGCTCATCGGCCCCGGGCTTCTGGACCTTGAGGTCCTCGGTCGTCTTCAGCGGCTCCGCCTTCATCGGCAGGGATCCCGAGAGTTCATCGTCGATGGCGAGTTGGGCTTCCTCAGGCCTGGGCTTCCCGAATTCCGGGACCTTGACCTCGCCGCGCTCGAGCTTCCCCTCGCCGGCGGGCCCGCGTTCTTTCAGCCTAACCCAGGTCTTGCCCTCGGCCGACTGACCATACTCGGCGACCCACCCTTGAGTGACGAGAGGATTCACGTCCCGCCGCATGGATTCCTGGTCGGGCCAAGTTCCGATGCCGCGGTTGTCGAAGCCCGGAGGGAAGGTGCGCTCGACCTTGCCGGGCTCAATAAGCGTCGGCTGAGCGGCCTCGGCCGGTTTCTTTGGAGGCGTTAAAGGCTCCTGCGAGAGGGCGAACTCGCCAGCCTTTTCAGCGGCCTCGGCCGGCGCGGCCGTGCTTTCCCCGGTCGGCGCGGTGACGGTTTCCCGGATCATCCCCTGGAGCTCGGCGCTTGCTTCCTCGCGGGTGACCCGATTATCGATGTATTTTTGGGCGACCTTTTTCGCCTCCTCTCCGTCCATGAAGGCGTTTTTTTTGAAATCTTCGATGCTCTCGGCGTCATAGCCAGTTCCCCTAAGCAAGTCGTCCGCTACTTCCTTGATGGCCTCGGGATCTCCCTGCCGGGCCCTGACCATGCTTTGCTCCATCCGCTCTTGTTCGTTTTGTGCGGCTCTGGCCTTCGCCTCGAGCTCCTCGGCCTTAGTAAGCGGCTTCCGCGCGGCAGCCGGCTCGGGGATCCCCACAGCCCTCGCCATTTCGGCCCTGGCCTTGCCGCGTTCCAACCTGGCCAGCTTCCCTTCCTTTTTCGGGGGAGCGGCTCCGAAGAGGTGCTTGGGGAGCTTCTTCGGCTTCGGCGGCTTTACCCCTGGAGGGATATAGGGCGGTTCGGACGGCGGGGGTGGCCGCTTGGCCTGGACCTCAGCACTGGTAGCAAACTCACCCGCGTCTTTAATCCAGCCAGGGGTCAGGTTGTCCAGGTTCACGCCCTGGTCTTCGAGGCGAACAAGCATCTGGGGATGGGTCTGTTCACCGGGTTGGCCGGGATAGACGGTCCCCGTGGTCTCATCCCGGAATGCTGGGGTGGCGGTGCCAACCTTCGCGGCTTCCCATTTAGCAAGTTCCGCGGGGCCCAGGGGGACCATTGGGGCCGCCGGCGGCGCGGCGGCCGGCGGGACCTGGGGTGTTTTCGGAGGCTCCGGTTTCTTTATCCTCCTCACCACGTCCTGTATCACCGTATCGTCGCCTCTCAAGCCGAGAGCCTTAACGAGTTCCGTGTAAGCGGTCATGTCGCTGTCGTTGGTCGGGTCGTAGCTGAACCTGAACCGGGGATTCATCCAGGCCTTGAACTCCTCGGTGCCGAGGTTCGCGGCCTCCTCAGGAGCGAGCATCTGATTGACCATCGGCGGGGCGGCCAGCTTCGCCTTCTCGGCCTTCTTGCCCTTTGCGGGGCCTGCGGGCTTTGCCGCGGCCGCAGGTCCTCTCTGGGCTTCGAAGAATCCAGCGAGTTCCGCCGACGTCATACGCCGACCAAGTTCTTGCTCACGGTAGCCAAGGCGGAGGAGGATGTCCTCGGGAAATTCCGTCCCGACGACCTGGCCTGTCTCCGTGACTTGGAAGCGAGCCGGAGTGGAGGCTGCCGTTCTTTCGGGAAGAGCCGGGAAAGCCCTCTCGCCTGTCAGGCCCATCAACTCTCTGAATAACGGAACCATCTCAGGTTTATTGAGAGCGGCTTGAAGAGCGGCGGGATCTTTGTTCGATTTTCTATACAACTCCATGACAGATGTGAACTTGTCTTTAAGGCCGATGAACTTATCCAACATGGCCTTCGGGCCGCCGTATTGAGCCATGACCTCCGGCGTAACCTCCGGGGCAAGCGTCTGAAGGACCTTCATCGCCGAATTGTCATCGACCCGCTTCTGCCACCTCGGGTATCTTTCTATGAACTCCCTGACCGTGACCTTTTCTTTCCCTCTCACTCCGCTCACTCCGAGGCCGGCCCATGTCAATCCCCCAACGACCCTGTCTTGAACTCCGCCCGGGCTGATCACCGAACCCATGCCGAACCATGTCGGCAGCTGGAATCCCGAGGGAAGGAGGCCGATGGCGTGGATCATGGTCTGAAGCATGGCCCCTTCGACGCCGCCAAGGACGGCACCCTCGGCCGTTCCTTTCTCAGCGAGGCCCCTGGCCGCCCCGGCAAGCGGGAGGGCGGCTGGACCGCCCATCATATAAACGGGGACGTCGACGCCGGCTTGGCCGAGGCCCTGGGTGACCTGCCGGATGACCTCCATGACCTTGTTCTCCGTCATGGGGATACCGGCCGCGGCGTGAGCCTGGGCCTGTTTCGTCAGGGCGTCCC
>Ga0315296_10001994_pt1 | contig 17595 bp, 25 predicted proteins | sample YL17G14_18_MG_FD_203921 | JGI IMG/M metagenome (GOLD analysis project Ga0315296, IMG submission 203921) | Sediment microbial communities from Yellowstone Lake, YNP, Wyoming, USA - YL17G14_18 | ecosystem: Environmental > Aquatic > Freshwater > Lake > Sediment | place: USA: Wyoming | collected... | reverse complement strand
GACTCCGGCGATCTCGCCGCGGCCCTGCGAGTCGAACAGACGATCCTCGCCGGCTCGCACGCGGTCGCCTCGCATGATGGAGCTCCGATCGATGTGCTGGGCTACTCGGTACTCGCGATTCTAGCGGCCGGGACCTGCGCCGGCGGTACGGTGAGCGTGAAACTCCGGGAGTCGGCGGATAACATCACGTGGACCGATGTAGCTGGTGGCGCGTTTGCTCCGGTCACCGGGGCCAACGATGAACTGACCTATGAACTTGCGTATGCCGGGACGAAACGCTACCTGCGCGCGGTTGCGACCGTGGCCACCGTTCCCTGCGAGTTCGGTGTTGCATTCATCCTGCGCGCCCCGGTGAGCCTGGAGGATGCGCTGCTATCCGGCTTCATCACCGCGGCCCGCCAGTATTGCGAGGGCCGCCAGAACCGCGCCTATATCACGCAGACCTGGGAGGGGGCGCTGGACGACTGGCCGGAAGTGATCGACGTGCCCCTGCCACCCCTGCAGCTGGTGGACGGCATCGATTACTATGGCGCCGATGGCCTGCCGAATCTGCTGGTCCCTACCGAGTACCAGGTGGATCCGCGCGGTTACAAGGCCCGCGTCACGCCAGTCCATGGCCATCACTGGCCGACGTTGACCCTGCAACCGCTATCCGGCGTGGTCGTCACGTTCACCACGGGTTACGGGGATCTGGCTACCGACGTGCCAGAGCGGATACGGACGGCAATCAAACTCCTGGCCGGACATCTGTACGAGCACCGGGAGGCCACGGACATCAAAGAAGTCAAGGAGGTGGCGTTCGCCGTGAACGCGCTTCTAAGTTTGGATGCGGTGGGAATCGCATAGAGAGAGGACAAAATGGCTAAGAATCTGGTCTTGGAAAATGTTGCGGCCAATGCCAGCTGCGATGCGGAGTGCGCCCTGGCGAATGGCGGATACCTGCGGATCAAAACATCCGGGGATGTGCTTCTGGCGGAGTTGAGGTTCGGCAGTCCGGCTTTTGGGAGTGCGGTTGCCGGTGTGGCTACGGCCAACGCCGTCACACCGGAGGATTCGGCTCCAGCGACCGGGGTGGCCGCGAAGTACGAGGTCTATAAGAGTGACGGGACGACCAAACTCTGGACTGGCACTGTTGGGACTGCCGACTCCAACCTCGTGCTGAATAGCGTCAACATCCAATCCGGCGCACAGGTGAGCGTGACCAGCCTGACTCACACGGTGCCGAAGCAGGCCGCGTGAAACCCGGATTGAGAAAACGACAATGAGAAATCAAAAAGAAATCAGCATCCTACAAAATCGTTCGACACATTCCGGCCGCTTAGAAAGATGGCTGGGGAAAGATCGCGTTGAGCAAATATCCAAGAGTATGCTCAATTGGTACGGTCCGCCCATTCATCTTCTCGATTGCCCCGGCAGCGTGAGGGTCTGCGGTGACGGGGATTTCGTGGGGCCATTCGAGCGTGGATATTTCATGTCCGCACTGGACGCGCTGGTCCAGGCTTATCGTGATGCAGAGCGGTCCTTTGTCGATGGCAAGCTGGTATACCTGAACACGGGATTCGCCAGTATATCGGATGCCCTGGCAAGAGCCTCGCAGGGATACCGGCAATCTCCGGGCGGACAGATAGCCAAGGTTGGGCCGACCGGAGTGATCGGGGTAACGTCGAGCCTGCATAAGGTAGGACCGCAATCTGCGGCGGGCGTGGCAGCTCCCGCAGCTCCCGATGGAGGCGCCCCGGTGGACTCGAACATCGGAGGGCTGCTCTTCACGAATCCCGCAAGCGGCACCCTGCACCTGACGGGCGCGGATATCTCGGCTTCGGTAATAAATAACTCCCTGCTTCTCTACGATAGGATTTTTGCCGTAGCGAAACTCATGAACTCCGCGGCCACGGAAGCGGTGACGGGAGTCCCCACCAGGTACCAGAGCACCACTCCAACCGACCCAGATTATGCGGGAGGAAACTTCCTGTTCGTAGAAGTTGGGTTGACGCTTCTCGCGGCTACCGCGCACAACTGGACGGTATGCTTGTACAAGGACGAGGGGAATGCCGATTCGACGCTGCCTTCCCTTGTGGGCAACTCCGGGGCGATCATCCACCGCTTGGACCATCCGGTGAACCAGTGGTTCGCGCCCCTGGCCAACGGGGATATCGGGATTAAGAATCTGACGCAGATGCAGTGTTCCGCCCTGGTAGCGACGGGATTGATAGATTTCGTGATCGGGCATCCGATAGGATTCATGAGCTTCCCCGTCATCAACTCGGTCATACCTTTCGACTGGCTGACGAACAGGGATCAGGCGCCTCGCATCTTCAACGACGCCTACCTTGCGTTCCTGGAAATCTGCAAACCCGCGACTTCGACGACAACATACACGGGGAGAATATACGCGACATCGGCGGCGGCATGAGAGATAGTCGATTTCTCTGGCAGACGGGAAGAATAACTCGATCTCGAGGTGACGGATTCTGGTCGCTGACCCTTACCGTCAAGGATCCTCAGATCCCGCATCTGCCGTTGGAAACAAAGTTCGTTTTCCAGGGAACGGCTACCGAGGATGGGGTTGCCCGCGAGGAGGTCGCCGCCGGCGCGCTCGTCTTTGTGGGGAGCGGCGAGGAAGTGGGACAACTCCGGGATGAACTTGCCGGCGGCGCGCTTTTCTTTGTGGGGACTGGGAGCGAGGACGGACAGCCGCATGATGAAGCGAGTTCCGGAAAGCAGTTATTCACGGCGGTTGGCTCGGAAGACGAGGAATCACGTGATGAGATTGCAACGGGCGAGCTCGCCTTTATTGGTAATGGCGAGGAAGTGGAACAGCATCGGGATGAGCTCGCCGCCGGCGGGCTGATCTTCGCGGGAACCGCAGCACAAGAATCGCAATCCCGCGATGAGAGTGGAGAGGCCTACCAGGGTTATCTTAACTTCGGGGGAGCGACAGAGGAACGGCAGCCGAGCGAGGAGGACGGCATCGCTCTTCACATCCCGATCATCATCGGATTCGCCGAACAGCGGCAAGAACCGGGCGATGAGGATGGCCTGGGACGAGTCAAAGTGCTGCTCTCAGGCGCCAGTCGGATTCTGACGCATGAGGAAGCAGACAGTCTGATCATGTCCTCATTCTTGCGATATTCGATTCCCGTGACCATCATTCGTACCGAGACGCCTATGGAGCTTGTCCATGGATAAGGTCGTTTTAGGATCAGATTTTAAGCTCACCTTGATCGGTGGGATCGACTTGGGTGGCGGATCGGCGCTCATAAAGTTCGGCAAGCGATCGGCCATCCAGAGAGGCATTTACTCTTCGTTGCCGGCCACGGTAGAAGATCAACCGACGTGTACGTGCTCCAGGGAGTTCGTGCCGGCGGATATTGACACCACCGGTATATGGTCTTTTTGGCTGCAGGTAATTACGGGTGCCGGGAAAACTTATATCAGCGTGGAACCGTATCTGCTTAGGATAGTGAGGCCTGGCACATGAGAGCGGGAGCGCGCCGGCACCGACTGACGATCCAGCGGCCCGTCCCGGGCGCCGTCTGGGGCGCGGATGCCACCTGGGCGACGCATGCGCAGGTGTGGGGCAGCCTGGAGCCGCTACGAGGAAGCGAACTCCTGTCGGCCCAGCAGATGCAGTCGGAGGTGACTGGTAAGAGCACGATTCCTTATGTGCCGGGGGTGACGCCGGCGATGCGATTTCTGTGCGGAAGCCGGATCTATCAGATTCTCTCGGTCATCGATCCCGAAGAGCGGCACTGCGAGTTGCAACTTATGTGGAAAGAGCAGGCGCCGGCATGATGGATTTGAAAGTGACGAAAACTGGACGCGAGGAAGAGGTGAAACGCAATATCCGGGTGAAGTTCGCGCAAGGGCTGGCCGACTGCGAACGCATCATTCTGCCGATCGCCCTGCTCTTGGCCCCGGTGCGGACGGGCCGGTATCGGCGCAGTCTCGGCTACGCGCTAAATGAGCAGAAATTGGAGGCGGGATTGTATTCCGGGGGCAAAGCCGCTCCTCATGCGCACTTGGTCGAGTGGGGTTCTCACAAGATGCCGCCACACGGGACGATGAGAAAGGCAGCCGAATTGGCACGAGAAGAGATGGGTCGGGTCATAGCCAGGCGGTGCAAGGAGCCAGTGTGAGTGTCGAGCAGGAATTGTGCGGCTACTTGCGCGACCATGCCCCGCTTACCGCAAAGATCGGCGAGGACAAGGTGTTTTTCGTGCTCGCTCCCCAGGGAACGCAATTCGATTATGTCGTCGTGCACAAGATCACCGGCGGTCAATTACGCAAGGTGGGATTCGGTTCCCCGCTGTTTCAGGTGAGCTATTTTTCAAAAAACCAATTCCGGGCGTTGGAGGGGGCGGAGATTTTGATCGCGGCACTCGATGGTTACGCGGGAGTTTGGGGATCCATGCAGGTAGTAGGTAACTACCAAGACGATAGGATCCTGGTCGAGGACGGTGTGTATCATGCTCCGGTCGATATCAAGATCAATTATCTGGAGGTATGAGAAATGAATTATGGGTCAGTTCACATCCCAGCAGGCTGCACGGTGAAAATTGGTGATACCGTGCCAACGCTGGCGGACTTGGGGGTCCTCAAGGGGGACACCTCAATCGGCATCACCTACGACAAGGTGAAAGTGCAAGGGTCGAAAGCAGAAACGTTGATCGACTATGTCAAAAACATGAAGGCGGAGGCGACCTTTGAGCTCTACCAGCTGCATCTTCCGAACATTGAAAAGTTGCTCGACGGGGCGCTCACCGTGACCCCAACCCCCGGAACCCCGCTGACGGATCAGGGGGAAGTGATTGCCGCTGGGAACTGGGAATATGATCGATTCTATCCACTGGAGCATCAGATGGGAGCCGGTACTGTCCCAACGATCAATCGCGTCGCCGGCTCTGTTGACACGACCCTCGAGCTCACGCTGGCGACGGTGCTTGCCGGACACACCGTGACTATCAACGGCTTGGTGTTCACCGCGCATGCAACGACAACGACGCCGGCACTCCGGGAATTCTCGATAGCGGGCGGCACCGATACGCTGGACGCGATCGAGCTTGCGATCGTGATCAACGACGTGACCTATGGCGTGCCGGGGGTTACGGCGACACCGGTTGCAGCTGTCGTGACATTGAGCGTCACCACTCCGTTGGTAACGGGTCTGTGGGCAAGTTCCGTGGGCGGCACCATCACCATCGCGGGCGTTGATGAGCTTGTGTTGGACGTAAATTATTTTCTGCTCATGGGGTCTGATGGGAGGTGGGGAATCAACATCATCGCCGGGGCTCCGGTCACTACCGAGAACCAGGTGATTACGGTGGACAGCGACTACACGCCGGCCGCTTCCTACACTCTGGCGATGGGCGACAAGAGCGCCGAGCTGGTGGCCAAGATCGTGGAGTTCTCCAAGACGATCGCCGGCAAAGTGTTCCGGGCTCGGCTGTGGAGCGCGACCAACGAGGCGGGGCTGACGCTGGGCTTCCCGGATTCGGCGGGCGATGGGCCGCTGTCACTCCCGGTGACGCTGGTAGGTGGGCTTGACACGGCCAGGGCGGCCGGTGAGCAGCTGATCGAGATATATGACGAGATCGGCCTGATCTTCCCATAATGGCCGAACGCGTCGTCAACCTGGACAATAGTCCGCGGTCGACGGTTACGCTGGAGATCGCGGACCAATCTTTCCTCATCCGTCGCGTTGTCACGGGCGCGCAACAACTCTGGGCGGCCTTCGTCAAAGAAAGTGTGACATACCTCGAGAAGATCAACGCCTATCAGAAAAACGCCGCCGCAACAAAAGGGCAGAAAGAGCTTGCCCAGCTCACGGAGGACATCAGCCGGGAGATCGACGTGTTCGCCGAGAGCAAACTCGACCGGCTGCTGGGGATTCTCGAGCTCTTGCTGACTAAAAACGGCTATGTGTTTGATCGACAATGGTGGATCGACAACGCCGGGGAGACGGACTACAGGGAGTTCATCATGGCGGCGATGCTAAAAGACCAGGAAGGCACAAAAAAAAACAAAGACGAGGACCGATCCGATGGGACCGCGTGAGTCTACTTCTCGGGCGCTACTGGACCTACATGACTCCAGAGTACATCTGGAGGGCGATGGACATGGCCGAGGTGCAGGAGGCGGTCACCTATGTGATGCGCTGGGAGCTGCATCCGGTTTCCAAGGAGCACTATGACAAATTGGTCAAGGGCATGGAAGAATGGTTGACCGATCCGCCGGAGCGGCAGGATCTATCCTGGATCAAAGGGCCGATCGGAAAGGTGATTAAAGCGCATGGCCACTAAAAGCGTCGTCGGACATCTGGTCTACATGATCACGGGCGACTCTTCGCTCTTGGATAAGAGCGTCAAGAAATCGCAGGACTCTGTTCTCAAGTTCACCAAATTCATCAAATCCGCGCTGGGGATCGGGGGCGCCATCATCACGGTCAAGACCCTGATCGGCATTGGCAAGGACCTGATCAAATCCTATGGGGAGCAGGAACAGGCGAGTAATCGTTTGGCTGCCGCGATCCGGGCCACCGGCGGCGACGTTGACGCTTTGATGGCGCAATACACTAGTTTCGCCTCGGAGATGCAGGCTGTCACGACCGTGGGCGACGAGCAGACTCTTGGACTCTTGCAGCAGGCGCAGAGTTTCGGCATCACGCGGGACAAGATGCTGGAGGCGACCCAGGGCGCCATCGGCCTGTCGAAGGCTTTCGGCGTGGACATGAACACGGCCCTGCGCGGGATCGCCCTGGCCTACCAAGGAAATTACGCGCAACTCTCGCGCTACATTCCCGCTCTGCGCACGGCCAGCACGGAAGCCGAGAAACAGGCCATCCTCCAGAAAACAATGGCCGACGGTTTTTCGCTTGCCCGGGCAGAAGCGGAAACCAGCACGGGTCAGCTCTTGCAGCTCGAGAATGCGATCGGGGATCTGAAAGAAGAAGGCGGCAGGCTGCTGCTGGAGTTCCTCGCGCCCAGCATTCGAGGATTGAAAGATTATGTGACTGCGACCGCAGCAGCCATAGCCGAGACCCAACGGCTCGGGAAAATCGCCAAAGAACTCGCCGAAGGCAAGAAGGTGGCGGCCAAGGATGAAATATCAATTATCGGCCAAAGAATCGAAGCTTTACGAATTGAGAGAACGCAGACTGATCCCCTGGATGAAGCTGCTCTGGAGGCAATTGATCGCAAGATTGCCGCCGAGGAGGCTCACACGGCTGCTCTGCTCACCACCGCGCGCTATGAGGCACAGGGTCGTGAGGCGAAAGCGAAGGGCGATGCCAAGGCCGCCGCCGAAGCCGAAAAACGTGCAGTGGCAGAAAAAAAATATACTGATGGTCTCGCCGTCATAAACAAACTTATCGAAGACAACCGTAGCGAATATGAACAACTAGCCGAACAACTGGCATACATTGAAAGTTTCCATTGGGCCAAAGATCAGACATATCAATTAGAACAGCAAGCGCAGGCCGTTGAGATCCTTAAAGGCAAGATGACAGCTCTCGGAATAGAAGTCGCCGACACCTGGAAAGAAATCGTGGCGGCCCAACTCGACGAGGCTAAAGCCCTGGAAGATGCGACCAATGACACGCTGAGATTATATCAATTGCGGAAAGATTCCTTCGGCGAGATGCACGACGAGATGGCATCAATCAGAAAGCGGAAAGGAAAGAAGGCAGATGACGAGGAATTGAAGGCTGCGGAAGAACAGAAAAACAATATCGAGCGAGTCCGGCAAGAACTGTTCGATTTCGTCAGCGGCTTATGTAGTTCCTTGAGCGCCCTTAACCAGGCCACGCTTGATCGGGAGTTAGCCGCCCTGCAGGCTGCCCTCGAGCGGAACAAAGCCGCTGTAGACGAGAAATATGGCGTGCTCACCCAGGCCGAGCTCGACTACAATCAATATCTGAAACAGAAGGAAGTGGAGCGCTACGCGAGTCTCTCTGCGGAGGAAAAGCAGGAATACGACTTGCGCGTGGCGGCGCAAGAAGCGGAACAGGCGCGCCTCCAGGCGGCAGCGGATGAAAAAGCGGCGCTCGATCTTGAGTACGAGCACAAGAAAGCCCAGATGGAATATGGCGCGGCGCTCACCTCTTGGAGATTGACGCTGGTACAGAGTCTTGCCTCCGCTGCCAATGCGTTTATCAGCGCGTTGATGACTTGGCCACCATGGGTAGCGATCGCCCTGGCATCTTTGATATCGGGAATGACGGCGGCGCAAATAGCGGTGATCCGGGCCAACAAGCCTATCGCTCCAAAGTTCGCAGAGGGCGCCGATTTTGTTGTGCCGCCGGGGTATCCGAACGACAGTTACCCGATGCAAGTGGAGAGCGGGGAACACGTGGTAGTAGAGCCTCGAGGCCGGGTTGTCATGCAGGCGCCGCTCATCATAGAGATCGACGGCACTCCAGTCTATCGAGGGCTCCTGAAGGCGACCACCGACGGGATCGCCCTCGTGCGCCAACGCGCGGTGGTGAGATAATGCGCCTACTCTATCACAATGAGATCGATACCTACGCGGCTTTAGAGTTTAGTAGCGAGGCGAGCGGTTTCCCGGCCGCGAACGTACAGCACATACACCTAAGCCGCAGATGGCGGACCACGGGCGCGGCGAGCGAGTACTACACGATTGATGCGGGGGCGGGCAACACCATCACCGCGGATTGCGCGGCGATCGCCGCGCACAATCTCACCTCCGGGGCGACGATCAAGGTCATGGCGCATACCTCCAATGATTGGAGTGCGCCGTACCTGGAAGAGACGTTCACCTGGAGCGCCGGAATCATGATAGCGTTCTTCGCCCCGACCTCCAAAAGGTTCTGGCGGTTCGACTTCGCCGACGCCGCGAACCCTGACGGATACCTGGAGATCGGCCGCCTAGGACTCGGCCAGTACTTGCAGATGCCGCCCATCGAGTCCGATGCGGAGCTCCCGATCATGACCACCTCGGAGCAGTTGACGAGCCTGAGCGGACAAGTATATGGGGACCGCAGATTGACGTTGCTGATTCCGGCTTTCGCGCTACCAATCGTTTCGGAGGCGCAGCGGCAGGCGATCAAGGAGATGTTCGCCGAGGTCCACAACCTGACTCCGTTGTTCCTGGTGGTTTGGGAGGATTCGTTGGATGTGGAACCGCCGCTGTATTGCCGCATTAATCAAGAGCAGCTCGAATTTCGCAAAGCGGAAGAGGCGGGTGTGATGTGGTCGCTGGATCTTGAGTTCATGGAGGTATTCTAAATGGCAGGCGCTAGAATAGACATGCCTATTAACGGCGCATCAGATTGGTCTTCGTTCGTGGACATCGTCCAGCTCATGATGGAGGGCTTCATGTCTGTGTCCTTGACCGAGATGGAGACCAACAATCAGCCGCTCATCGAGTCGGTGAGCACGATCATCGTCAAAGGCACTTGCTACAAGTTCGCGGCGGATGAGACGATCACCGGCTGGGCGGGTATCGGCGTCAGCACCGAGGCCTATATCTACGTGGTGCCGAATGGGGCGACCTGCACCGCTATCTGGTCGGCGACCGCGCCTGCCTGGGACTCGGACTACCAGGGCTGGTACAACGGCAACAATCGCTGCATCGGCGGGGCATATAAGGACGGGAGCGGGAACTGCACCAAGAAGTGGCTTACCTATAGCTCGACCAGGGGCGTCCGGGGATCGGCGACGAACAGAGAGAGGATCGTCGAATCAGACATCGAGAACTTGGCCGTCACCGTGGGGAAGATCGGCGCGCTGGCCGTCACGACCGGCAAGATCAACGACCTGGCCGTCACGACCGGCAAGATCAACGACCTGGCAGTCACCGAGGGCAAGATCAACGACCTGGCAGTCACCGAGGGCAAGATCGGGGCCCTGGCCGTCACGACCGGCAAGATCGGGGCCCTGGCCGTCACGACCGGCAAGATCAACGACCTGGCCGTCCATGGTAGCAAAATTAGCAAAAATTGTACATCATCCTCAGTTAATATAGATGCAACAGATACCTGGGTAGTGCCTGCTTATCTTTATATGTTTGCGAAATGCGATTCGACTGGTGTGACTCTTGACATGAATACTACTGCTGGATGGAAAGTATTTACAAGCTTAACTCAAGGGGGGACTACGATATTATCTGATGGAACTAATTTTCGTATATCTAATTCAAGTGGAGTATCTATAACTGTATATTACAGACAATTGGTATGAAGCATAGATGAGCTTCACGACCTTCAAGAACAAATCCGTCTCCTCCAAGGTCGTGCTCTTCGAGTTCGGCACTAGCGTCTCGCACTTCTTCTATCTCGGCGAGGAGTCCGGCATCTGGCGCTACCAGTGGTCAGTCTCAAAGGAAGTGGACTTTAGCTTTGAGATCGGCGCGTTCTGCTACGGATCATTCGAGAATGGCGGACACGACACGCTGACGAATAATGCTTCAGAAATCAAGACCATGGCCTTGATAGTCGACGGCGAGATCTATACCAAGGTCACCAGCCTAGCCAACTTGCGCGCGACCAACAAGAGTTTCTGGTGGGACGATGGAGCGGATGGAATGCTACACATACACTTCGACGCCTTCGCCCCGCCGTGGATATTCTCCTCGATCAAAATCGGGATGACAGTCAGCGAGGCAAACAAAGCAGGCGTCTACGACGGGAAACCTTTCGGCTCGCGGCTTGCCGGCTTATCATCGCTATCGATCAGCGTGGATCCGCTCTACTACAAGATCCTGGGCTACAACAGCCTCTCGGTGGAACTCCACAACGCCGACGGCGAGTTCGACAACGTGTCCGACCTGGATATTTTCGGCCAGCTAGTCGAAGTACGGTATGGGGAGGAAGGGGCGGACTACTCCGACTTCGAGCTCTTGAACTCGGGGATCATTCAGGAGTTTGCACTCGATGCGCTGAACTTTAGTCTGGATACGACCGACAAGCGGAAGTGGTTCACAAAGTCGGTACCGGTCTCCTTCTTCGACGCGACGACCTACTCGAATATCGATCCGAAAAACGTAGGCAAGCCGATCCCCCTGGCCTACGGATACTGTGACGACGTGCCGGTTGTCTGCACGAACGAGCTGGAGGTGACCCCAGCATCCTACGCCTTTAAGCTCGCCGACTCGACGTACCATGGGATCAAGGCGATTGATGCGGTGCGCGTGAACGGGGTGGCCGTCACGCCGGCCAGCACGACCCCGGCGACCGCAACCTTCACGCTCTCGACCGCCGACTATAAACCCGGACAGACCGTGACCGCAGACATCCGGGGCTACGAGAGCGGCGGCGTCCTGATCGAGAACGCCCTGGACGTGATCAAAGACCTGCTGGAAAACTATGCGGACATCGCTTACACCACCGACACCTATGACACTACCGAGTGGGTAGCGGCCGCCACGCTGGCCCCTGACATCCAGCTCTTCATCGATCAGAACCAAGCTATAGAATCGGCAATCGAACAGATTTGCGTCAGCCTAAACGGGATCATGTTTTTAAAGTCGAACGGCAAGTTCACCTTCCGCTACCTACATAGGGCGAAGTCCATCAAGGAAACAATCACCAGGGAAGAGATGTCCGAGGAACCGGTATTGCGTTATGCGAGCGACAACTTTTTGTCCTCACTCATTCTCGGCTACGATCGGGACTACGATAAAAATGAATCCCTGACTCACCTGGATGATTCCCTTGAAGCAGAGTTTCGCTCTCTCTATGGCATGACTTATCGCTACGAGGCGGAGACCCTGCTGAACTCTTTAGCCGACGTGCAGGCTTTGGCGGCGAACCTGCTGGCTATCTACGCAAAGGTGCCGCAGTGGACGACGATCAAGTTGACGAATATCTCCCATATTCAACTGGAGCTGCTCGATGACGTGACGGTCAACCTGGATCGGGCGAGCAAGCCGCGCTTTGGCTCCGTGGACATGCGCGTGTACGGCATCAGCAAGGATGTGATAGCCGGTGTGATGGATCTGACTCTGCGGAGGATAGACTGATGGAACAGTATGCCAAAGTGCTGCGGCGGCTAGAAGAGCTGGAATCTTTGGAGATCTCCGATTATATCAAAACCCTTCTGGACGATGCTGATGCGGTAGCAGCGCGGATGACACTAGATGCCCCATCCTGGCACAAGATCGCCAATCCCGGCACGGGCTGGTTTGCCTCGAAGACCGCCGGTTGGACTGCGGATAGGTTCACTATTGCAACCGGCGGATTTTTGGTGAACTTTAGTGCACAAGTTCCCACCGGAACAAAGGCTATTAGAGTGTTTACATATATAATTAATCCGAGTGATGCTGACCTGCATCGCGCTTGGGCACGGAAAGCGAGCGATCCCAATATTTCTAATACGCCATTAGCCTCAAGTGAAGATTCGCATCATCTTTTCTACACAAACACCGATACGGCAAATCGCGCTATGAGTGGACAAAAGGTGATATGGTTATCGGATGCTGGTAAAGCGGAATTTGCAGTTAGTAGCGCCAATCTTGACATCTATATTGCTTATCCCTTGGAGTACCTATTATGAAGTTTTATCTGAAACGTTATCCTGATGGCGGATGGGAATACAGTCCCGTGGGACTCGACGGGGAACCGCGCGAAGGGTTTGAGATTGTCGACAAAATTCCGCAAGATATCAGGGATAAGGAACCTGGTGGGAAAGACTACCAAGAGACGGTCGATCCGCAAGACGTGAAGATCGCGATGCTGGAGGAGGAGATGGCGACGATGAAGGCGGATCTCGAGGAGTTGAAAGCGAGGAAAGTATGAAAGCATCGGAACGAGATGATTTACTTATAAAGATCGACAAAAATGTAAGTCTGCTTAGCCAAGTAGTGACGGGGAATGGTGGCAGAGGGCACGAGCAGCGGCTCGGCGATATCGAGGAATGGAAAAACCATCATCCCCGTGACTGTCCTCACCTGCTGAATGGGAGGCAGATCGTGGCCCGCCGCTCGCTGGAGGTCGCGATCATTGGGATGATAATTTCTCTGATGATGTTCTTGGCCAAGGCTTTGCGGTGGTGGTGATACTATGAGAATCGAATGGGACAAGTTGGCCCGGATCTACCAACAGCGTCTGGAGCGGATGGCCCCCTGGCAAGCGTTCCGTTTCTGGGTCCTGCAGCTGGAGGGCCTGCCGTATCTCTGGGGCGGAGAGAATCCGGAAGCCGGATCTGACTGCTCCGGCACCATCTGTTTCGGCCTTTGGATGATGGGCCACAATTTCCGGGTCAACGCCGATACGCTGTACAAGCTCGTGGCCGATCCCCGGGGACCGTATAACCAGCAGAACATCACCTGCTGGTTCTGTCTGAAAGATGGGATAGCCACTCACGTAATGCCGGTCGTCGGCCCCGAAGTGGTGCTTAACGCTACCGGCCGGGAGACTTCTATCCGGCTCATGCCCGAGGCACGGGCCCTGTCCTGGTATTTCGATCATGATTATCGGGTCCTGTCCGCTGTGCTGGACTTATCGAAGATCGCCCAGCTCTCCGTCTCCGGAGGATACGCCTGGGACGTGGATCCCGTGCTCAGGCTGATCAGGAGCTGAAGGGATGAAGAAGTCAAAGCTGAAGTTCACGCTATTTTGCCTCGGGGCGCAGAGTCTCGCCCTGCTGGTGGCCCTGGCCGTGCTGGTCTGCACGTCGAAGGACACGACTACCTTGATCCTGGGCATTTTCACCAGCATGGCGGGGACCGTGGCCTTCTATTTCGCCGCCAATGTGGTCCAGAACTACCAGGTATCGCGGTACTACAATCCGGCTCTGGCCGAACCTCAGACGGGTAGCGGCCGGCAGGGGCTGGCGGGATAGGAAAATGAAGGTGCGCTATGCAATACTCTGGATCCTGGTTGGCCTGGCGATCGGCGCCGGCTCTGTATATCTGCTGTTTACTCGCCCTGCTCTGGATTACGCCGAGCGCGATCGGGCTCGAGCAGAGCAACTCGCCGCGGCCTATCGAGCAGCTGGAGCAGCGCTTGCAGACTATCGTAGCCTACACGCTGCAGCTCGAGCAGGAGTTGCGGAACTCGCAGCTGAGCTTGAGCGAGCAAGAGCAGCTGGTCGAGCTGCTGAAGAGCGAGCTCGCCGAGCTGAGGCGGCAGTTGAAAATCTCGCGGAAGTCGGAGGAGAGCTCGCGGGAGCGAATCGGAGAGCTCTTGAGCTTGCTAGACGAATCCGAGAAGAGGCTCGAGGAGCTCTCGGAACGCTTGAGCGATTACGATCGGACTGCGAAGGAGTTGCTCAGCGGCCTCCGTGAGGAGCGGGACCGGGAAGCGGTAAGGGCCCGTTTCTGGCGGATCGTCTCCTCCTGGGGGATCCCGGCGGCCTTCGCTGCGGGGATCCTCGGGGGATTCCTGATCTCTCGGTAAATCCATCCATCGGAAAACGTCAACAGAAACGTCAACAGAAATCCTAGAATGCCTTGAAATCGATGGTACTCTATGGTATTCTAAGGATGTATAAGGGCTTATGGTATATCTCAAGGTGAGGTTTATCGCTTCGCGGCCGAGAGGCCGGCAGTTCAAATCTGCCCAGCCCGATTAACTATAGATGGTGTAAGGATTTGCAAGGTTATATAAAATCATACACCAAAAACGTCAACAAAGCGTCAACAATCCTCTCGGAAAATTGAAATACTTAATGCCCGTATAGATGTTTTTATCACGAATTATTGAAAATAATACCGATTTCCCCTTTCGGGCAGTTGACAACTACCCGACGGTGGGGTATATTGTAGATATAGGAGGACGAAATGACAAACGAAGAGATGATCGTAAGAGTCGAAGAGAGACATCGCAGTCAGCCAGGGTATAATTTTGATCCTGCCGTGGTAGACGCCATTATCAGGGCCGGCACGATCCCGGAGGGATATATTGTTTACAGGAGCGGAGACAATACAGTTAAGATCGAGCAAGGCGAGGCGCGGACTTATAAGGCTGGCAAATTGATCCAGGTTGTACCTTTGACGGGCACAGCGCTGGAAGCTGCTCTAATGCAGTATGCCTATAAGGCCAGCACCCTATCAACCTGTATGGGGCGGATATAAGATCTCGATCCCCGGGTCCCGGGGCAGGCTGAGCCGGGGACGGGGTATAGCCGAAAGGCAGAGGAGGAAGAGAAAATGAAGTATTACGTAGTTCGCACCGCATTCCATGGGGGCGGGATCGTGAGCAGGCATCTCTCCCGTGAGAGGGCGGAAGCTGCAGCGCGACGCTACCGGGCGAAGGACTGCATATGCGGTTGCGCTGGTGTCTTTTCGGATGAGGAATATGAGCAGCTGGAAACCCTGGATGAGAATCAACGTCATAGCCATAATCCTTACGCACTAGTTCAGTAATTCGCATGAAAAAACCAGGCAAAGTCCAAAAGCGACCTACTGCCGCACAGATAAGCGAGGCCATGCGTATCCTGCGCGCGATCCCCAGTGAGTGCCGCAGCGAGGCCAGCCGCATCAACGGGCGCAAAGGCGGACGGCCAAAAAAAATAATAGCCGAAATCCTTCCGGAAAAATGAAGAACGCCCACCTTTTCAAGCGGTGGTATTCCCGGAAAGGCAGAAAGTATTTCTACTGGTGGTTCTACTACATCGATTTTACCGGCAAGCGAGTCTATAAACCGGCAGGCAGGGCCTGCACCCTGAAGCGGGAGGCGCAGGCCTTTATCGATGCCTTGCCTGATCCGCCGGCGGCTGCTCCGATGGGGATCTTGCGGGAGGTGGCCGGGGGGATGTTCCTTCCGGGCTGCAGCTACCTGGAACGCCAGGCGGAACGAGGCCGGGTCCTCTCTCAGCATACAATCAGAGTCCAGCGGGCGTACATAGAGAACTACATCCTGCCGGCCTTCCGTGACCGTCAGATTGCGGAGCTCACCGCGGCGGAGATCGAGGATTGGCTGGTGGGATTAGATCTCTCCGGATCCGTAAAGAACGCCATCCTCGGGACCTGGCGGACCATCTTCCGAGAGGCCCAGCGCCGGCGTCTGATCCAGGGGATCCCCCAGATCGAGCGTTTTCGCCGGCAGTCCCGCAGGTACGATACCCTCCAGGATGAGGAGCTCGCCGTGCTGTTCCCGGATGATCCGGCGGCCCTGGAGACAATCTGGCGAGATGAAGTTCCCTGGGAACCGGAACACGCGGGACTCATGTTCGGAGTTATGTTCTGCTTGATGGTCTCCGCCGGCCTGCGCTCCGGGGAAGCCCGGGCGATCCACAGGGACCAGGTCTTCTCTGAGCTCTGCGGGATCGTCATCAACCGGGCCTATAACCTGCAGGACCAGCTCACCGCGCCAAAGAAGGGGACGGAGCGAGATCCTCGCTTCCGCGCCGTGGTGGTGCCCGCGCGGACTATGCGGGTCTTAAGCTGGTGGCTCGAGAAGGCCACGCAGGCAGGTCCGATCTTCGTCTACTACGATCGGCCGATCCGGAGGGAGTACCTGCTGAATCGCTTCCGCCTGGGGCTGCGGCAGGCCAAGATCAAGACGGAGGGCCGGCGCCTGATGGTGCATTCCCTGCGCTACACCTACAACACCCGGATGGAGACCCTCCTCCCCGGAGGTCTCCTGCGCCAATTCATGGGCCACCGGAACGAGGAGATGACGGCCCTTTACTCGAGGCCTCACATGCTGGACCGCATCCGCGCTTACCAGGTAGAGCGGGAAAAGGTGGAACGGTTCTGGGGATGAAGAAGGATATATAGTATAAGTTATAATTCCCCGATATCTTGTTTTTGTTGCTCTTTCTTCAATCGCTCTTCCTCTTTCCTTATCCGTTCATCTGCCGCCGTGTCACCATAGATTAATAATATATAGGTGGTCTCGTCAAAAAGCATAATCGTCGTCCGCGGCCCAAACCACGAGCAATATGAGGGACGATCAAGTGTTGGCTTGCCATAACGTTCGACTAGACCATCCCGGAATCGTGAATAGATATAGATATTTTTAATATCGTAAGTCACTTTCATAAGTTTGCCGGCGATAAACTCACAGATCATTCTTGCCGGTTGCTCTAGTAATATCCGCTGATAAGCCAATGTATTTTCATCTATAGGCAAAGTATCTTCGCCCTCTACAGCGATCACCTCTGCCTGGGTCATCCCCCAGAATAACTTCCGTACGTCCTGCGCCCCAACAACTAATGCTGCCATCATTAATATTAATATCCATATTCGTTTCATCTTCTCCTCCTGATTTTTATAATCCTCATCGATAATTCAACCAACGCCTAGTCGCTTCCAGATGAATCCCCCGGCACCTTCCGCAGCTGAGGCGGCGGAGTATTATCTCCTGATCGGAAAACAATGGCTTCCTTTTGCACTTTTCCTAGACGCATCTGTTCAATCATCCATTTGTCCAGGATCGTCACGATCATACTATTTTGGGAAAGCCGCCTTACGCCTTGAGCGAAATAGTATGCTTTGATGTTTTTCCACAGATCATGCGGTATTCTGACTGATACTTGCTGACTCTTTTTCTTGTCGTAGGCCATACTTTTATTATAGTACACCATCGCGAATAACTCAACAATTTTTTTCTAAAATGCTTGACATTCTTAACAAAGTGGTGTATTATAGGTAACTATGAGTACCGAAAAGAAGCCCAATCAACAGATCAGT
>Ga0315296_10001993_pt1 | contig 17597 bp, 19 predicted proteins | sample YL17G14_18_MG_FD_203921 | JGI IMG/M metagenome (GOLD analysis project Ga0315296, IMG submission 203921) | Sediment microbial communities from Yellowstone Lake, YNP, Wyoming, USA - YL17G14_18 | ecosystem: Environmental > Aquatic > Freshwater > Lake > Sediment | place: USA: Wyoming | collected... | reverse complement strand
CAAGAGCATTGTACTCACCAGAGATATAGGGATGAAGAAGAAGGCTTTTAGCGAAGACGTTGGGCAAGGCATTAAGGGAGTTATGGATTATATCTCCGACGATGAGGTGAAAAAGGCAAAAGAGCTCATCGTAAAGAGCATACTGGAGGAATGAACCAAGGTGCTAAGATGAAGAAGAGGGTGACAAAACTCCTGAATGAGCTGGAGTGACGGCAAGGGGGTGAGAACGTGCTACTGAAAGACTATAGCTTTGAAACGTCGCTTCCTGAATGTAATCCATTTGCACAGACGGTGAATGCTGTAGCCAATCTCTCTGAGGACATCGGCGGGGTCCTGCCCTACCTTGCCGCCGTAATTAAGCTCTGCACCTATGACGACGCCACTAAAATCCTGACCTTTAAGCGAGATGGGAAGGGCATAGCCATGTATCCCCGCCAGATTGCCGTTACCAAGCTCAGTGACAGGGAAGAAGCAGAAGGAGTACTGGAAGAGCTAAAAGCTTTGATTAACAAAACATATGATAACCGGCACAATATCCAGCCTTGCTATAAGAAGGAAGGGGAGCTTAAGTACCTTGATGTATTCAGGCTGCTGCCGGGAACAAATTGCAGGGAGTGCGGCGAGCCGACCTGCCTTGCCTTCGCTACCAAAGTAGTGCAGCAGGAGGCAGATATTGCCCAGTGTTCTCCGCTTTTCAGTGATGAATTCGAGGATAAACGAAGCAAGCTCTTAGATATGTTACAGGCTGTTGGATACGAGATACCAGCTTGAAAGGGAAATATTGCATTTGGAGATATCCTTATGACAAAGAAGAGTTGTACGGCCTTAGTGAGCGTGATACTGCTAGTGGTAATGTTGGTGACTGGATGCGGCGGTGCAATACAACAGGCTAAAATCGGTGATACCGTCAAAGTGCACTACACGGGAAGACTGCAGGACGGCACTGTATTTGATACCTCTGTTGGAAGTGAACCGTTGGAATTTACCCTGGGTCAGGGTCAGGTAACTCCCGGTTTTGAACAGGCTGTCATAGGAATGCAGGTCGGGGAATCTAAAACAGTCACTATTCCTGTAGACCAGGCGTACGGTCCACGCCGTGATGACATGATACTGGAGGTTAGCAGGGACGAACTTCCGGAAGACTTAGAACCCACGGTTGGCATGTATCTACAAATGAATCAAGGAGACGGTGGAATTATGATAGTCACGATTACTGAAGTCTCCGAAACGACGATAAAAATAGATGCTAACCACCCCCTCGCCGGGCAGGACTTAGTCTTTGATATCGAGCTTGTTGAAATCGGGGCGTCCCAATCAGGTCCAACGGGATTAGACCTTGCCTCAATACCCCTTGAGCAGGCTCAATCCAGCGGCAAGCCGACCCTAGCTGAGTTCGGGCGGGGAGTCTGCGTTCCCTGTAAAGCCATGAAACCAATCCTGGAAGAACTCGCCACAGAATACGAAGGCAAACTGAACGTAGTAATCGTGGAAATTGACGACCATATGGACCAAGTTAGACAGTATGGGATAATGGCAATACCCACGCAGATAGTCTTTGATAACAATGGTAAAGAAACAACGAGACATATTGGCTTCTGGCCCAAGGAAGAGATAATTGCCCAATTAGAAAAGATGGGTATAGAGTAACATGGAAGGTCTGCTGGCAAATATAGGCGATATTATCCAGAACCAGGGCTGGCTGGCTTTCCCCGCTTGTTTTCTGGGAGGCATTATCTCCAGCGCTAGCCCATGTGTCCTTGCGATGATACCGCTTGTCATCGGCTACGTTGGTGGCTATGCCGAAGGTTCACAGAAGAAGGCCATTCAGTATTCGCTGATCTTTGTCCTTGGTCTGACCATAACCTTCACCATTCTGGGGATAATAGCCGGCGCCATGGGCAGGCTATTTGGCGATGTCGGCAGCTTCTGGAACTATGTGCTGCCACCGGTCGCTATTCTGCTCGGGCTGTATCTTTTACTTTCAGAAGTATTGAACTTCAATATTGGCGTATCACAGCGATTTTTGCCCAAGAAAAAGGCACTGATTGGGGCTTTTTTGATGGGGCTTTTCTTCGGGATAGTGGCTTCACCCTGCGCCACCCCGGTGCTGGCGGTAATATTGACCTTCGCTGTTACCCAGAAACAGATTGCCTACAGTGGCGGCCTGCTCTTGGCGTATGCTCTGGGGCACTGGGTACTGGTTCTTGGCGCTGGCATATCAGTTGGATTTGCCCAGAGGGTGCTTGAATCCAAAGGAATCAGCAACTTTTCCAGCTATTCCAAAAAGGCAGCAGGGGTAATCTTAATAGGAGTAGGCGTGTATTTGCTGACTTATCTGTTCTAAGGGATATCAGTGCGATTAAAAGGAGAACCAAAGGTGGAGGTAACAAAAGCAGCGGAATTGATGAAAGAAATACTGGGTATGTCATATGAGCCGATTGCGGTGAAGTTCCTTATGGAGAAGACACCGCTGGCTGGCTTTGAGATGCCCAGCGAGCGGCGCTACTGCCAGGTGCTGATGGGGGCAAGGGAAGGTAGAAAGCTTCTGCTAACCGGAGACAACATCTCCTGCCCGGCGGCTACCTGGGCGCTGGGTTTCAAAGAGCCACCTGCGAAGCTCTCATCGGGAGAGATGCCTGCCAGTATGGGCATCTTCGGCAGCCCTGTAGCTGCCAAGAACACTCTGGATACCATGCCCCGCCTGGAGATGGGGCGGTACCAGATGGTGGCCTGCTGCCCTCTGGGACAGACACCCTTCGAGCCTGATGTGGTAGTCTTAGAATCGGTAGTGGAGCACCTGATGTGGGTGGCCCTCGCGAAGGTCTTCGAGACAGGTGGCCGGCTGGAATTCAGCACGGGTATCCTTCAAGCGACCTGTGTTGATGGGACTATAATCCCCTTCCTGAAGCAGGAAATTCACGCCTCGCTGGGCTGCTACGGCTGCCGGGAAGCGACCAACCTGGCCGAAAGTGAGTGTGTACTGGGCTTTCCCATCAAAGACCTAGAGCATATCGTCAACTCGTTGCAAAAGCTGAACGAGAGGGCAATTCCAAGAGTGCGAGAGAAGGCTGTATATCAGGCACTTCTCAGCCGGAAAGACTAAGTAAAGAGGAGGGCGTTCAATGCTTGAAATTAGGAAAACCGCCGTCTCCTTTGACGAGCAAGATGTTATGGAACTAGAGAGGATTATTACAGATGCTGACGAGAAAGAGGCATTGAGATTTGTAAAGAAATCTATCTACGACCGGATTTTTTACTCTCAACAGGGTAGACTTAAGTCGCATCTCGATGCCGCTAATCCCGTAGAAGGTTTTATCCAGCATAACAAATAGCTCTATTTATCAAGGAGTAGAAAACATGAGTAAAAAACCAGAAGCTAGGACTGGCAGGCTTTCGTTTCTAGACCGGTTTCTGACTCTATGGATATTCCTGGCTATGGGCTTCGGGGTAGGACTAGGCTACTTCATCCCCCAGGTTGGTGAGGCCATAACCCGGATCTCTATCGGTACTACATCTATCCCTATCGCTATAGGGCTTATCCTGATGATGTACCCGCCGCTGGCCAAGGTCAGGTACGAGGAACTGGGCAGGGTCTTTCGTGATTGGCGTGTGCTCGGCGTATCCTTGGTTCAGAACTGGATTATCGGGCCGATACTCATGTTCTTGCTTGCCATTTTATTCTTGGGTTTCATATGGCCATATCCTGACTACATGGTTGGTCTCATTATGATTGGGCTGGCACGCTGCATTGCCATGGTTATTGTTTGGAACGAGCTGGCAAAAGGGGATAGAGAGTACGCCGCCGGGTTGGTAGCTTTAAACTCAATCTTCCAGATAGTCTTCTACTCAGTCTATGCCTATATCTTTATTACAATACTGCCCGGCTGGTTCGGGCTGAAGGGGTCCGTGGTGGAAGTTACCATAGGTCAGATAGCCGAGAGCGTGTTCATCTACCTGGGTATCCCCTTCTTCGGCGGCATGATTACCAGGTTCACATTGATAAAAGCGAAAGGACGCGAGTGGTACGAGAGCAAGTTTATCCCAAAGATAAGCCCTATCACATTAGCGGCTTTACTTTTTACTATTGTGGTGATGTTCTCGCTCAAGGGCGAACTAATTGTGCAAATACCGCTGGATGTGGTACGCATCGCTGTGCCTCTGCTTATCTACTTCGTGCTCATGTTCATGGTTTCGTTCTTTATGGCCAAGAAGATAGGTGCTGACTATCCCAAGACGACAGCCATCGCTTTTACTGCTGCCAGCAACAACTTTGAACTGGCCATCGCCGTGGCCGTAGCCGTCTTTGGCATTGGCTCCGGGCAGGCCTTTGCCGCCGTTATCGGCCCACTGGTAGAAGTGCCGGTGCTCATCAGCCTGGTGAATGTAGCGTTTTACTTCAGGCGAAAGTTCTTTGCCTTACAGACGTGACCTGGTGTTGCTATCGAAAAGAGGCAGGAATCTGATAGAATAGGAACAGGAGTATTGAAATGAAAAAGGAAGAGATTAAGGAAGCGGTAAAACGCAACTACAGCAAGATTGCCAGGCAGGGAAGTTCTTGCTGCGCTCCGGGGAGTCCGTGCTGTGGAAGCACGCTCCCAGCGCAGGATATAAGCCGGAAGATAGGCTACTCTGATGAAGAGCTTCAGGCAGTCCCTGAGGGGGCAAACCTGGGCCTGGGATGTGGTAACCCGGTTGCCCTCGCCTCTATAAAAGAGGGAGAGATTGTTCTCGACCTCGGCTCCGGCGCTGGCTTCGACTGCTTCCTGGCGGCTGGCAAGGTTGGAAATCATGGTAGAGTCATTGGTGTTGATATGACGCCGGAGATGATAGCCAAGGCGAGGGAGAATGCCACAAAAGGTGGCTACTCCAACGTTGAGTTCCGGCTCGGGGAGATTGAAAACTTACCGGTTGAAGATAGCCTGGCCGACCTTGTTATCTCAAACTGTGTAATTAACCTATCGCCTGACAAGGAGAGGGTATTTGCTGAGGCATACCGGGCGCTTAAACCGGGCGGAAGACTGATGGTCTCAGATATTGTTTTGCTAAGGCCGTTGCCATCTCCAATCTTGAACTCTGTCGAAGCCTATGTCGGCTGCATTGCCGGGGCAGCCATGAAAACCGATTACATCGAAGCCATAAGGGCGGCTGGATTCCAAGATGTCGCGGCCAGTGACGAGACAGCTTTTCCTATAGAGTGCATGGCTAATGACCCTACAGCACAAGCAATCATCAAGGATTTATCAATATCTCCCGAAGCGTTGACAGAGATAGCCAGCTCGATAGTTAGCGTGAAGGTCGCTGCAGTCAAACCGAAGTAGGTAACATAAGCTTGTTTTGTTACCTGGGGTTACTATTGGGCAGTTTGTTTAATCTTGGTCAGTCTCTGTCTTTTCCCGGCATATTGTTCTGAAAACGCTTGACAGTTTGTGCTACATGTGCTACAATTCCAGTGTGAATATGGGTGAGGAAGCCAAAACACCACGCAATATCAGGATAAGACCTAGTGTTCTTCATCAAGCCCGCGTTGCTGCTGTTATCCGAAAGAAGACTCTGGGACAGTGGCTCGAAGAGGCAATAATGGAGAAGATTAAGAGAGAGCAGAAAAGAAAGGAGGGATAAATGAGAGCCGCACTTTATGCCAGAGTAAGCACGGATAAACAGGCAGAGAAATATGGTATCCCCAGCCAGATTGAGGCATTAAGGAAAAGGTGTCTGGAAAGGGGCTGGACTATTGCGCTCGACGGAGATAAGGATGCCTTTATTGATGATGGCTATAGTGGGGCCGAACTGGATAGGCCAGCCCTCAATCGCTTGCGCCAGGCAGCAAGGGAAGGAAGAGTAGATGTGGTCCTGGCCTACGACCCCGATAGACTCTCTCGCAAGCTCTACCATCAGATGATTCTGGCCGAAGAGTTCGAAAAACAGGGGATAAAGCTAGAATTCATCACCCAAGACATGGGCACTTCCCCCGAGGACAGGATGTTTTTCAATATGAGGGGGCTGGTGGCAGAGTATGAGCGGGAGAAGATAAGGGAGCGCACCATGAGAGGTAGCCGGGAAAAGGCTAGACAGGGCAAGGTAGTCAGCGCCGGGGCGATACCCTTTGGCTTTAGCTACCACAAGGAAAAGGCAACACTGGAGGAGAACCCGGAGACAGCCCAGACAGTAAGACTGATTTTTTATGCCTTTGCTAACGAAAACCTATCCCTGCAAAGCCTGGCCGATAGGCTTAATCGCCTACATATAGCAACTCCTAGGGGTGGAGATAGATGGCGGGCCAGCACCTTGGGAGTTATGCTGAGGAATGAAGTTTACATCGGCAAAATGTACCAGTTCAGAAAGTATCATATTGAGCCCAAGTTCAGGCTTAAGCCCTCAGCCAGAAACAAAAAGACCTCCACTGCTCTACACCCCAAAGAGGAATGGATACCAGTAAATGTACCTTCCCTGATTGCAGCCGAACTGTTTGAGGCCGTGCAGAGGAAGTTTAAAAGGAATGCAGAACTATCTAAGAGAAACACAAAGCGGCAGTATCTCTTATCCGGGCTTTTATATTGCTCCCAATGTGGTGGCCGAATGGGTGGACATACCATTCATGGTATCCCCTACTACCGCTGCTATCGAAAAGGCAATCCCGATAGGGTTCCACTGGGTCCAGATGGCAAGCCCCAGCCCTGCTCCTGTCCTGAGATTAAGGCTGAGGCAATAGAACCGGTAGTCTGGGATACAATTTGCCAGCTTATTAAGAATCCAGATTTTCTTATCCAGGAGCTTCATCGCCGTAATGCTGACAATTCACAGACAGGGGAAATCCTGGAACGGGAGCTACAACTTTGCCAAGTTAGGCTAAAGGCAATACCAGAGGAGCAAAGGCGGTTGGTGGAGGGCTATCGTAAGGGTTTGTATGCCGACTTTATGATGCGGCAGGACATGGAACTCATCCAGAAAGAGCAAGGTGAATTAGAGGAGCGAAAGGCTGAACTGGAAAGACAGCTTGCCAGAAGGTTTCTGACGCAAAACCAGGAGTCGCAGATTAGAAGCTTAGCAGAGAAGATTAGCACAGGGTTAAACAATCTGAACTTTACTGGCAAACAAGAACTGCTAAGGCTTCTGGTAGAAAAGGTATTCTACAATGGGCAAAGTGTTGAGATTCTAACCATCATTCCTCTGAGTGAGCAATTGCATCCAATCCACCGAGGGGGATAAAGGGGGAGGGTTAATAATCAAATGGAACGGTCTTTAGTTCTAATCAAACCCGACGCGATGCAGAGGGGCTTGGCGGGAACTATCATCTCTCGCCTGGAAAATCTGGGGCTGAAGCTGGTGGCAATCAAGGTGCTCCACCCCGATAAAGCCCTGGCCCAGCGCCACTACGCCGTCCACAAGGATAAACCCTTCTATGATAGCCTGGTGGATTATATCAGCTCAGCCCCCGTAATCGCCTGCGTCTTTGAAGATAAACGAGCCGTGGAGGTAATCAGAAAAGCGATGGGGGCAACTGACCCGGCTAAGTCTGAAAAAGGGACGATAAGGAGCGATTTCGGCCTGGATATTGAGCGGAACACCGTTCATGGCTCTGATTCAGCAGCCACCGCCGAGGAGGAAATCAAGCTGTTCTTTGCTGAGGACGAAATCTTTAGCTATTGAATCCGGAGCACCGGGGTAGCCTGGCTCCAGAGCTCATCCAGGCGGTAGTATTCCCGCTCAAAGGGAGCAAAGATGTGAACAATAATATCGCCAAAATCAAGCAGGAGCCACCCCGAGTCCACCGCCCCTTCAATATGGTGAGGTAAAATGCCCTCCCGCTTCAATCTATGCCCAACTTCATCGTAGATTGCTGAAATCTGCCTCTCGGAATCGCCGTTACATATCACGAAATAATCGGCAAAGCTGCATACCTGGCGGGTATCAAGGAGCACAATATTGCTCGCCTGCTTATCGGCAGCAACCTCCACCACCCGGCGAGCCACTTCTATTCCTTCCAGTAACTACCCTCCGTAACCAACGCCTATTAATATTATATCATATTAGGGAGGTATATTAACCTCACCCCCTTTATCCCCCTCTCCTTTCAAGGAGAGGGGGAGGATAAAAAAGAGGGGGCGAAGCCCCCTCTTAGACACCCCGTAACCAAATTCCTGTTCAGCTTTATGTTATACTGTAAGCAAATGGAGAAACTACTATTTGGCACCGGCGGCACTCCCCATAGCTCCAGGACATTATCCACAATAGACGGCATCAGGCGCATCGCTGAGCTTGGGCTCGGCTGTATGGAGATAGAGTTTGTCCAGGGGGTGAGAATGGGGGAGGCGGGGGCTCGGCTGGTGGCGGAAACGGCACAAAGCGAAGGAGTTAAGCTATCAGCTCACGGTCCCTACTTCATCAACCTCAACGCCCATGAGCCAGAAAAGATAGTCGCCAGTCAGGAGAGAATACTCCAGACCGCTCGCATCGCTGCCATATGCGGGGCACAAAGCATTGTCTTTCACGCTGCCTACTACCTCGGCGACCCCCCAGAAAAAACCTACAACACAGTAAAGACAAACTTGGCTGAGGTAATGAACCAGCTGAAACGGGAAAATAATCAGGTATGGGTTAGCCCCGAGGTCATGGGCAAGCCCAGCCAGTTTGGCACCATAGACGAGGTGCTTAGCCTGTGCACCGAGCTGGAGGGGGTAGGTATCGGCATGGACTTTGCCCACTGGCATGCTCGCAGCGGTGGGTTCAATTCCTACCCAGAGTTTACCTTTGTCCTCCAGCAGATAAAACAGCGGCTGGGAGATAAAGCTTTGGATAATATGCACATCCATGTCTCGGGTATTGCCTATGGTAAGAAAGGGGAGATAAAACACCTAAACCTGAAAGAGTCAGATTTACAGTATGTTGAACTGCTCCGAGCGCTAAAGGATTACCAGGCCAAAGGTCTGGTAATCTGCGAGAGTCCTAACCTGGAAGAGGATGCCCGGCTCCTCCAGGAAACCTACAACAACCTGTAAAAAAAGGCTAGTACTAATTTCCTATAATTTAGACTGAGAATTTTTTTATTTGCAGCTATTTCTGGTATAATATAGAGGTTGAGGTGAAAGTTGAAATCAAGCTGGATGCGTAATAGCTTAATCTATATCATTATCTTAGTAGCGGCTGTAGTTCTCCTCTACCAGCTTTTCCCGACGCCGGGAAGACCGACTGAAATCGGCTTAGATAGAGCTATAGCTATGTCAAAAAATGGTGAGATAGCCAAGATTACCGTAGAAGGTGACCAGCTACTCATTACCACTATCGAGGACGCAAAGCTAAAAGCCTCTATTGGCAACCTCACCCTGGTTGACCTTAAAGAACTGGGGCTTAAGCTTGACGGCGTAGATTATGAGGTAAAACCATCAGGATTTGACTGGGGTGGGCTAGCAATCGGCTTCCTTCCCCTGATACTCTTTGGCGTCTTACTTTTCTTTCTCTTCCGCTCGGCGCGGGGGGCTAACAGTCAGGCACTTAACTTCGGGCGCAGCCGAGCCAGGTTGTTCCCGGCGAGCACGCCAACGGTGACCTTTGATGACGTCGCCGGAGTGGAGGAAGCCAAGCAAGAGTTGTATGAAGTGGTGGAATTCCTTAAGTCGCGCGAGAAGTTCCAGAGTCTGGGGGCGCGCATCCCCAAAGGGCTATTACTAATCGGTCCGCCGGGGACCGGAAAGACGCTGCTGGCTCGGGCGGTAGCCGGTGAAGCCGGGGTTCCCTTCTTCTCCATCAGCGGCAGTGAGTTTGTCGAGATGTTTGTCGGCGTCGGTGCCTCCAGAGTGCGTGACCTTTTTGACCAGGCCAAACGCCATACCCCTTGCATTATCTTCATTGACGAGATTGATGCTGTCGGTCGTCATCGTGGGGCGGGGCTGGGTGGAGGTCACGATGAGAGGGAACAGACTCTGAACCAGATTCTGGTGGAGATGGATGGCTTTGATACTAATACCAGCGTAATTGTTATGGCGGCTACTAACCGACCTGACATACTTGACCCAGCCTTACTTCGCCCCGGTCGCTTCGACCGGCGAGTAATTTTAGACCGACCAGATATCAACGGACGAACAGCCATTCTCAAGGTTCACACTAAAGGTAAGCCACTGGCGGAGTCAGTCGATCTGGAGGTGCTAGCCAAGCAGACCGCCGGTTTTAGTGGTGCCGACCTTGCCAACCTGGTCAACGAGGCAGCTATCCTGGCTGCCAGGCAGGGCAAGAAAGCTATCGAGATGGAGGAGCTTGAGGAATCTATAGACCGGGTGATTGTCGGTCCGGAAAGGAAGAGCCGGAGAATAAGCCCCAAGGAAAAAGAAATCATCGCTTATCACGAGGCAGGACATGCCTTGGTCGCTAACATGCTGCCTAATATTGAACCGCTACGAAAAATAACCATAGTACCTCGTGGTATGGCGCTAGGTTATACCAAGACACTGTCCGAGGATAAATATTTGCCGACCCGTTCCCAATTCAAGGACGAGCTAGCCATGTTGCTTGGTGGTCGTGTTGCCGAAGAATTAATCTTCAATGACTTGACAACCGGAGCTCAAAATGATATCAAAATCGCCACTGCACTTGCCCGCAAGATGGTGACCGACTATGGAATGAGCGATAAACTGGGTCCACGAACCTTCGGGGACAAACAGGAGCTAGTATTTCTCGGTCGTGAAATCTCGGAGCAACGGGACTACAGTGAGAAGGTAGCTCAACAGATTGATGATGAGGTTCACGAGCTCATCCAACATGCCGATACTGCAGCCAAACGGATTCTAACTGAAAATAAGCAGAGATTAATCAATATTGCGGAAAAGCTTGTTGCTAAGGAAACCCTGGAGGGCGAAGAACTGGAGGCATTATTTAGCGAATCTGTCCTATCGCCTGTGCCCGAAGCCACGGCTACATCCACTCCTAAACCGGTAAAGGCTTCGCCAAAAACGAAAGCCAAGTCTGTGTCCAAGAAAACCGGAGTCTCGCCCCAGCTTCTTCCCAAGCAGGCTCCAGCCTCCTGATGCCGTTACCCAAATAATGGTTATGAAGCGATACTGGCGTGATTGAGGTTACACAAAAGCCAATCTCCCCTGAGCTGGTGATTAGCAAGGTTAAGACCAACGGCAGTGGCTGCGTGGCTACTTATGTTGGCTTGATTCGCAATCACTCCCACGGCAAGCAGGTTGTTTCCGTGGAGTATGAAGACGCCCAGGGAACGGCAAAAGACAGGCTTGAGGAAATAGCCGGCGAAATCAGACAAAAATGGCAAGTGGAAAATGTCGCCATATGCCACCGAATAGGCAAGCTTAAAGTTGGTGAAATCAACTTTCTTGCTGCCATCGCCGCCGCCCACCGTGGGGAGGGCTTGGCTGCCTGCCAGTATGCCGTTGACCGATTTAAAGAGATAATGCCGACCCGGAAAAAGGAAACCTACACCGACGGCGGCACTCGGGTTGAATAGGTTTTTATTTTCTCCGACTTATTACCAAATCAGCTAAATCGTTTAACGCCTGACGGCTGGAATTATCAGGTAGCCACCCGAGTCTCTGGCAAGCCTTAACGCAATAATCAGCGGCAACCTCATAGCATTGTTTAGCGATTGACGAATTGCGAACTAGCTCTAGCGCCTGTTTTATTCTTTTTTGCTTATCCCTTTCCGGCATATTGCGGTTATTAAACAACTCTTTTACCGGATTATCATCAGGATAAAGCTCCAAAAGAAGCATTGCCGGCAGGGTAAGCGTTCCCTGAGCTAAATCTGAGCCTATGGGCTTGCCCATTTCCGCCTCGGTGCCAGTAAAATCCAACATATCATCTACAACCTGGAAGGCAATGCCAAGGTTATGGCCATATTTCTTTAAAATTTGTATTGACTCTTCCGGGGCTTGGCTTAAAATAGCTCCCGACTGTGTCGCCAGTGAGAACAGAGAAGCGGTCTTACCGGAAATTCTGTCCAGGTAGTGGTCGCGGGTCTGCTCCAGATTAAAAGCATCAAAGGTCTGCTCTAACTCTCCGCTGGAAATAATCTGCAGGGTTTGGGCAAAGAGCGTTATTACTCGCAGGTTCCCGGTAGTAGCGGCAAACTCTCCTGCCTTGGCAAATAGATAGTCCCCCAATAGCACCGCTTTATCTTCACCCCAGGTGCGGTTAATCGTTGGTCGACCCCGGCGGACCGATGAGTTGTCAATAGCATCATCGTGAACCAATGTCGCCGTGTGCATAAGCTCGACGGCGGTAGCCATCGGCAGAAGCAGGTCAAGGTTGTAGTGGTATAACTTACCTGAGAGTAAAGTGAGCGCCGGTCGGATTCCCTTGCCACCGGTCAGAATGTGGCGCAGTAGCTCAGCCAGACGGAGGGATTTAACCTCGGTGACGCACTTTATCTGGCTATCAACCCTGGCTAAATCTTCCTGAACCGGCGCATAAATCTCGGTTAACTGCAAAAATCTCTCCTCAATCGGACTTGCCCAGCCGCTCCGTCTCTTCCTCAACCAGCTTTTCCTCCAGTTTGACAAACAGGGGCTTGGGCTCAAGCAGTTTTTGCCCTGGCGACGGCGGACGTGGCTTCCAGCCATCATCTTGAACATCGCCCTCAAAACCAAGATATTCATGCAATTTCTGAGAGCTGAACGGTAAGAAGGGATATAGCGCTGTCTTAAGGCAGGAAATCGCGTAAAGCGCCACGTATAATGAATCGGCAGCAGCCTGCTTATCCTCGTCAATTATCTTCCAGGGAGATTTATCATCAAGATAGCGGTTAGTCTCCTGAGCCAAGGACATTGCCGACCTTATTGCTTCCCTGAAATGGCAATGGTAGAGAAGCCCATCCATGCTCTTGAGGGTATTCTCAGCCTTAGCCATGAGAGCCTTACTCTGGCTCTCAAGTTCCCCAGGTTGGGGGACACAGCCGTTGAAGCGGCGATAGACAAAGGTAAGTACCCGGTGAGCCAGGTTGCCATAGGTAGCCACCAGCTCATCGTTATTACGGCGAACGAACTCACGCCAGGAAAAATCGGTGTCGGCGGTCTCGGGCATGTTTATGGATAACAGGTAACGCAGGGGGTCAGGCTCATAGCGGGATAGATAATCAGGTAGCCATACTGCCCAGTTGCGGCTGGTAGAAAGCTTCTTGCCTTCAATAGTCAGGAACTCATTGGCTGGTATGTCATAGGGGAGATTAAGCCCGCCATAGCCCATCAGCATCGCCGGCCAGATAAGGGTATGAAAGGGGATATTGTCCTTACCGATGAAATAATAGCTCTTTGCCTCGTTATCTTGCCAGAAGGAGTGCCACCTTTCCTCATCCCCAATAGACTTAGCCCATTCCTTGGTTGCCGATAGATAGCCGATAACTGCTTCAAACCAGACATAAATGCGCTTATTTTCAAAGCCGTCAACCGGCACCGGCACCCCCCATTCTATATCTCGGGTTATTGCCCTGTCCCTCAGCCCCTCCTCCAAATAGCGTGTAGTAAAGTTAAGTACATTTGGCCGCCAATGGCTCTGCTGCTTCACCCAGGAAAGAAGCCTGTCCCTAAAGTCAGAAAGTCTAAAAAAGAGGTGCTCTGAATCCTTGAACTGGGGGGTGGTAGTACATAAGCGGCAGGAAGGGTTAATTAACTCCGCCGGATTTAGCGGCTTGCCGCAGCTATCACACTGGTCACCACGGGCGCCAGAGAAGTGACAATAAGGGCAGGTGCCCTCAATATAGCGGTCAGGCAGGAAACGGTGGCACTTCGGGCAGTACGGCTGCGACACGGTAGACTTATAGATATAGCCCTTATTTAGCAAAGTGAGGAATATATCCTGTGATACCGTGGCGTGGTTAGCCGTGCCGGTGGAGGTAAATAAATCAAAGGAAATACCAAATCTCCGCCATGAGTCGAGAAACTGTTGGTGATATTGGGCGGCTATTTCGGCGGGCGTCTTCCTCTCCTCCTCAGCCCTGATGGTTATTGGCGTGCCGTGCTGGTCTGAACCTGATACCATCAATACCTCGTTCCCCTTAGTGCGATGGTAACGGGCAAATATGTCCGCCGGTAAATATGCCCCGGCAATATGGCCTAAGTGCAGTGGACCATTAGCATAAGGCCAGGCGACAGCAATAAAAATTCTCTCGCTCATAATCTATTTAGGCACGAGCATTAAGGCTTTTCCGTGAAGAAGGTGATTACTCGCTGGCCCTTCTCCTCTGAATAACGAGCATAACCTTTGTTAATGCTACAAGTAAGGCAGAGATGCAATGGAGTGCCTCCCGCCTCATCAGTAATCAGGTAACGCTCCGGACAGGGTATAATGCGTTGGCACTCATCGCACTGGATATTCCCTAAAGATATACAACCACGGCGCACCTGTTAGCTCCTCTCTTGTCTTTTAGATTGCCTGAGCCAGGCCCGATATAGCTCTTTTCGTGATAGGCCGCTTTCCCCGGCTATCCTGGCTACCGCCTCTTTAGCCGCCACTCCGGAGCGGCGCATATTCTGTAATTGCTGCTCTATAGCTTCGGTCAGCTGCGGTTTTTCCACCTCTTTTTTGCCTTCAATAACCAGGGTAAACTCCCCCCTTGGCTCGGTAAAGTGGGCCATAGCCTGGCTTATCCTCCCCCGGAAGACCTCTTCGTGAAGCTTGGTTAATTCCCGGCAAACGGCTAACCTTCTATCTCCAAGAACCTGCAATATATCATTCAATGCCACCGGCAGGCGATGAGGTGATTCCAGAACTACGATGGTGGCCGGCTCAGCGGCAACCGATTCCAAAATATGCCGCCGGGCGCTGGCCTTATGGGGCAAAAAGCCGAGGTAGATAAACTTCCCGGTATCCAGCCCAGAGACAGCAAGCGCGGTGATAACCACTGAAGGTCCGGGGATGGGGACTACCGCAATACCGCGCTGGGCACAAGCCGCAATAAGCTCATAGCCGGGGTCAGAGATGCCCGGCATTCCGGCGTCAGAAACAAGAGCTACATCCCCGCCGCTAAGGCGGTCTAAAATATAGTCCAGCTTGGTCAACTTATTACGCTCATGATAACTGGTTAAAGGGGTCTTAATATCATAAGCAGTAAGAAGCTGCCTCGTCCGGCGGGTATCCTCAGCCGCAATAAGCTTCACCTCACGCAAAGTCCGCAGGGCACGCAGGGAGATATCCTCCAAATTGCCAATAGGGGTAGCCACAATATAAAGAGCCGGCATGGTCTCCTATCTTCCCAACTCAGCTATTATAACTCAGTGTTAATCGTCCGTCCACCCAGATTGTTTTTATGAACCTCACCCCCTTTATCCCCCTCTCCTTGTCAAGGAGAGGGGGAAGGTTTTCTGAAAAGAGGGGCTGACGCCCCTCTTAGACGCCCCCTAATTTGGCTATCCTGTGACGGAGAGTTAAAGAGAGGCGAATACGGGGTCCCCGCAAAAACAAAGTTTTTGTGGGGTAAAAAGCCTCTCTTAATTAAATATTTTCCCCTTCCCTTACTAAGGGAAGGGGGTCAGGGGAATGGGTTTCTAAAAATCCCACCAAAATCTCTTGACTTTGAACGGCGGCTTCTGCTATAGTTTGCCTTTAAGAAGGATGGCAAAATGGCTAAACCCAAATTCGGGCAGCTCCGGCGCTCTTACGGATTTGATGAGGTAGCTATTGTCCCTGGAGATGTCACCATCAACCCCGACCAGACAAACATTGATTTCAAGATAGAAAACTTCACCTTCTCCATCCCTATCCTGGCGGCGGCAATGGACGCCGTGACCGATATTAAAATGGCTACTCTGATGAGTAAGCTGGGAGGGCTGGCGGTTCTCCATCTGGAGGGGGTGCACACTCGGTATGATAACCCTGAGGAGATTCTGGCTAAAATTGCTCAGGCTTCCAATGCTGAAGTTACCTCTTTGCTCCAGAAGGTCTATGCTGCGCCGATTAAGGAAAAGCTTATTGGCGAGCGGATACAGGCGATTAAGAAGGCAGGGGCAATATGTGCTGTTTCCGTGACACCAGCTAATACTAAGAAGTTCGCTCCGATAACTGCCGAAGCTAAAGCTGATATTCTGGTAGTCGCATCCACAGTTACCACGGCTAGACATATATCCAAGAGTTACCAGGGGCTAAGCTTTCCCGAGCTTCGTAAGTCCATACCTATGCCCATTATTGTTGGCAATTGCGTTAGCTATAGCGCCTGTTTAGAGATTATGAGAACCGGAATCTCGGCGGTTTTGATTGGGGTGGGGCCGGGGGCGGCTTGCACTACCAGGCAAGTCCTTGGCGTTGGTGTGCCGCAGGTAACTGCCACTATGGATTGCGCCGTTGCCAGAGACGACTATCTGCGCGAGTCGGGCAGATATGTACCGATAATCACCGATGGTGGCATTGGCAATGGTGGAGACCTGTGTAAAGCCTTTGCCGCCGGTGCCGACGCCGTAATGCTCGGCTCCATCTTTGCCCAGGCCAGAGAAGCCCCAGGGCGGGGTTATCACTGGGGTATGGCCCATCCCCACCCGGCACTACCCCGGGGGACTCGGATAAAAGTAGGGACTACGGGAACGCTGGAGCAAATTCTATTCGGTCCGGCCTCAGTTACCGATGGTAGCCAGAACCTTGTTGGGGCTCTTCGTACGGCAATGGGCGTCTGCGGCGCACTAAACATCAGGGAGATGCACAAGGTTGAGATAGTAATTGCCCCGGCCATTACCACGGAAGGGAAATCCTGGCAAATATTACAATCTAGCTCTTAATGCCACCGGAAACTAGTCCTCTTCCTCTTCTTCAGGCGCAGTTGCCGTCTCTTCAGCGATGCGGGGGAGCAGAGGCTCTATCTTTTTCCGCTGGCGTGGTGACGGGAAGGGCAGTTTATCAATTATCTGGCGCAGTTCCGCTAATCTTCCCACCGGCTGCTCCATTCCGGCTTCCACAACGACACCAACCACTCCGGCCCCCCATAGAGCCTGAAGCTCATTAGCGGCCACGTCTGGTGGCACCGACGCCAGTAAGGGTTTAGCTAACAAATCGGCACAGCGCCGAAAGAGCATGAGGTGATGCCAGGTAAGGAAATAGCCCTTGTCTTGTTCACCGGCGATAAGCACCGCATCTACCGGCAGGTTATTGATTGTTTTCAATAAGCCTTCGTTGAGCAGTGCCTCGACCTCTAATATTTTACCTACCTCGTCATTTTGAAGCATTGCCAGCGAGGTATTTGTTGCCGGGAAAACCACAAAATCACAGCCCGCTGCCACTACTGGCTTTATCCCTTCCCGGCCAATATCTTTCAGCCAGCCACCCCAGGGGATACTAGACACCGCACGACATATTTTCTGAACGGCTTTAGCTCCTGAATTTAATCTGGGGATTTGTAATAGCCCAGCATCAGCCCCCGCCACACGTTCCGCCAAACGGTCAATATCCGCCTCAGCCAGAGCAGCAATGAGCAGTATCCTGGGCTTCTGTGGCGCTGCCTGGGCTGTTCTAAACCCCATAGGCTGAAGCTCAACCTGTGAAACCCGCTTCAATGCATCTTTAAACCTACTCATTTGCCGAACTCAATATTAACATTGTTTCATCAGTGTTTTCAACCTTCTGCACCTCACCCCCTTAGTCCCCCTCTCCTTGAAGGAGAGGGGGAAAGT